>JAEEGL010762832.1_pt1 | contig 10159 bp, 9 predicted proteins | sample 9134231 | NCBI WGS metagenome assembly JAEEGL01 (sample SAMN16246548, study PRJNA631951) | gut metagenome | biome: gut microbiome; feature: rumen; material: fiber-attached | host: Bos | place: Iran: Karaj | collected 2018-10
TGATCATTTAACATTAATTTCACGGTAGTTAAGAGTAGTTCATGCAGCATCATCTCTTCGGAATAGATAAAACTTTCCGTTTGCCCAACCAAAGAAATTTCCATCAATGGCAAAGCTAGAGAATGTACCAAAATCTACACCAGATGCGTTTATAGAATAAGAAGATCATCATTTAAAGTTTGCATAAGTTCAGTCATTGTTAGTTTGGTATCTAGTAAGAAGAATATTTCATAAATTAGAAACATTTGAGTTGAATACATATAAGTTTCTACTGCTATATGTTCATAATCATCATATTCATCCATGGAAACTTCAATCTTCTGTGGTTAGTGGAACTATTCAAGATTTTGAGATCATATAAATTTCTCATTCATCGTTATAACAATATATTCAATTAGAATTTAGAGATGAGATACAGTTCTTTAAAGGTTTTGTTAGGTTATATGGTTGTAAATATCATCTATTTGTATCACTTGATGCATCGATGATTGCTCATTTGCTTCATGCAATCATGATATTTTTTGGTGTAGAAATAGAATGAAGATCTCATAATTTACTTGTGTCAGACGTATTGAATGTAAGGACTTGTGTGTTTTTTCATGCAATATTATTTAATTCATTATCTGTTTTAAATTGAGTAATGCGGAATCCTTCATAGTAATTTTCCTCAAGTTGAGATTTGAGGTCTTTTACATCATCTAGCCATTTTCATTGGTCTTCTAAGAATTGTAGTTTTTGTGAGATTTCTGTATATTTAGCGGATTTTAAGTTAGATGAAGGATCTAGTGTTTTAAATTCTGTGATATCGTTTTGTAAATCTTCTAGGTTTATATCTATATAAGTTCCAGCAGATGTTTGAAATTTATCTGTATGATTGCTATTATTCAAAATTTGAGAAGCTAGGGAGTACAAGAATATGAACATAAGAATTACAAGAACTAACCCTACAACGTATGTTTTGTTTTCGTATAGTTGCTTTTTTATATTCTGAATACGTTCAGAATTGTGAACTTTATTTCATATATTTGATATATATCTGATAGATTTTCATTTGATTCAAGTCATTCATCATTTTAATTTTAGTCATCATTTGCTTGTAGTAGAAACAGAGATTGATGATCATTTAACAAAATAACTGATAATAAATCCTATGTTAAATTTTTCAATCCTTGTAGTAAGTAATTCTTCTAAGAAAGATAAAATTCATTCTGAAGATTCTTCTTGAGCTAATAATTTTTCCATTTCTTTGAGATCATGAGCGTCCATTACATCTGCAAATTTAAGTCCAACATACAAAATTTGATCATCTCTTTCGATTTCTCACTCGATAAAATCTGAAAATAAATCTATTTTAGCTTTTGTGTCTACACTATTTGGTACTGAATATGCAGTTTTTTGGTCTCTTAAAACAATCATGCTTACATTTCCGATCATGGAAGACATAAGTTTATTATCGATAATAAGTTGGATTATTCATTTTAATGAAAAGTGGTCAACATCACGAACTTTTTCAGCAAATTGTTTTAACTTTGTGTTAAGAAGTTGTAAATTTTGCTCAAAAATTTCTCTAATATCTATAACGTCTAATTCTTCAGAGGTTTTTATTATATTTGTGAAATCGGCAACAAATTCTTCGATAATGTCTTTTTGGTATTGAAGAAATTTTTCTTTTGAACACTGGACAAAAACTTTGAATGAAATATCATCTAGTAAGGTGTCTTGGAATGAAAATATTTCATCGTCTGATACATAGATTTTTTTATGTTCCTGAAGCTGCATTATGCTTGCTGTTTACTGAAAATAAAAGTATAGAAAAATCTGATTTTTATTTTTTTCTTCATATATAATTATGAAAAGCTAATCTTTTTTCAATATTAAATAACGAAAAATGTATGGAATTATCATTAATGAGTTAAGTACTTTTTTGTAGTTTCTTTTCGGCTGAGAACACAGTCTCCGTAACCATTCGATTTTTAATTTACGAAATAATTTTGGTGCGCGTTTTTGTACTCAAGCGATAAAATCAAATAGTCATCAAACATTCATTACTAGTAACTTGTTATCCTGGATTTTCTGGTAATTCCTAGAGGTTCGTAATTCTTGTAGAGGAATTTTTGGAGTAGAACGAGCAACTAAAAGAATATTTGTAGTATCTACATATTCATTCAAAGCATCTTCTGCTCTTTCTCGGTCGAATTCACTAAATCAATCTTGATTATAAATCACATTGTATCATTTTAAGCTTAGATTTTCTTTTACTTTTTCTACTACTTTTGGAGTGGATCAGTATAATAATAGGTTAATCCTTTGACTTCAATATTTTTGTTTTATGTCGTTTAAAAAATATGGGGTAAAATCTGTTCAGTTTAAATTTGGAATTCGTTTTTTGTCAGATTTGATTATTCCAAGTAGGACAGCACAATAATAAAAGATTTGTAGGGCGATTCCGTCAGGAAGTAGAAAATCAGCTTTTAAGATTAGTTTTTTATATTCTTTTTCTTTTTCTGTTTTCTTTTTGGCAGAGGAAAATACTTTTTGAGAAACAAGTTGCGAAAAATATATGAAATTCACCACACAATGTCATTGGTTATTGTAAACAGAAATTATGTCATCGGAAGTTTCTGTAAAATCGGTTGTGGAAATTTTTTGTAGAGTAGACTTCATAACGAAGTTATCTAGATAAAACTATGTTGATTATATTGTTTTATATGTTTAATGCAAGTATCGTTTGAAATATTAACATTGTAGGTGTTTCATAGATTTTTTAGCATTGATGAAAGAAAGTTTCTAGAAATTTGGCATTTCAACTATTATTCCCTACTTATTGGTTTAAAGTTGGTTCATTTTGGATAAAATCTACGTACAAATCAATTCATTCTTTCTATTCGTTTTTTGTGTTTCCTCCTTAATTGTAGCTTAGCAAAAAAGTTACTAAAATTTTGACATTCTTTTTTTTTTGAGTACAATTAAGTATTCCAATTTTTTAATTTAAATTTAAAAACAATGGCAATAGAAGTATCAAAGACGGGGATAGATTGGGTAGATAAACAGCTAATGGATGAATTAGCCAATTTGAAAGTCTGAAAATTTGATAAAGATCTATCAATTAAACATCTTAATACTGTAAAAAATGCAGAATCTTATAGTGATATGATGAAAAATAATTCTGCTGTAACAATAATGGCGGTTCAGATTTTGTTGAAAGAAATATGATATGAAAGTATATGAAAGATAGATGGAATATTGAAAACCCAATGACAAGCTACATCAAAGACAATGGAAGCGATAAAAGATTTTCAGAGAAAAAATGAACTGACACCAGATGGAGCACCAGGACCAGATACTGTGAAAAAATTATTGGAACAGGTTGAAAATTGAAAGCGAATTCAAGAAACAAAGACACTAGAGAAACAAGTTCAGAGTGATGAGGTAACTTTAGCTGATTTAAACTTTGATTCATATTCAGTATGAGATTTTGATGAAAATGATAATTTTGTATTAAAGGAGTGAGTAGAAGGATCTGATAGTAAATGAAAATATATATGAGTAAATGATAAGAAATTGTATGAATTAGGGGATAATAAAAACTGAATTTATTATAAAGTTTCTCATAATGGATATAGTTGATATTTGTATTGTGGACAATTTATAAATGGCGAACAAGAATGACGATGAAAACAATTGTGGTCGAATGGTGATAAATATGATGGACAATTTAAAAATGGTAAAATGGAGTGACAATGAACTTATATTTGGAAAGATAATTGAAACAAATATGTTGGAGAATTAAAAGATGGTGAACCGTGGACTTGAACTATATATGATAAAGATGGTAAAACAGTATTGGAACAGGTTGAAAATTGAAAGCGAATTCAATGATAAATGGTTGTACTGTATATAGCTGACTGTTGCGGTCAGCTTTTTTATATAGGTTTATACTATTCTTGCATTGATTGATAAAATTTATATATTCTTAATCAGTTTTTAATTATTCATTATAATAATGTTAGATTTGAAGAAAGTTCGTGAAAATTTAGATGAATATAAACAGGCTCTTGCTAAAAGGCATAGTGACTGTGATGTAGATATGATTTTAGCTAAGGATGATGAGAGAAAGTCTCTTCAGCAAAAAGTAGATGATTTAAAATTCCAACAGAAAACTTTAGCATCTCAGCAGGATTATGAATGAGCAAAAGCTTTAAAAGGCCAGATTCAAGAACTTGAGAGTCAGCAGACTGCATTACAAGAAGAATTGAAATGATATCAATTAAAGATGCCTAACTTTATTTCATCAAGTGTCCCAGAATGAAAAGATGATAGTGAAAATGTAGAAGTTAAAAGAGTTTGAGAAATACCTCAATTCGATTTTCCAATTCAAGATCATATGACATTGATGAAAAAATATGATATGGTTGATGTGGAAAGATGAGTAAAATTAGCATGAGCTCGTTCATATTTTTTGAAAAATGATTGAATGTTGCTTGAACAAGCAATATTACAACATGCGCTTAAAAAAATGGTAAAGAAAGGATTTACTCCGTTTCAAGTGCCTAATATGGTAAATCCTGAATGCTTAGTTTGAACTGGATATTTTCCATGAGGTGAAGAAGATGCATATTGGTTAGAGAGAGATGATCAATGGATGATAGCGACTGCAGAAATTCCTTTAACATCATATTATAGTGGGGAAATATTGAATGAGGCAGATTTGCCCAAAAAAATGGTTGGTATGAGTCCATGTTATCGTCGTGAGGCATGAAGTTATGGAAAAGATACATCAGGACTTTATAGAGTTCATCAATTTATGAAAGTTGAACAAGTAGTTATTCTCCCTGCAGATGTAAAAATGTCTGATCAATTTCATGAATTTATTTTGGAAAATTCTATCGAACTTGTTGAAGATTTGTGATTACCATATCGTTTATTGCAGTTATGTTCATGAGATTTGGCGTTATGAAAATATAATTCACATGATATAGAATGTTGGATGCCATCTAGAGATAGTTATGGAGAGACTCATTCTGCTACATCATTTTTGGATTTTCAAGCTAGAAGGTTGAATTTACGTTATCGCGGAGAAGATGGAACTATTAAATATTGTTATACATTAAATAATACAGTTGTTGCTTCACCTAGAATATTAATTTCATTAATTGAATGTAATCAAACAGCTGATGGTAAGATTAAAATTCCTGTTTGTTTACAGGAATATATATGAAAAGATATTATTGGTTAATATTGATTTTAAAAGGAAAAATCCAGCGAGAAATACAGGCTGGATTTTTTTATGACTTTTTATTTCAACTTATTTTTTGTACGAAAGTTTCTTTATGCTGATATTGAAATAGTAATTTCGTTTAGCATTTTTGTGATTAATTCTTTTAATTCATCTGTAGCAAATGAAAACTGGTTTCTGAGATATCCATCATTTACACAGACTGTATCAATAGCATCGATAGTATCTAATAATCATCCAATGATACATCTTAATTCTTCTTGAGAAGAGATTAATCCGTTATTTAATTCTTTTTCAAGGCGGAATAAGTGGTATTTAATTTTTAGAATGTTTTTAATTAGAAGATCAACATATTCAGTATTGATTTTGTGTGCAATTCATCCACTATATCCTCAAACTGATTGAGCGTTTATTTCAAGAGCTGAGATTAGTGCATTACATGTTTCATTAATTTTATCCATTATGTTAGATAGTTTTTCGTTTGACTGGATTGAATTAGCTGATTCCATGGTTTTATAAAGAAATGAATAAAAGTTTATTTTGTTTAACGATGTAATTATATTCGTAAAATTTAAAATATGCAAAAATTTTGAACATTTTTGGTTTAGATCCTCTTACGTTTTGAAAATTTAACTTTTTATATATTTACTTTGTAATATTTTTAGTAATTTTTGATAACGGTTGGTTTGCAATTGTGGAAATTTTAATACTTTTTACGATTGTTTTATTGTTGTGGAAAGTTATGTTGGAAAGTGTAAAAATGCTATTTTTGTTCTTTCTCGTGTACACTATTTCGTAAATCAATAAACGTATTTGTACATATTATTGCCAAATTTTCGGGTAGTCATTTTTTCATATATCGTTTTTTATGTTCTTTATAAATATCTTCATATTTTGCATCTCTTGCCATAGCAGCAGCTACGTGATCACAAACCATTTCTACTAATTGTTGTAATTTAGGTTCATTACATTCTAGAAATCATTCTACGTGATGTGTATTGTTGTGATTGTGGATTTTTTTCCATTCACGATTTATTTCTTTTTCGTTTGGGTGATTCAATAAATATGTATATTTTTCTAAATTTTTTGGTGTTTCTTTGTCTTTATCGTGATTTTCTCATAAAACTTTTAATTTACTACAAAAAATATCCATGATATCCATAACAGATTCCCTGTGTTGTTTTGTTATTTCTATACATTCTTCTTGGGAATATTCTTTATTTTCCTGTTTTTTTGGATATTTTCGCATTCATATGTTATGAATTAAAATTAATTGTATATACGTATATTGATATTAATGTCAATAGTTTTTAATTTTGTTTAATTTTTTGACTAGTGTTTTGTTTCGAAAATTATGATAAAAAATTAATATATTAAAGTTGTTTTAATAAATTCTATATTGATTTTATCGATTAAAAGCATAATTTCTAATCAGATTTTTTATTAATTATTTGAAATTATATGAAAATAGTTCCATGAGCAATAAAAACTCCAAAACAAATCTACAATATTAGAGAAAGCTGAAAATATTTAAATGAGATGTTACTAATTCTTAGAGAAAAAGCTAAAGCATGAGTAGCTTTAATTGAATTGGAATTTGTAGCAGAGCATTTTATTGAAAAACATAATCTAAAATGAGCTTTTAAATGATATGATGGCTATCCTACGAATTTGTGTTTGTCCGTGAATAATTGTGTAGTTCATTGAATTCCAAATGAATATATTTTAAAGAATGGAGATTTGCTTAAAATTGATGCATGATTAATTTATGAGAAGTGATATTCTGATTCTGCAATTTCAGTGGTAATTTGATGAGAATTATCGAATCCTTTAGCTCATGAATTGATAACTGTGACAAAAGGTGCTTTAGATAGTTGAATTGCTACGATCCAGCCTTGAAAATCTATGTATGATTATTGAAATACTGTAGCAACTACAGTTCGTAATGCTGGATTTAAAGTTTTGAAAGATTTGACGGGGCATGGTTGTGGAAACGCTGTTCATGAAAGACCATATGTTTTTAATTATGGGCATCCGGATATGAAGAAACAATTTTTTACTCCATGAATGGTGCTTTGTTTTGAGCCAATTACAGCAGTAATGAGTGATGAATTTTATATGGAATATTGAGATGAATGAATGTATACTCAACATTGAGATTTAGGTTGTCAATGGGAGTATATGTTATTAATTACAGAAAAATGATATGATATGATGAGTGGTATTACTGAATGGGAGTAAGGTTGAAAAATTTTAGTAAAAATATAAATTAAAAAAGTCTAGTTTTTATTTTCAGTGTTTGCTTGAATGACAGAGGAAAATTCGAAAAAAATTTATCTTTTTACGTGAGAGAATAGCTATACTTTGAATAAGGAGTTGAAAAAGTGGAAAGATATGTTTGCAGAAAAAAATGGTTCTGAGAGTATTTTTTCGTTTAATCGTGAGACTTGGGATTATGGTCAGATAAAGCAAACAATTTTTAGTTGAGGATTTTTTGTAACAAAAAAATTAATAATATTGTATGGGATACCTTTGGATACGGAGAAATCTAATGCAATAAAAGTTGATGAAATAGAAAAATTAGCTGAGGATATTATGAATTATTCACTTCCTAATGAAGTGTTTCTGATTTGTGTTTCATATAAACCTGATAAGCGTGGACGTTTTTATAAATGGATTGATAAATTAAATAAAGATAATCCATCACAAAAAATAGTAAAATCTTTTGTGCCGCTTAAAGATTATGAATTAATAAATTTTGTTGCCCAGGAATCAAAAGATTTGAATTTGGATTCAAAAGTGATTGCAACATTAATCCATAAGGTGTGAAATGATCAATTTCGCTTGGAGTCAGAGATTGATAAATTAAGATATTGGAAAAAATATTATAAAGAAGAAATTACATCGAAAGTAGTAGATGAGGTTTGTTTTTGAATGATAGAGGAAGATGTTTTTAAGCTTTTAGATTTAGCATTAACTGATCCAAAATCTGCTATAAAATTTGTTCAATGATTGCAGGATGACTGATTAGACTGGAATGCAGTAAATGCTTCATTTGCTTGGGGATTGAGAAATTATTTGTTCGTGTTGGATTATGCAGATCATTGAATTACAGATTCAAAACAAATAGCGAGTGAATTAAAACAGAATCCGTGGTCTATAATGAATATAACTAAGAAATTGAACGTTTTGAAGAAAAAAAGAAATTTAATTCAGACTTTATTTAAGAGTATCGTTGATATAGAGTATGATGTAAAAAGTGGTAATGCCCAACCTGAAACTTATTATTTCACAATAAAGAAAGTTTTACTTCAAAATTAGATTCCATTATTTGATTTTTATGGGTAATTTATTATAAAGTTGTTGAGCCTATTTTACTTGAATAGGGAAATGAATGCGTAAATTTTGGATATTAATGTTATTGATATTTGTGACATTACTTTCTAGTGAGAGTTTTTGATATTTTGAAAATAAGGTATATTGTAGTTTTGAAAATAAAAATGTAACAATTTCAATAAAAAAAAGTGAAGGAGCGGACAGATGTAAAACATATATGGATACGATATATCAATTAGCATTGAAGAAATATAATGAAATATCTTCGATTCGTTCTTACATAGCACAAGGTGATGATGTGTATTATTGGAAACAAATTTTGGAAGAAAAGAAATCTGAATTTATTCAATTGGTAAATTATAGAACTCAGATAAAAACGGCGATAGATAAATTTGAATTAGCATTATTTGATAAGTATTATAATCTTTTGCAAAAACCGTTGAAAGCTTATTATTCAGATTTAGAAGTGCAGTATTATATTTTATTAAATCAAGCTTCTCCTAAAACACAAAAAACATCTTTGAAGATTGCTCAATTAGAGCAACAGATGTGGAATGTTAATCATATTTTGAATGCGAAGAATATGGACGATATTATGAGTGTTGTTCCATCGTATATTTATTTAAAAAAGCAGATAGAATGAAGATAGGGGTAATTAGCTCTGGAATAGATACTTTAGCGTTATTTCATTTTTTGGCGCATTATGATAATGAATATTTGGTTTATTGTGATCAGATTAGTTTTCCATATTGAGAAAAATCTTTAGATTATGTTTTAAAATGTATTGAGAAGGCCTGAGACTTTTTAGTTAAGCAATGAGCTGAAGTAATTATTGTAGATCCAATTTATGAATTAGCTTTAAAATATTTGGATAATGATTTTTGATTCAAAGTTTTGCCTTTGTTTCAGGAATATTTACAAGAGTATGCATTCAAATATTCATTAGTTGGTAAGATCTGAGTTTTATCAGATTTTTGATCTAGTTGAAAAGTTCAAGAATTATTTGAAAGAGAAGAACAGAATTATAATCCAACAGAGGAACAGAAAGCGGTCAAGAGGTTTAGTTATCCTTTTCATTATTGGGTAAAATCGTCTAGCTCATGGACTATGAATATAAATGATTTATGAGTTCATAATCCATATTTGATTCGTACGATGAAGAATGATCTACGTTATTTTAAGGATGCGTATGTAGATACAATTTTACCGATGCATTACCATTATTTTCGTATGCAGAGAGCAATAAAATCGTTTTTTAATTTCCATAAAATTAGATTTCATGATTTTTCTGTAATTGAAAAATGTTTTAATAATTTGGTAGAAGAAACTGGTTGAAAATATTGAGTTAATGTATGGATAAATCAGCCTTCAGAATTTTTGACTCGTAATAAACAGTTGATGTGGTTGATGCAAAGGGGACAAACTGTGGAAGTTAAGGTTGAGGAAATTTAAAACAAGTTGAAATTGAAAAGGAAAAAACTATAAGCTAGTCGCGAAATATGCCAGGGTGATGGAATTGGTAGACATGCTAGACTCAAAATCTGGTGACTTCACGGTCGTGTGGGTTCGAGTCCCATCCCTGGTAAA
>JAEEGL010995563.1_pt1 | contig 10159 bp, 8 predicted proteins | sample 9134231 | NCBI WGS metagenome assembly JAEEGL01 (sample SAMN16246548, study PRJNA631951) | gut metagenome | biome: gut microbiome; feature: rumen; material: fiber-attached | host: Bos | place: Iran: Karaj | collected 2018-10
GGTCAAAGGCCTCGTCACGGTATTCACCCAGCTTCACCCAGAAGTCATCCAGCGCGTCGCCGTGCTCCTGGCTCTTGAAGTAGTAAGCACCGTCCTCATTCTTCACCAGGCCGAAGATTAGACCCTTCACCCAGAGGTCGAGCAGATCTTCATCCGTAGCCTTCTTAGGCTTAATGCTGAATTCTTCACGCTGCATACGGGTTTCAAGTGCATAGTCATAGTGGCAGTCCACACTGCACTGCTCGTACTCCTTCTGGTACTCGGGGAGGGCAGCAATAGTATAAGCCGGGACAACGCCAATCTGACGATAGATGATGATGCGGTCATTCACGCCGATGCTGGCGAAGTCCACATCCATTGTACCGGTAAGTTTGCTCTTGAAATAATCGTTCTTGTAAAGACGGTTATTCTGTTTATTGGGCACACCCACGAAGAAGCTGTCCTGAGGACGCTCCTTGGGCATATGGCCACGATAGTCGTAGCGGAACAGAGGCATGGCCTTCTCGATGGCGATGCGGGTGATGCGGTCAAATTCATCGGCGGGCATCTTGTCCAGGATATCATCGATACCGGTCTCTCTCCAGTTGCGGGCAGTGTGCAGACGCTTGGTGTATTTCAGGATCTGCTCTTCAATTTCCTCGTTGGAAAGTTCTGTAAAGCCATAAAGCTTACCCTCCAGGCGGAGTCCCTTCACGAATTCGGGAATCTGGATCTCGTCAGCCACAATAGCGACGGAATTGATGGAGTTCTGGGCCAGGTCAATCTGGAAGGTGGCGGGAGCTTTACCCACATTGTTCTGGATACGAGCCAGCTGAGTAGCCAGGTTGCGGCTTACGGAAAGCATGCTTTCAGAGATGAGGTTAACCTTACGGTTGGCCTCGGCAAGGACACCCTTCAGATTATTGAAGATGGTGATAGCGGCAGTCCTGCGGATGATTTCCAGCTTGCAGGTGCAAAGTGCGCGGCAGGCGTCGCTCACATCATTGGCCAGATCGTCCAGCTTGCCTTTCTTCTTGAAGAACTTGCCATCATATTCGCTAAGGTCCGCGCAGGTGGTATCCAGAGCAGACTGGAGCATGGGCTCGCGGGAGAGGAAATCCTCCTTCTCCTTGGTCATTTCTTCCAGGAAGATGTCAATCTGGTCCTCGATGGCCTCCAGAACATTCTTCACGGTGGAGATACCGCACTCCTGGTTGATATGCTCGATAATGAGCTTCCGCAGTTCAGTACGTACGCGGGTGGTGAGATCGTTAATCTTCTTGTTAACATCCTCATCCTTGATGCGGTTGATGGCCAGGTTCTGTTCCACTTCCGGCTTGGGGTTGCCATAATCGTTGACAGTCAGCTCATACTTGGGCATTTTGTCGCAGATGTAGTCAATCACGTGGTCATAGTTGTTGTTCTCACGGATATTGACGTTCGGGCTGTCAATCCAGTTGTTGGCAATCAGGTTGGCATCCTGGCAGCTGTTGAAGAAGCGGTCGATGAGGTTCTTGGCAGCCTTGATGGCGTAGATGTCACTCAGGTCCTGACCGCGGTAGATAATCTCGCAGACACCCATACCGGCAGCCCAGGCCTTCTTGTTTTCGATATCCATCGAGCCCTCGCGGATATTCTTCTCAATATTGTCGCTCACACTGGCCGATGCAGAGGAAAGCTCACCGGCGGAAGTTACCAGAGCGAGGCTGATCATTTCAGCCAGCTCATCTACGTGCGTGTAAGTATCGCCACGGTCATTCTTATTGTCGATGAAAATCACCGAGTTGAAAGGACGGTCCTTGATTTCATAGGAGCCCTTAAGATACTCAAGCTTGATGGGCTTGCTGCCGATGCCCATGTGCATCAGGTAGTCCAGGTCCTCGATAGCGCCGAAAGCGTTCGGAGCCACCTTTGCCATACCAGCGTGGGACATATGCTTGAACACGTCCGGAAGAACGGCATAACCCGTCAGTTTGCACTGAGGAGCCCTGTCACGGAGCAGATATGCCATATTCACGAAGGTTCCGCAGCCGGTGCCACCGCAAACGGAGAATACCATGTGAATCTCCGTGTTATTGCCCAGAAGCTCATACTTGTCGTTGTTGATGATATGGGCGTTGGTAATCTGGGCCAACACAGTATCAACCTTACGGCAGAGATCGGCGTAATTGATGGTGAAAGCAAAACGGCCATTCGTCCTTACCTGACCGGCACCCAGTTCCATAGAGGTAAGGGCATACAGATTCTCTTCAGGAATCCAGGCAAAAGCCTCCTTGTTCTCGTCATAGTAGGGGCGTGCCTTCTTCACCAGGATAGGCATCTGCTCCTTGGGGTCAAGCGTCACAGGCTCACCCTTGATGGAAGGGAGAGATTTCTTGTACGCGCCACCATCGGTGTCAATCCCGAGGAACCCGATCATAGGGGGAACTTCGCCATAAGTATCAATGAACATCTTCTTGGTGTGAAGAAGAGCGTTCATGCCGGTACCGCCGAGTCCGACGTACAGACAGCGTTTAATCTTTGTTGCCATAGTTGATTATGAAATTTTAATTTTTGTCTTCTTGCTGGTTGTCATATTCTGGATGGTGTACTCCTGGTTCTTCTTCAGAACACGGGCGTCAGCCATGAAATCCTTCGGGCAGCGCAGTCTTACGCTGTTACGGTCCTTGGGCTCAATTACCACCGGACTGGTCCAGATCTCATTGACCTCGTAGAGAATCTTGCCGGCGAAGACCTTGTCGAAGAAGCCCTGTTTGGGCATCTTGTTGGTAAGGATCATCTTCCTATATCCACGCACGCGCTTAAGGCTGTTGTAAGGTACAGGGTCGGAAATCTGAACCTTGCCTACACGGAACGTCGGGAAGAAAATGGCCTTCAGGACCAGCAGCCACACCAGGAGGGCGGCCACCAGCAGGATGGTGGTAAGCAGAGAGCCTTCCGCCAGCGGATTCATGACCTTGTGCTTCTCTGCCTCTACGTCCAGGAGGGACGCATTGTCGGCATTGTAGGTATCAGGATCCATGTCATTGATACGCTCCAGGCCGCCATCGTCCACAGCGCGGAAGAACCAGTGATGAACTTTGTTCTCCGCGTCATTGTTGAAGACGATACCAACCTTCAGCTGCTCCGTGCCGGGCTCGACGTCGATGATATTGTTGGAGCACTTCTGGCCATCAACAAACACCTCCATCTCATTCTCCATCACGGGAAGCATCTTGCCACTGTCGGTCTTCTTGAACAGACCCAGGCGCAGTGGCTTTTCCATATAGTTCCTGGCATCCTCATTGAAATCGAACGCCAGGGTCTTGTACAGAGTATCCGGAACGTGTTTCTTCCAGAGGAACTTATCGTAGTAGTTGTCCTTACCCCAACGGGCAGGAGCATTGGGATCATCAGCCTTCTTACCGCAGGAGACCAAAAGCATCAGAGGGCAGAGGACTGCCAGAAGGAGGAATCTCTTAGAGCACATGGAACTTCACGGTTTTTTCGGGTTTATTAATCATCTCCACAGCGGTGGGGCTTTCCAGAATACGGGTCATCAGATAAGGAAGCTCATCCATACCCTCGGCCGGCTCAGCCTGCAGGAATGCCTTCTCGTTCACGTCACGGGGAAGAGTATCCATCATCTCCTGCTGACTCATCATATACTGGGCCTTCACGGTCACGGTGTAATCCTCACGCAGCTCGACCACCTGGTCAACCTGGATGTAGGAATTCTCATAGGAATACACGTGGACCTTGTAGCCCTGCTGGAAGCTGCCGCTGCCATTATGGGCAAACTTGATGGTGATTTCCTTACCGTAATCCTCGCGCACATTGAAGGCAATGGTCTGCTGGGCGGTAAGCATCAGCAGGGAAACATTCGTTCCACCGAGTTCGGCCACGTCAATAGCATCAAAGTGGCAGGGATTGATTTTCTCCAGAACGGTCTTGCCGGCAGCAGCCTGGTCGGTGAGCATAATGTAGAAGCCGTAGGCATCCTTCTGCTGGGCAATTTGACACCACCTGGCAAGCAGATCCTCATACTCCTTCTGATGCTCATCAGGAATACCGTCGGTCATCAATTTCAAAATATCAACCTTATCAGGGGTTAAGACCTTATTAACCACGTACTCCAACGGCTCGTATAAACAAGTCCAAGTTGTGCCACCTTTTCCCTGGGAAGGAACAATCTTTCCGTCCTGTTTAGTAAATAACGGGATTTTGTATGCTTGAATCTTTTGAATAAGTGCTTCCTTCCCTTCGCTCGTGGCAGGTTCACGCCATTCATCCAAAGCTTTGTGCTGGAAAGGAATAACGACGATTTCAGTACGGTCGTCGGTTATTTGCTGAATATCAGCAATAATAGCACTTTTGACCTGATTCCAAATGTTTGGAGTGGGAGTGCCATCACTATTTTTAGCTTTGCCTTGCATAGATAGCGTCACATCCCATAAGTAGGTTTGACGCACATCTTTTACATTCCCATTCTGAGCGAATGACAACGTAAAACTAGCTAACGCGAAAATGAGCAGTAGTGTTTTTTTCATTGGAATGTGGTTACTCAATTACCCTTTAACTTACAAAGTTACACTTTTTTGCTAAAAAATCTCAATATTGGAATGGAAACTTGTAATTATCTTATAATTACCTCCGCTACAAAAGGGCGTAGTTTTATCCGCAAAAACACAGTTAATATGAACAACCCCATTAACATACTTTAGAATTGTTAGGGAGTCCTAAAATCCTTGTTTTAGATTCTATCTTTATGAAAAAATATAAACGTTATCAGTGCTGAGCGCTATCTGAAATATATGTGAATACATGTAAGTCAATCTGTTTCTTTAGAATGGCAAGTCATCGTTATTATCATGAATCTCCACACCTGACAAATCCAGGAATCTCGCTTCTGAAAGGTAATCAAATACCTCTCTCTCAGAATACAGTCTTTTAAAAAGTTGGTTTGTTGGTAGCGTTAGCAGAGAGTTGTCGGCGTGGATCTTGGCCATAATGTCGCCTTTCTGTAAGAAGAGTTCAAAGGCTTTGCTTTCACTAATCTTGTATTCCTTTGAAGCATACTTTTCGAGGCTCAAGATGGTCTTATTAATTGTCTTATACTCATCTTTTAGAGCTTTTGACATTAACGGATCCTCGCCCATAAAGCGGATACGGTAAGGGCCAAGTATGGGCTTGAGACAAATGCCAAGAATCTCGGTTGTAAAATGGTAATCCAATGCGAATAGAACGACCGATGCGATTACGCCAACGACGCCAATAGTTTTCCAAGTTCCATTAGCTAAAATGATGAGGAGAATGAAGCCGGCAAATATAAGAAAAGAAATCAGTGGAATAAAAAAACGATTTCTTCTCAAGGCTTTATAACAACGTGGACAAACATAGTCATGGAAAGACTCTTTATGAGACCCCATCCGCATCACCATCCTTCCACGATGGTTAGTTCCTAATGAAGTGACAGACTCTTCATATGATTCTACCCATTCTTCATAATTGCCAATGCTAATGGGCTGATGGCAGCAAGGGCACTTGTAGGGTAAATATGCTGGCTGATATGTGTTCTTGAATAACGGCATTATTGAAAAAGCTATTTCCAGATAATATAATTCTCGTTCTTGTAGGTACCTCGATGCACATCCGGGGCAAACAATGTTTTCTCCCCTGCCTCATTGATGTACCATCCGAAAGAGGAGTGGCTGCCCACCAGATAGATTGCATTCTCTACTCCCAGATCCACAAGGGCCTCGGCAAAGTCGTGCATAGATTCATCTGATTCACTCACGGCAACGAAGAGTTGGCCGGCGCGACTGCAGAGGGCTTTGCGCATGGTCTTGTTCTTGAGGTCATTCTCCACAAGGACGCCGTTGTCCACCAGCGGGAACTGACGGAAGAAGTATCCACCCTTTTCGGTGGCCTCCTCAAACAGAGGAGAGTTCTCGGATACACCAACAGTCACCTTGTCCTCAATGATGGCGCAGAAACCTGTCTTGGAGAGGCCCCATGCCAGGGGCTCGCCCTTAAGCACGAATGCCCCCAGAATCTTCCGATTGTCTTTGCGGATATCGGCCGCCTGGGCTGCCAGGATGATGTTTTGGTCGTTTCTATTCGGCACACCAAGAGTCAGCTCCGGCTTGGCGTTATGCGGGATATAGATGGATAGTTGGACGTCATTGATGACGGTATCCAGTTTTTCCGTGAAATGAGCCTCTGTTCTTACACCAAGCGGAGCAACGGACTTGGGTGCCACCACCTCCGGGGTATTCTCAAACACACCGTCATTCGGATCTTCCGGGACGTCCTTCGGCCACTTCAGAATGACCAGGATTCCTATAGCCATGACAATGATTGCCGAAACTATACCCACAGCAAGGTTTCTCCGGGCCTTATCCTGCGCCGAAGTGTCCTGCTTGGGGGTATGTCCGATTACTCGAAATTCATCGTCCCTGATATCTTTGTTCTTGTCAGCCATTTTTCACAATTGCATCTAAGTACGCTTTCAGTTTAATGAGCACCTCGCGGGATGCTGTAAGTTCGTGGTAACAACTGGCACAATCAGAAAGGATTAGGGCTTGCTTGGCCACGTCCACCCAGTACACGAAATCCAGATTGATAATAAGGCCGCGGCCCAGGCGGATGAAGTTGGAACCTTCGTCACCCAGCTGGTCGCCAATCATATCCTCTATCTGTCCCAATTGGAAAGAGACAATCCGTTTCCTATTATCCTGAGTTACTACCTCAGAATAATTCCCTTCGGCCGAGATATACACCAGCCGATGAGCGGGAATACGGAGCAGTTCCGTTCCTTTCGATATGACAATAGTCTTTTCCAATTTGAAGCGTTGCACAAATTTAGCGATTTCTTTTCAGTTGAGAAAGGTGCACCGGGGCCAATGTATGAAATTGCAAAATACAGTACGAATTAGGGTGTCCAAATGTCATTCATACAGCCAGTTAACACTCCATACATCGCGCCTCAAAATCCTTGGCAGAGTGCATTCTATTGCCGATTTTTGCAAAAGAAAAACAACCCAAAACTAACAAAACATCATGAAACGCACCACAATCTTCCTCGCAATCCTCGCAGTGATTGCCGCAGTCTCTTCCTGCAAGTCTTTTCCTAAGGCGAAACCTGTAGAGTATACAGAAGTGGCCGATGAGGGCCTTCTTTTGAACGACGATCTTATTGCAGTCAAAAGTGACGACGGAAAGGTAACCATTAAGGACGCCAATACTGGTAAAGTCACCATCTCAGACATCAAGCTGGATTGGACGCAGCGCTCCCAGAACGATTCGCTGGCCGTCTTCTGTACGGAGAGCAAACGCGGGTATTATAATATGTACACGGGCGAGATTGCAATTCCTGCACAATACCGCCGTGCATGGGTATTTGCCGAAGGTCTTGCAGCTGTACAGAAAAATGGCAACATCGGATTCATTAACCATCAAGGGGAAACTGTGATTGAATTCAAGTACCCCTATCACGGCAATCCACTCTCAAACTTTGTCTTTGAAGAAGGTCATTGCGTGGTTGCCGATACTACCGGCAGATGCGGCGTCATTGACCGGAAAGGCGCTTGGCTCATTGCTCCGGAATACGACAACATCAGCGCCTATAAGGAGTACGCCATCGTAACAAAAGCGGGTGTCACGATGCAGATGGGCTATAATGGCCATATCATGAACTCCTTCGTCTTGGACAACATCAAAGAACTGACATACAAAGAGAAGGAACGCTACGAGAACCGTGAAGGTGAGCTGGAATATGTCGAGAACACCGTTAAAACCGGCCTGTTTGCTTACTGCGTGGGCGGACGATACGGTTTGATGGATGCCAACTGCCACAGGCTCACAGAACCCCTCTACAAGAGTATTACCGCAGTGAACAAAAACATGTATAGGGCCACCCTTCTGGACCACTATTCTGAGGTTATTCTCAATGCCAAGGGCGACGTGATGAAATAGTCATGCGTAAGAGTCTGGCATATTGGCTGCTGGTCAGGATTCCCGTTTGGTTTATCCTGGCCAGTCTGGCCCTTGTGACGCTGCTGCGATGGGTTCCGGTGCGGTACACTCCTGTGATGCTGAAGCGTGCATTTCAGTTCAGGAGCGAAGAGAATTACCGCTCTTGTCAGGAATGGGTATCACTGGAGGACATCTCCCCGGAACTCATCAAGGCAGTTGTTTTGGCCGAAGACCAGAAGTTCTATTTCCACCACGGATTCGATTGGGATGAGCTGGATGCTATGTGGAAAGCCCACAAAGAAGAAGACGCACCATTACGCGGCTGCAGCACTATTTCACAGCAGACGGCAAAGAACGTCTTCACATTCGGCACAGACACCTGGCTACGTAAAGGCTTGGAAGCCTGGTGGACTGTCCTCATAGAGCACATCTGGGGCAAAAATCGCATCCTGGAAGTTTACCTGAACGTGGCCGAAATGGGCAAAGGGATCTTCGGCGCCGAGCTTGCCGCCCAAGCCTACTACGAGCTCCCCGCAGCAGATCTGGACGCCCGTCAAGCCGTTGCTCTGGCCGTCTGCCTACCCCATCCGCTGGTGAGCAATCCCATCGTCCCTACTCCATCTGACAGACGCCGTAGAACTCTGCTAATCTCCCTTGTTCTGGGCTGAATAGCACTAATCTCAAGAATTATTCGTAATTTTATCCCATCTATACATAATTAGTTAACGCCACCACTGACTCAATATGAATGAAGAATCAATAATTCGCAACGATAGTGAGCTACTAACCCCAGAGATGATATGCGGTTTATTAGCAGACAAACAACTGGTTTATGAGACCAAGGACTCTTCCCTAATAGAGATTCATAAGGATAATGCTATTTATCTTATTTTCACCAATGAACTACCTTGGTTAAAGATATCTCGTCCCGCAACTGTAAGGAATACCCGGGACATAGTGATTCTCAAGAAGGCCATTGATTTGTACGATATCAACATGGTCAAGTGTCGTCTTATAGATAACAAACAGGGCGGATATGTAATTGAGGCTTACATAGATACTCTAGAGCCATTATTTGACCATTTTAAAGATACTATCGACACATTTTTCTTTTTGCTGGATAGAGCATTTAAGGATATTAACGACCTATATGAGAAGATTCAACAAGAAGAAAAACCAGTAGAAAAGCCACCCAAAGGATTTGTTCCCGCCGATAAAAAGTATAGTATTAGAAAAAACGGCAAGATTTTTTTCTGGACATATCTTGTTCAAATCGCTGTATTATCATTGCCAGTATTTGTCTATACTTTAGTCGCCATTGTAAACCCTTACTTTAGTCCTCACGCTGCTTTTAGCAGGATACCCTGGTTATGGTATTCTGTTTTAGCGGGCTCGGCAATAGCTTTTTTGATGGCTGTTGCCGCCATCATCCTATATGTTAAGAAGAACAAGAAGTGGATTCGTTTAACCGTCGTTTTAAGTCTTTCTATTTCATGGTTCTTCATTCTAATGACAACATGGCTCGCTATTACTGGGCCGCGTTTCTCATTCTTTGATTTTAGGTATAGCCTTTTTATGGCCATCATCAATCTAGCCTATCTTGCATTTCTCATCAAATATAAGGTGAATGCAACCAGAGGAGGTGAAATCCTTAATGGGAAGTTTGCTTACTATTTTGAAAAGGCAAAGAATCCAACTATAGCAAAGGTATTATTCTCCATTGCCGCCTATGGGCTTTGCATTGCCATCGGCTGCACATGTGCCATAGTTGTCCCCGCAAAAACAATGTCTATTATTGGCGCTGTCTTCGCCGGTATTATTGCATTCTTCATCATTTATACTGTTTTCGGGAATGTTGACGAAAGAGATGAAATTATTGAGGAATAGCAGCGTGTTCCACCCGTTCCGCGCGTTCCACTCGTTTCTGGGATGGAACAGTGGAACAGAATCAGTATTATAGGCCGATTGTTTTGGGCCGATGTCAACATCCGGGCCGATGGTGCCCAGTTCCACCGTTTTCCCGGTGCCAGGGCCGATATGGGAAAAGGTACTTGCTCGTCTGTCAGTTTATGTCTCCGCAGCGCTCCGCCACAAACAGCCAGACCAGCAACCTCTATTGCCACCCTTCGCTGGGAGACTGTGCCGGAGCAAGTCCGTCACAGACTCCCGGACGCCCCACGCTCCATTGGCCCTCGCCCCGATGCCCCCGCACATATAAGGGAAA
>JAEEGL011005005.1_pt1 | contig 10159 bp, 8 predicted proteins | sample 9134231 | NCBI WGS metagenome assembly JAEEGL01 (sample SAMN16246548, study PRJNA631951) | gut metagenome | biome: gut microbiome; feature: rumen; material: fiber-attached | host: Bos | place: Iran: Karaj | collected 2018-10
AAGGCTTACGATATATACGGACTTACAGAGATATGCGGTCCTGGCGTAGGCCATGAGTGTGAGTTCCAGTGCGGCACCCACCTGCATGAAGATCACTTCTTCCCTGAGATTGTAAACCCTGAGACAGGCGAGCCAGTGGAGCCGGGGCAGCCTGGTGAGCTTGTGTTCACAACCCTAACAAAAGAGGGTATGCCTCTTATCCGTTTCCGCACACATGACCTTACACGCCTCATTTATGACAAGTGTGAGTGCGGCCGTACGTCTGTGCGCATGGAGAAGATTATGGGACGTTGTGACGATATGCTAATCATCCGTGGCGTTAACGTCTTCCCATCGCAAGTAGAGTCTGTAATATGTGACACAGAGGAGTTTGAGCCTCATTTCTTCATCACCGTTGACCGTGTTAACAATACAGATACATTTGAGATACAGGTGGAGGTTAAGGAGCAGTACTACACCAGTGATATTAACGGTATGATTAAACTTCAGAAATCTCTTGCTCACAAACTTCAGAGCGTGCTTGGCATTCAGCCTACAATACGTATAGTGGAGCCTCGTTCACTCAAGCGCAGTGAGGGCAAGCAGAAACGTGTGCTTGACAAACGTGTATTTAAGAACGACTAAAATCCTAATACCATGACTACAATCCAATTATCAATATTTCTTGAGAACAAGACAGGGCGTCTTAATGATGTAACCAAAGTACTCAGCAAGGCTGGTGTCAATATGCGCGCATTCTCCGTGGCTGACAACTCTGATTTTGGCATACTGCGCCTTTTGGTGGATGACACTGATAAGGCAAAGCAGGTGCTTAAGGAGAACGGTTTTGCCGTTTCCACCACCGATGTCATTGCTCTGAACATATCTAATACTGCAGGTACGCTTGATAAGATACTCGACCTGCTTGCACAGGCTAAGGTGTATATTGAGTATATGTACGCCTTCTCTGACGGAGAAAGAGCCAGCGTGGCCATTAAGCCAGATGATATGAACGCCGCCCTTGACACTCTTGCCAAGAACGGCATAGAGATGATTTAATTAGATTTGAGGATTTGATGAGACCGCAGATACTTGTAACCAACGATGATGGCATTACAGCTAAAGGCATAAACTGCCTTGTGCAGGCTATAAAGCACTTGGGTGACATCACGGTGGTGGCCCCTGACGGACCACGCTCAGCCCAGTCAAACGCCATAACGGTGCATGACCCTCTCCGCTACTGGAAACAGTATGAGGAGCCAGGAGTGGTGGCATATCGCTGTAACGGCACGCCCAGTGACTGTGTGAAGATAGGCGCCCATGCCGTCATGAAATCACCGCCGGACCTGCTTGTCTCAGGCATTAACCACGGTTCAAACTCATCAGTGAATGTAATATACTCAGGCACCATGGGTGCGGCCTTTGACGGCTGCATGATGGGAATTACATCAATAGGCCTCTCTCTATGCTCTCATGACCCCGATGCAGACTTTACAGAGGCTGTGCGCCTTTCTGTCCCCATTGTGGAGCGTGTGCTCAAAGAGGGGCTGCCTAAAGATGTGTGCCTTAACGTAAACTTCCCAAACATACCAGATATAAAGGGTGTAAGAGTGGCGCGCCAGTGCCGTGGCAGGTGGATGGAGCGTTTTGTGGAGAGGGTTGATCCGCTTGGCAGGCCATATCTGTGGCTTACCGGTGATTTCGTAAATCTTGAGCCTGACGCTTCTGATACAGATGAGGCTGTCATAGCGGCTGGTTACGGGGCTGTCACCCCATGCCATATAGATGTTACAGACCACGCTGCAATGGCTCAGCTTTCAGCCTATAACTATGACACAGAGAAAGAAGTTTGATACTTTTATCTTAGGGTTTGGCGTATGCTTCATACTGCCGTTCGTAATCTTTGCATTCACATGGGAGGCTGTATCTAAGTCTGACTTCTCAGAGGTGGCTATATGGTTTCATCAGCCCGTGTTTCTTAATTATGTGATAATGTGCCAGCTCCCCAGCTCCCTTGTGCTGTTCTGGGGGTACAAAACGGAACGCTGGAGGGTTTGCAAAGGCGGGATATTGGGGATTGTGCCGTATTTGATGCTGTTGATATATTTGTTTGTGTAATGAAGTACTATCTTATAGTAGGTGAGGCATCCGGAGATTTGCACGGAAGCAACCTGATAAAGTCCATTATAAAGAATGATGAAAACGCTGAGTTCCGCTACTACGGCGGTGACAAGATGCTTGTGGCCGGAGGCAGCCTTGTGCGCCATTACAAGGATACCGCCATCATGGGTTTCATTAACGTGGCCCGTAATGCCGGCAAGATACTGAAGAACATGCGTGAGTGTAAGGAGGATATAGCCTCATACGCTCCTGATGTGCTGATACTTATAGACTATCCTGGGTTCAACTTGGAGATGGCCAAATACGCCAAGACAGTGCTGAACCTTACCGTAATATACTACATTCCGCCTAAGATCTGGGCTTGGAAGCCTGGCAGGGTAGAGCATATTAAGAAGTATATTGACAAGGTTTACTGCATATTCCCGTTTGAGCTGGAGTTCTACAAAAAGCACGGATATGAGAATGTGGAGTATGTGGGTAATCCGTGCGTTCAGAGCGTTAACAGCGCCTACAAGGTAAGGCGTGAGGACTTCTTCCTTGTTAATAATCTGGACCCAAAGAAAAAGATAATAGCGTTGCTCCCTGGCAGCAGAAAGCAGGAGGTGGAGCGCACCGTTGCTCTCTTCAATGAAATTGACAAACTTGAGTTTGTAGACTGTCAGTTTGTACTTGCTGCCACCAGCTCTGTAGACCCAAAACTCTATAACAGCGTGCACAGGGACATCCATATCGTGTTTGACCAGACATATCCGCTGCTATCCTTTGCATCGGCGGCGGTGGTGAACTCTGGTACCGCCACGCTTGAGACAGCGCTATTCCGTGTGCCTCAGGTGGTTGTCTATCCTGTGTTCATTCCGCGCCTGCTCTACTATGTTGGTAGGAAGTTCATTATGAAACTGCCTTACATATCGCTGGTGAACATTATATCAGGTGAGGAGACTGTAAAGGAGCTTGTGGCGCATGAAGCCAAGGCGTCAAGCACTACTAAATACCTTAAAGAGTTGATATACAATGATGAGCGGAGAGAGGCCGTGCTCAGCGGCTATGAAAAAATAGCCACCACACTTGGAGACAATGTCTCATCAGATATGGTGGCTGAGGATATTAAAAACGTACTCCGTAAGAGAACACAAGCTGATTCCTGACACTTCTTATGTTCAAAGGCTGAACATTCAGGTCAGGTGTGTTGAACTCATAATACTCTCCGTTAGTAACCTGCCAAACGTAGGCGATGTCCAGTGAGTGACGGCCTACACGGTAACCTAAACCAGCTGTAACATTATAGGCGCCCATATCGTTGATGTAATGGGTGTCTGTACGTGTGTCAGATGTGTAGTAGTAGCGGCTGGCATCCTTAGTGTTGGCTGCAGTGCGGTAACCGCCACCTATTCGCAGTGAGAGTGCGTCAAGAGGCTTAATCTCAAAACCAACCCTTACAGTGTGAGTGTCAACATTCTCTTTCTTTGTTATGTCATTTATTGTGTTGTGTGACATTCCTGCTGATGACTTCAGCACGCTTCCAGACTCATTTGACCACTGATAGTCAATGCCCACAAAACCAAACTTACCAAGTACAAATCCAAGACTTGCTATAGCCTGCATAGGAGCGTTCAAAAGAGCACGCTGTGTGTATGTAGGTGTTTGCACTGAACCAAACTGGCCACCGTCAAAATTAGAGCTGGCAGTGCCGTAGTTCTGGCTGTTTATGTAATAGTAAGAAGGAGTATGGTATGCACCACCTATTCTAAGCCAGTTAGTAGGGCGCAGAATAAAGCCCACCTTGTATGTAAACGCTGTACCTGCAAGGTAGAGGTAACTTGTGGTGTTCAGTTTGCGGCCGTCTATAACTTCAGTGTAGTTATCTGAACGCTGGTAGTTAGTGTAGTCACACTCAAAACTCATACCAAGGTAGAATATGTCACTGATATTGCCGGCAAGGCTCACGGCAAACATATTTGTTCCTCCTTGCTCAGAGAAAGATACGTTGTCCTGTGTGTTGCCGCTGCCGCCTGTAATCTTATCAAAATATGATATATACTCGTTAGAGCCTGGTGCTGTTTCGTCAAACATGTAGGTCTCATAACCTGTAATGGCACGCCAGCCCACACTCTCATTATTAAAGTTGTTCACGTTAAGATATCTGCTATTCTGACCGTATGCGTCATACGCATAGAACTGTGTTTTTGAGTAGTTCTTGGTGGTGCTGTAGCTGCCAATGCGGTCAAAGTTCTTCTTGCGGTTATAGGCTGCGCCAAGGCTTATGCCCAGCAGACCTTTCTCTTTGCCTGTTGAAGCTCCTACATCCCAGTGGCCTACATACGCTATGTTAGCAAGGTTTGCAGTGACCTTTCTCTCCTGCGGGCCGGTGTAGTTGTTATCACTCATAGTGGTGTTGGTCCAGTGCACGTTAAGAGATGCTGTAATCTCAGATGTGCGGTAGATGCCAATACCTGCAGGGTTGTAGAACATGGTGGTGGCGTCACCACCAAGAGCGCCCATGGCTCCGCCCACGCCCACAAATCTGGCTGTTCCGTTGAGTTCACTCTGCCCGAAGAGCTGTGTGTCATAGTTTGTAAACAGCGGGTACTGCGCCATTGCCAATGTTGATGCCGCTCCGCATATCAATACTGATAAAATCTTTCTAAAGTCCATATATCTATTTTGTACTTTTATTCAATCTGTTATACCTGATGGTTTAGCGTCTGCCGCCTCCAAAGCCGCCTCCGCGTGCTCCGCCGCCGCTGAATCCGCCGCTGCGTCCACCTCCGCTAAAGCCTCCGCCGGAACGGCCGCCACCGCTGAATCCGCTTGAACGCCCTGAAGAGCTGCCTCCGCCAAAACTGCTTGAGCTGCCTGAACGAGTTCCAGTGCCAGAGTATCCGCTACTGCGAGACGGTGAACTTTGTGTAGGCGTGGTGTGAGTTGAACTGGTGCCTGGGTTTAGTGGTCTTGTTGATGAACCTTCACTGTAAGATCTGCCGCTTACCGCACTGCTGCGTGTATGGTTGCCACTGCCAGAGTAACCACCGTTTCTTGAAGAACTGCCTCCGCCAGAATAGTTTCCGCCATGGCCACCATAGCTGCCGCCTCCGCTTCTTGTAGAGCCAGAGTACCCGCCCTGTGAGCTGCGGGTGTGACCGCTTGTGTAAACAGGACCATAATGTGGGCCTGGGTATGGTCTTGGTCCGGGTGCCGGTCTGTAGGGATAGTATGGATGGTATGGATAGTATGGTGCAGGTCTGCGCCAGTACGGGTCATACCATGGATCATACCAAGGGTCATACCACCATGTTCTGTACCAAGGTCTGTACCATACACCCCAGCCCCAGCTGAGCGCCCATGTGGTTGTAGGCACTACAGTAACGTATGTGGTTTCTGTGGTGGTAGTGGTGTAGGTGGTGGTATAGTCCTCATCATCAAAAGTTTTGTATGTGGCCACCTCAGGGTCATAGAACTTAGCAATACGCCCTGTGTATGTGTAGTCCTCAACTATAGGCTCAGCAGCCACCGTTGTGTTGGTGCTGCTTGATGTTGAAGAACTGTAATAACGGTTATATTCGTCTATATCGCGTGTAGTTCTTGTAGCACTGCTTGTGGTAGTGGCACTTGTAGGAGTACTGCTGACCGTAGTAGTTGTGGTTGTTGTAGTGGTGGTCTTTTTAGCTTTTGTGCCTGAAGTATAATATATATCATCATAATAGCTCTGAGCGCAAACCGCAGAGGCCATGCACAATAGCAAAATAATGTTCTTGATACGTTTCATAAGGCAAAATTCAGTAAATTTGTTTATTTTTGTATCTAAATCACAAAGGTAAATAATTTTTTCTAAGTCCTAAAAATGCAATACGTTAAAATTTCCGTTTCAATGCCAAACAGCTCAGAAACTGAGCGAGACACGCTAACATACTATCTTTCAGAGGCTGGTTGTGACAGTTTTGAAACAAATGACAGTGCCTCCATGCTATACGCTTACATCAGTAAGACCCTTCTTAACCCTGAAAGTTTAAAGGAGATCCTCTCAGGCTACACATACACAGTGGAGGATATGGAGGACAAGGATTGGAACGAGGAGTGGGAGAGGAGCGGTTTTACCCCAATAGTCATAGACAACCGATGTGTAATTTGCGGCTCTAATCACACTGACCTCCCCGATGCCGAGTACCGCATAACCATTAACCCTAAAATGTCGTTTGGCTCAGGCCATCACCAGACCACCGCCTCCATGCTGCGCTGGCTTTTGCGTGACAATTTCCGTGGCAAGCGGGTGCTTGACATGGGCTGCGGCACCGCTGTGCTTGGCATACTTGCCTCAATGCGTGGCGCCTCAGAGGTTGACGGTATAGACATAGACGAGTGGAGTGTGCGTAACGCCCGTGAGAACTGTGCTCTTAGCGGTGTGAATATGAACATATCGCTCGGCGATGCTGCGCATCTCGCATCGCAGGGCAAGACCTACAACGCCATATTCGCTAATATAAACCTCAATATCCTGCTGCGTGACATGGAGGCCTACTGCGCCGCCTTAGAGCCCAAGGGATTGCTTTATATGAGCGGCTTCTACACCTCAGACCTTCCCCAGCTCAGCCGCCGTGCCAAACGCCTTGGCCTTGAGTACCTTGGCAGCATAGAGAACGAAGATTGGGTGGCTGCAAAGTTTGTAAAGTTGTGAAATTATGAAAACATCGATATTAAAAGATAGACCGGAACTGGATCTTATTAAGAGAAGAATAGAAGAGGCTTCAAGTGTGAAACCTAAGGCTCCGTCAGATTTTGTTACACTTGCTACTGTTATCAGCAAGTCTGATGGATGTTTTATCAATGAGCATACCCTTATGAGGCTATGGGGGTATGTTAATCGCTATAAATCAATACACAAGAGCACCCTTGACGTACTGTCAAAGTACCTTGGCTATCCTGATTTTGGCAGCTTCTTGGAGCATGAGAAAACATTGGCTAGAAAAGAGTCTGGTGAGATTGACAAGTTTACAGTGAACGTCACGGAGCTTCAGGCAGGAGACAGACTCACGATATCATGGTTTCCTGACAGAACCACCACACTGCTCTATTTAGGAGATTCTCAGTTCCGTATTGAGGCTGTGGAGAACGCATCGTGGAAAGTGGGAGACAAGTTCTACTGCCTCCACTTCACATTGGGAGAGCCGCTATATGTGGATAACCTTACCACAGAGAGCGGGGAGTGCATTAAATCATACGCAGTTGGGATGATAAGCGGGCTTACCTCAATACTTGGCGTTGACAGGGTCAGCTAAACACTTAGAGAATATATTGTTTATTGAATCCAGCTCCGCTCTGCTTATCTGGCCAGCGTTGTAAGCATCGCCGGCAGCTGGGATTTTAAGCTCCTCGGCACGCCTTGTTATCTTCTCATAACAGTATATGTAGTATTTCTCATACTCTTTGTGGTAGGCCTCTTTCAACTCTTTATCTGACGGTGCAAACTTATCCCTGTTAAGGAATGACAGCTTATGGTATTTTTGTTGCTCAATCATTACAAAGCAGGTCCAGTCACACTTCTCAAGAGCCTTTAACGCCTCGTTTGTAAGTGAGTCATTGTATTGCTTCATCCTTCCCACGCAGATATTGTAGTTTTTCTCTTCTGCGGTCAGCACCTTGATCTCAACTCTTTTTGAAATGGAGTCAAGATTCTTTGACGTTGAGTCTATTCCTTTAGTAACGGCTTCAATGTTTGATTTTACTTCATGCAGCTCCTCTTGTATTGCCTTATTATGGGAGTTGATTAAAAGAACTATAAAAACACTGGTTGCGATAATTGCAATGGCTATAAGGAACAATTTAATTAGCGTATCAGTGCCACGTAATGCGTTTTTAACGTCAGATATGCTGCTGTAGCGTCTGTTAGGATTTTTACGCATGCATTTTCTGATAACGTAAGAGTATCTTCCGCCTCCAAATATTTCAGAGAGTATCTTTCCTGTGCTCCATATATCTGTAAGAGTGTCAGAAGAGCCGTTTTCAAGCTGCTCTGGCGCGGCATAATCGTCAGTGAAGCCTCTTCCATGGCAGATGTATGAATCATTGTCAGAAAGCCCCAAATCCACAATTTTCACATGGCTGCCGCTCCGTGTTATCAGTATGTTGTCAGGCTTGATGTCATTATGGATAATCTGGTGTGAGTGCAGGTCAGAAACAGCGTCAAGCAGTTCGTCCGCTATCCTGCGTTTATCCTTAAATGATTGTTTCTCTTTCAGCCACTGGCTAAGTGTGATGCCGTCAATGTATTGCATCAGGATGCAAGCGCCTAACTTCTCATCCTCAACCATTCCGTGGCAGTCAACCACATGAATGCTCTCTATTGACATCAGCAGCTCACACTCCCTCTTCAGTAGCTGTTCATACCTTGTTGTGTCCCCTAAGTTTGGTTTTACGCCCTTTAGAATGTAGTACTTTTCACCTTGCTTCACCCTGTAGAGCACGCTGTACCCGTCCTTGCTTTCATAAAGGAGTGTATAGTCACAGAAACCCCGATGTTCTGTTTGTGCAGAGTCATTTATTTCCGGAATGCCTGAAGAATTCATTTGGGTGAGCCATAGCAAAGTTTGACTATGCAAAAGTATGGATTTTCCTGCAAATTTTAAAACTGGGAAATTCCGCCTCAGAAAGAGCAATAAAAAGCAATTGCATCTGCGTTGTGGCGTTCTGTACCTTTGTGAAAGAAAATTTTATTTACATTAATTTATTGTCTTATGAAAAAATTTACATTTGTTTTAGAGTTTTTATTATCGGTGTATGTCCTATCATCGTGTAGTGGTGGAGGCGCAGATTATTCCATGATGCCTGTCTCCTCAGACGGGAAAGCGTACGGTTATATTGATAACGAGGGGAACTATGTGATTAATCCTCAGTTTGAAAGTGCCAGTATGTTTTATGATAACAGAGCGCTGGTCAAGGTGAACAATAAATTTGGATATATTGACAAGAGCGGCACCATTGTAATCCCTGCTAATTATAAAAATGCTCTTGATTTTTCTGAAGGTGTTGCAATTGTTGTTTCTGATTGTGGTATGCCCACAGCGATAGATAAAAACGGAGAAAAACTGTTTGAACTTTCTGCTGCAGAAAAACTTTTCTCATTTAGTGACGGATTGGCCAAGTTCTCTCAAGTTAAAGATGATGAAACAATGTATGGATTTGTAGATAAGAAGGGAACGCAGGTAATACCGCCAATCTACAAGAAAGCATCTATGTTTTCTGAGGGGCTATGCGCCGTTAAGAGCGGAGATAAATGGGGGTATATTGATACCAAAGGTAAGATTGTGCTTAATCCTCAGTTTGATAATGCTGGTGACTTTAAGAACGGGTATGCTGTTGTCTCTTCTGGTAAATATGGAATCATTGACAAGTCTGGCAAATATGTTGCCAATCCACAGTTTGATAATTTATATTCAGATGGTAAAAATTTCATAGCCTACAATGGTGAGAATTATGGTTGGTGTGATGAGAAAGGAAAACTTTTCATAAATCCACAGTTTAGGGAAGTTAACAGATTTAACTCAGGGAAACTTGCACCTGTTTCTTCTGGTGACAATTATGGTTATATAAACGATGAGGGTTCGTATGTGATTAATCCTCAGTTTAGTTCCGCAGGTTGCTTCCTCCCTAACGGTCTTGCTCCAGTATATTCAAGTAGTGGTTATGGATTTATAGATAAAAAGGGTAGTTATGTTATTAATTGCCAGTTTAGTAGAATCGCAGACAGTTTGATACCATCACTTCGTGATGAAAGTGATAAGAAATGTGTTGAGACTGATTATGTTGACATAAGTGCAATTACCCAACGTATTAATTATAACGCTCCAGAGGGCAAGAAATTAGAGGAGTACACATTTGCAGATGCATGTGCTGATTTCAGTCTTGATAGCACAAGAATGAGCAGCTATGAAAATGACATTAAGAAGGAGAAAATTAATAGTAAATTATCTTATGAAGTTAGTATTACTTGTCAGCCATATTCCATGGTAAAGAAAACTTATGTAGTAGCGTATTGGTGTGGCTCACCTGTTACTGATTCCAGGTATGT
>JAEEGL012471659.1_pt1 | contig 10159 bp, 4 predicted proteins | sample 9134231 | NCBI WGS metagenome assembly JAEEGL01 (sample SAMN16246548, study PRJNA631951) | gut metagenome | biome: gut microbiome; feature: rumen; material: fiber-attached | host: Bos | place: Iran: Karaj | collected 2018-10
GGTGATGACTTCCGTATCGTTATTAAGAAGGATAACGTACTCTCCCGTGCTTTCTCTTACACCCAGATTATTGACGGCGGAATAATTAAATTCGCCTTTAAACTCAACCACTTTGATTCGGGCATCTTTTTTGAGTTCGTCGTAGTATTGGCGGATCTCTTCGGTCTCGCTGTTGTTCTCCACAACAACGATCTCATAATCGGGGTAAGTGGAGCGCTCGGTTATAGATTTTATGCAGCGTTCAAGATCTGCCCTGTGGTCCTTGTTGGGAATGATCACCGAAACCTTAGGCGTTGCAAGGAGGGCATAGCGGATCCTGAATATTGTCTCAAAAGCTCTGGTAGACGTGATCTCAAAGTCCGAGAATCCATGGCGGCGCAAATGATCTGCCACCGCACCCTTGGCCGCTTCGATGGCATAGGTCTTGGCTTCGATACCGGAAGATACGCTTCCGCTGTGGCTGCGCCAGTAATAGAGGACCTTGGGTACATGAACGATCCGCTCTGCCTTGTCCGTAAGGCGCAGTATCATGTCATGGTCCTGGCTTCCGTCAAACTCTTTTCTGAAAAGTTCCGTACCCTCGAGCAAAGTCCTCTTAAATACGGAAAAGTGACAGATATAGTTGTTGGCCCGAAGATTATCAATGGCATAATCCGGCTTGAAATGCATGGTAAGGAACTTCTCGAAGTTTCCGTTCTTAAAGGTGACCTCATCACAATAGATGAAGTCGGCATTCTTTTCGTTTATGACTTTGACATACTCAAAAAGAGCCGAGGGATGAAGCACGTCATCGTGATCGAAAAGACCGATATACTCCCCCGTAGCCATTTTCAGGCACTCATTGGTGTTACCGGAGATACCCTCGTTCTTTGCCAGCTTTTTATAAAGGATCCTTTGATCCTTCGATGCATATTCTTTGCACTTTTCTCCCACAAAGCCATGGGCATCGTCGGATCCGTCCGCAAGGCACAGCTCCCAGTTTTGGTAAGTCTGGCCCGTAACGGACTCGATCATTTCCTTGAGGAAATTGGGCTTTGTATTGTAAAGAGGCACAAGAATGCTTATCTTAACGGGGTTCTCAAACTCAAACTCCGACTGTGCCTTTCTTTTTTCAGCATCAGGGAAACCCTTGGTACCGTAGGAGGCCATGGCTTTGCGCTGTCTGCTCCTGTATTTGAGTTTCCTTACCACGCCCGCGGGGCTTCCGCAGTTTTTAAGTGATGTAAATATATGTCTTACCCTGAGATACAGTTTTTTAAAGGGCGAATAGATCTTGTAAACAAGGCTGTTCTTCAGTTTGTCCACCTTGGCGGAAAGCAGGGCGTTCTGTGACTCTAAGGACACGATCTTCTCACCGAGCCTGATATTCTGCTGTCTTTCCCGCTCGTAGGCGGCTTTGTAATCAAATTCTTCCTGCATGTTTTCTATTCCTTTATTAATCTGCGGCCGGAGTCGCGAAGAAGCTTTAATCCCGAAAATCTGTCGTAAGCAAGGATACAGACTTCGTAGGTTCCGGGACAGACGGCGTTAAAGTCTGCCGAGACGGAGAATCCCGCAAAAGCAACATTCTTCTGATCCGGTACATTGTTCTCGATATCAGATCTGAAGCGGTTGTTTAGGTAAGCCTCGTATAGTCTTCCTTCGGAGCGAAGAACGAGTTTCTTACACACGGAACAGTTATCGAACCCTCCCACAAAGCAAAAGCCCGTAAGGATAAGGGTATCCTTGGATCCGCCCCGGACATAGTCCGATTCCCTTCCGCAATACTCGATACCCACGTTCAGGACCGGATCATCCTTTTGTGACAAAGCAAGTTCCTTTATGGCTCTGTCCGTGACGGGCTTTAATGTCACCCGGTCAGGCTCATCACCGGAAGGTCCGGGGATAAAGCCCGAATCCAGAATTGTATTGTCAAGATAAAGGTTAAGATATGGATCGTACCCTTTATATTCCGGAAATTTAGCATAAAGCAGATCTCTTTCCCGCATCAGACGGGCGATCTTGGCTGTGTCAAGAGCGTCGTTACCTCTGGTGACAGACTCCTTGTGGATACAGGATATGTCATTGCGGCACACATTGTCGTAACCCAGTGAAAAGATCTTAAAGCCCAGGGCCACATCGTTAAAAGCAACCGCCAGTTCCTCATCAAAGCCTCCGGCTTCGTCAAAGACCTGCTTTTTCACCATGACACAGGCTGCAGTTGCCGACATTACGTTTATGACCGATGAGCCCATACCAAAGTACAGGTCGCCGGAGTTTTCTCTGAACTGAAGTTTATGCATGGGGCCCGGCTTAACGTTGAAGACCCCCGCATGCTGGATCCGGCCGTCAGGATAAAGAAGCCTGCATCCCGAAAGTCCCACCCTGTCTCTTGCAGCGGTCTGTGCAAGCTTAAATAGGGTCAGGTGATCCCTAAACTCCACATCATCATTACAGAAAAGAAGGAAGTCCTTCTCCGCCGCTTTGGCCGCTATATTGCAAAGCTTTGAAAAATTGAAGTCACAGGGCTCATAAATATATCTGATTCCCTGTTCGGAGCAGTACTCTGACAGCTTGCGGCGGTTTTCATCACCGCTTCCGTTGTCCACAAGTATGACCTGAAGTTCTGTGCCTTCGGAGCACTCACGCAAAGTCTCGTGACACTTTATGAAAAGTTCCGGATGATCCTTTGAAAGGATAAGAGCCGAGATTCCCGGTTTAAAGAGCTCGGGATCGGTAAAAGCACCGCATATCTTAAGAAGCTCGCTGTCTGCAGCCCCCGCCGCTTTTTTATAAAGGGGAGCCTCCGATGAAAAATCCTCAAAGTAAAGTATCTCAGGGATATGGCCCACCGAAGCACCGTGGCCTTTCTTAAAAGCTCCCGAGTGCGCAGCCGCGCGGGCGAACAGGTTAAAGGCCGCAGCTTCCGGCGAAGCCTTGGTATCGAAGTCCGTATCTTTGATAACACCCCGAAGAGCTTCCGTTCTCATTGCAAAACAGCCGCCGATATAAAAGGCATCCAGGAAAAAGTCCGGAGACCAGTCGGGTCTGAAAAAAGCCTCTGTGGGAGAAGCCCCTTTTTTTAAACTGTCCCCATAGAGTATAAGGGTATCCTTAAGTTTCCCGAAGGCTTCAGCAAATGTCCCCGGGGCTGTATCCGTAAGATCTTGAGGATCCTTTGCAAACACCAGGATCTCAGGCCCCTGCTCGCGGATCATAAATTCATTAAAAAAATCCCTGATCCCGGCAAAAGAAACCACTCTGACGGCACCTTCCGGCGCTTTCACGTCCTTAAGGTCCGCACTGATCAAAGCCTCCCGTTTTCTGAGAGCCTTTGATCTTTCATGGCTGTATTTTATGTATGCGGCGCCGTAAAGAGGCGCCTTTAGCTTTCTTCCGATACCGCTCATCAGGACTCCCGTCAGAAGATTATCTTTATACTGTTTGAAACCGCATCGGCCAGATCCGTATCCAGCAGGCTGTAACCAAGACAAACGTCCAGGGTGTTTTTATCCCTTAGTTTGGTATCCGCCAGAGAAAGGGTCATGCCGGGATCCGAAGTGGCAAAAACAAAGCCGGTCTTTGATGACTTAAGCCGCTTACCGTTGGCGGTGAGCTTTCTTTTAAGGTAAGGGAGCACCGACTCATCATTGAGATTGAAGGATCTTACCGAAACCACGCAGGGCAGCGACATGGGATCTATGCGAAGCGCCCTGACATCACCGGTAAATTCGATCTTAAACTCAATGGAATTGTCCTTTATCACGGCATTGTTTACAAAGAAAGAATCCGCTTCGGAAAAGCCTGCACCGCGGTCTGTGTATATCTGCACCCGAAGCTTCTTTGCCCGGGCTGCGATCTCTTCTTCGAACCTGTTAAAATCTGCGGTATCGTTGCCGATCTTTTGCTTTATCTGGCCCATGGTAAGGCGGGGGCCATTGACTTCACGCTGGAACCTGACCTCTTCGGATATTATGGAATCAAACTCCTCAGGGCTGAGTCCCGAAAGCCTTATCACAAAGTCCATGGTCTCGAAGCCCGCAAAACCGCGCTCCAGCGCGTGACAGTAAAGGGCTCTGGCTGCCTGTCTTCGGGCAGGGATCGCCTCATTTACGGTCCATTCGTAATCGATAAGGGTCCAGGTATCTTTGTCAACGAGAATATTGGAAAAGACCATATCCCTGTCGCAGTAAGGGTAGTCTTCCCTGCCTCCGATACGATCTTTAAATTCACGGTAAAGCTTCTTAAAGCCCTCCTCGTCGCCCTTTTCCGAAAGTTCATCGAAGATCTCGGACAGATTTCTGCCCTTTACAAAGGGGATCATTGCCACCGGAGTTTCTTTTTCACATACAGAGACTTCCGAAACCAAAAGCTTTCCGTCTGAGTATTTTTCCTTTAGTCTCTTACAGGATTCGGAAAGTTTACGGATGTGATCGAATCCTTCTTTTTCCAGAGGGATCTTTTCTACGGCAGGGCTATCGGCGCCGGAGATCACGGTCTTAATTGCATATTTGTCCTGTCTGTCATTGCTGTACCTGACATAGTCCACACCCGGAGCTTCTCCGAGTACCACAAGGTAGGAATTTGAGAAAACAGGGAAAAGGCCGTCTTTGATCAGTGCATCGAAGGCTTTCTTTTCATCGAAAAAGCAAAACCTGTCCCTGTCAAAATTCCGGTCGTTGTTCACCAGTTCTCCGGTCTTGGGAAGACGTTCGTCCGAAAACAGGGTGATGGGGAACTTATAATCGGGATAGGGATAGTAAAACTTATATTCATTGAGGCCACAGTCCTTAAAGATGCTCTCGAGAACAGGTCTCGAAAAAGTCCTTACATTGCTCTTGGAGGGATAGTTTTCGATACCGGAAAAGAAAGTACCGAGATGGTCCTCCCTGCACCCCGCAAAATATTTAAGTCCCAGGCGGTTCTCGATGGCGATCACGATCCTGCCTCCGGGCTTTAAGTGTTTCTTTATTATGTTTAAGAAGGTGTGAAAAGGTCTCTCACCCTCGATGTAGCACTGACCGTATTCAAAAACTCCGATAAGGAAGATGTAATCGAAATCACAGGGAAGTCCCGGCTCAACATCGGTAAAGTTTCCCACCCGGATCTCAATGTTATCCGCATCGGAATGTCTGCAGGCGTTGATGAGACTTCTTCTCTTTGAAAGATCTACGCAGGTCACGGAACCGGCTTTTTGTGACAAAACTCCGGTAATGGCGCCGCAGCCGGAGCCTACTTCCAAAACCTTTTGGCTCTTATTTATATCCAGCCACTCAACTATGTTTTCACGTTTCTTTGAAAGATGATAAAGGACCGGCCAGTTTGCTTCACTCTCTATGATACCGTCAAACTCCGAGGGCTTATGCTCTCTGACGATGGAAAGAAGCCTGTCCTCAATGTCTCCGTCGGAATAGATATCGCTGCCGCTGTAATCATTCAGGTTCAATATAACATTGCCGATCTTTTCTGTCTTATCGCTCATGCTCTGCCCTTTAACCTTACATTTAGTGTGGGATCAAAAAGAATGACCTTCCCCTGTTCCGATGCAAATTCGCCAAACTTAAGTCCAAGTTCCGCCGCTTTGCCATCCAGTGCTCTGCCCGTAAGATGTTGCGAACGCACACAGGAATCGAATTCTTCTTTAAGAGATCGCAGTTTATCTTCAAAGGCGGGAGCCGCCTTCAATGTTCTGATATCAAGAGCGAATACTTCCTGTTTAAGATCCGCTTTGTGCATATACCCGGAGAATCTGCGGGGCATACCGGCGTAGGGATCAAAGCCGTCACTGCGAAGCAGTCCCGTGACCACGCGGCTGCCTCTTACGGCCATACCTCCGCAGGCTGCAAGCTCAGGTCTTTTCGAAAATATATCATCCTTAATGTTGACATCATAAAATCCGCGATGCTTAAGATGCTTAACCTCGCATTCGCCGAAGTGTTCTTTGGCAAATTCTCCCGCAGCCTTAAGTCCCGCATTATAGGCATAGTCTTTGCTGGCAGGATCGAAAGCCGTAGACTCTCCGTAGCTTCGCCAGTGATACAGTATTCGTCCGATATGGACGATGCTGCTCTCAGACGCTTTATCATAACGGTTGTTTTTATAAAGAACCCTGCCTGCTATGCGGAGAAAAAGATCGTGATCCTGGGCTCCGTCAAAACCGTTGCGGAATCCTAGTTCCTTTAAGAGTGAAGTCTTTATTACCGCCAGATGGCATATATAATTATTGGAAATAAGTAAATCCAGATTAAACTTTTCTTTGTAATGGGGCATAAAAAACTTTGTACCGGTCTCATCGCACTTATCCTCATCGGAATAAAGAAACAGTGGCTCTGTGCCTTCGCTTTGGGCTTTAAGGATCTGTGCGGCATTGGCAGCCAGTGCATCGGCCGTCAGCAGATCGTCGTGATCCAGGAGTACACAGTAATCGCCCTTTGCTTCTTCCAGAGCCCTGTTACTGTTCTCTGAAATGCCGTAGTTTTCCGTAAGTCTTATATACCGGATCCTGGGGTCCTTGTAGGACCGGATGGTACTGCCCGGAGTTTCGGACGCCGAAGCATCCGCAAGGATCAGTTCAAAGTTTCCGTAGGTCTGTGACAGGCAGGACTCTATCATTGCACGAAGAAAAGGTTCCCTGGTCTCGTATACAGGCACAAGGATGCTGAAGAGCACCGGCTCACCCGGCACTTCCGTTTCGATCCCGTTCCCGTTACAAACCTGTGTATCAAAAGGAACGCCCCTTTGGGGAAGGAGGCGTTCCAGGATGGCATATAAGGTATCCCCTATGCCGTTTCTTTTAAGATAACGTATGGTTTTCGAAATATTACCCATAATCCCTTGTTACAGTACTGCTTTTAAATTTGCGGTAAGCTCGGCAACCTTCTGCTTAGCATCCTCAAGGTCCGTTCCCTTAACTCCCATATAGAACTTGATCTTGGGCTCGGTTCCCGAAGGTCTTGCACAGCACCATGCATCATCCGTAAGGTCGAAGTAGAGCACGTTGGACTTGGGAAGACCGGTAGGCTTAACCGAGCCGTCCGTAAGATCCTTTATGGTATCATTGTCATAGTCACGAACTCTTAACACCTTCCATGCACCGAAGGATGTGGGAGGATTATTGCGGAGTTTCGTCATTATCTCACGAATCTGATTGGAGCCGTCCATACCCTTAAGGGTAATGGTGTAAAGGTCCTCCTTGAAGTATCCGAATTCTTTGTAGATCTTAAGCATCTGATCCCAAAGGGTTATGCCGTTCTTTTTGCACCATGCGGCAACTTCGCAAAGACACATAACGGCAACCACAGCATCCTTATCTCTTGCATGTGTTCCGGCAAGACATCCGTAGCTCTCTTCAAGACCGAATACATAGTTTTTGTTGTGATTCTGCTCAAAGAGCTTGATCTGCTCACCGATGTATTTAAATCCGGTAAGTACTTCAATGATCTCAACACCGAACTTGTTTGCGATGGGCTCAGCAAGATTGGTGGTAACTATTGTCTTAACAAGGGCGGGATTCTTGGGCATGATCTTAAGTGCGGTACGCTCTCTTAAGATATATTCCGCAATGAGCATTCCCGACATATTTCCCGTAAAAGGAACATAATCCTTGGACTCTGTGTCATAGGAATAGATTCCCAGTCTGTCGGCATCGGGATCGGTGGCAAGGACCACATCGGCTCCCACTTTCCTTGCAAGTTCCAACGCAAGCTTAAAGGCCTTGGGATCCTCGGGGTTGGGATATTCGAGGGTTGTAAAATCGGGATCGGGAAGTTCCTGTTCGGGAACAACATATACATTCTTAAAGCCCAGTTCCTTAAGGATCCTGCGTACGGGAATGTTACCGGTCCCGTGGAAGGGTGAATATACGATCTTAATATCGCCGGCCACTTCCTTGATGATCTCGGGGTGGATGATCTGCTTTTTAAGTTCTTCCATGTAAAGATCGTCGATCTCCTTGCCGATCACGATATACAGTCCCTTTGCCTTGGCTTCTTCAAGAGACATTGTCTTAACTTCGGCATAATCCGTAACCGCATTTACTTCGTTGATAATGTCCGTATCCCTGGGGGCGGTAACCTGTGCGCCGTCCTCCCAGTATACCTTGTATCCGTTGTATTCGGGAGGATTGTGACTGGCAGTGACCACGATACCTGCAGTACAGCCCTTTGTACGCAATGCAAAAGAAAGCTCAGGGGTGGGCCTTAAGGAATCGAAAACATAAGCCTTGATCCCGTTGGCATTTAAGCAAAGAGCAGCCACATCCGCAAATTCGGGAGACATGCGGCGTGAATCATAGGCGATGGCAACACCCTTATCCGCCGTTCCCTGCTTAAGGATGTAGTTTGCAAGTCCCTGGGTGGCTTTTCTCACGGTATACACGTTCATGCGGTTGGTTCCCGCACCGATGATGCCGCGAAGTCCACCGGTACCGAATTCAAGGTTCTTGTAAAAGCGTTCGTTTATCTCGTTGGCATCGTCTTTAATGCTTAAAAGTTCCTTCTTTGTATCCTCGTCAAAATAAGGGTCTGAAACCCAATAATCAAATTGTTCTCTAGCGTTCATCGCATTCCTTTCCCGGATCAACCGCAAAACTTATTTGTTAACCAGATATGAATCTGTGTAATTGACTGCTTTCTCCCTGAAATGTTTCTTCTGCATCATGGCCCCTACCTGATAGGTTCCGAGAGGTAACAGTTTCTTTTCGATCTTGACCGCAAAGCCCGAAAGCAGTATCCCCTTTTCATTGGGATACTTAAGCAGACAGTCGGAGCGATAGCAACCTCTTACCGGAATATAATACTCGATTTTATCGGACCTTAACAGTATATATTTTAAATACCTTGCGTTATTTTCCCCGGTTATCAGCATGTATCCCTGCATATACAGTGCGTTTCCGTCATCGGAAAAAGTAAAGTTGTCAAGACTTCCTGCAAATTCCACCGTCATCTCAAGTTCGGTGCACCTGCTCATTCCCGCAAAATCCGACACGTAAATACGCTCCGCGCTCTCCACGGAATCCTCGAAGGAAAACTCACAGGCCGGAAGTATCCTGGGATCCGAGTTGTCCCTCAACAGCCTCATGTTATAGAAGGGATCTCTCACCTTGATATAGGGATGCTCCGCATAAAACTTCAGCCTGTCGGCAAAAGAAACCTCCGGGCTCAAGAGCGCTCCCACAGGCATCTCTTCATCAAAGATATCGTAGTCCGCCCGTTTCGAATTGCAGACCGCATTGTAGTAACCTGCCTCGTAAAGACGGAGGCAGAAATCCGCATCCGAATACTCTGAAGTAAGTTCCGTATCGAATCCGCCGATCTTATCGAAAAGATCGCGCCTGAGCATGGCACACTCAAAGGAAACGGCCAGCACGTTTCTGTCATGACGGTTATAACCCTCACCATGATCTTCGCTGTCGGAAAGCCCGCGAAGCTTATACATGGGGCCGAGAGCGGTAAACACGATACCGGCATGAACGATCTCCCCGGCTCCGGTCCTCACAAGCTTGGCTCCCACGGCACCGCTTAGTCTGAACAGTGTCAGATCATACATTTCGCTCAAAAGTTCCGGTTCGGGGAAGGTCACCCTGTCCGATGTAAGGAAAACGACTCTTCCTTCGGCAACCCTCAGGGCGTGATTCTTAAGTTCCTGGCGGGACTTGCGTTCCGTCATGTATTCATATCTGAAGCCGTACTTTAACTGAAGCTCCACAGTCTTTCTTCTGATGCTCTCGGAACTCATATTATCGACCACTATATATTCGACTTTAAGTTTTCCGAAAGCAGCGGAAGAAGAAAGGGACTCCAGAGTCTTCTCAAGTCGCTGCAGGTTGTTCTCAGCTAAAATAACGGCCGATATATCATATTTGGAATCCATGCTCTTGGAAAGACGCATTGCGCTTTCCCGCACAAACCTGTCGGTGATAAGGTTGTTTGAATAGTCCGCGGCATGAATAAGGGTTCCCTCGGCTCTTACCACGCTGCTCCTTGCATTGAATTCATTGGCAAAGATCACCTTGGAAAGATTGTGATAAACAAAGGCCGCGCCCGTGCTTTCTCCGCTCCAGTCCAGATCCCTGAAAGCAGAGCGCCTTACAGCCGCTATATTGCAAAAGTAAAAGTGTGAAATGAATTCTCCCGGAGACCATTCGGGTTTGAAATAAGGATTGGATCTCGTGCCGTAATAC
>JAEEGL012776464.1_pt1 | contig 10159 bp, 11 predicted proteins | sample 9134231 | NCBI WGS metagenome assembly JAEEGL01 (sample SAMN16246548, study PRJNA631951) | gut metagenome | biome: gut microbiome; feature: rumen; material: fiber-attached | host: Bos | place: Iran: Karaj | collected 2018-10
AGGAAATGTTAAACGCGATCCCGCAGGTATCCGTAAACCTTACGAGCATCATTGTCCTTGTTATCGGGGGCTTCATGGTCATACGGGGCGATATGACCGCCGGAATGCTCACGGCGTTTACGCAGCTCCTTGCATCCTTTACTGCGCCTGTCAATGCGCTTGCGGGCTTCATAAAGCAGATCCAGTCCGCGAAGGCCGACATGTCGCGGGTGGACGACATCATGCGGTATGAGCAGGACAAGAAGTTCGCCGAGGGGGAGAAGGAGCCGATGACGGAGAAGCTTATCGGCAATATCCGCCTTGAGGACGTTTCCTTTGGTTACAGCCGATTGGAAGAGCCTCTTATCTCCGGTTTTTCCTTTGAACTTCCCTGCGGAAGCTCCATCGCGTTTGTCGGGGCCTCCGGCTGCGGCAAGTCCACCATGAGCAAGATCTGCTCGGGGCTCTATATGCCCTGGGGCGGGCAGCTCCTTTTTGACAGGGTGCCGGTCAGCCGTATCCCGAAGGAGGTGCTGGCTGCAAGCGTATCCACGGTGAGCCAGAACATCACCATTTTTTCGGGAACGATCCGTGACAACCTGACCATGTGGAACCGGTTCATACCGGAGCAGGATATCATACAGGCCTGCAAGGACGCCTGCATCCATGATGTGATCACGGGAAAGCCCGGCGCCTATAACTATGAGCTTTCAGAGGGAGGAAGGAACCTTTCCGGCGGGCAGCGGCAGAGGCTTGAGATCGCAAGGGCGTTAGTTACCAATCCGAGCATCCTGATCATGGACGAGGCGACGAGCGCCCTGGATCCCATCATGGAGAAGCAGATCATCGACAATATAAAGCGCCGGGGCTGCACCTGCATCATTGTGGCGCACCGCCTGTCCGCGATAAGGGACTGCGACGAGATCATCGTCATGGAGCGCGGGAAGATTGTGCAGAGGGGGACGCATGAGGAGCTTCGTGAGCTCCCCGGGCATTACCAGAAGTTGATTAAAACACTCTAACATGGAACGTATAGTTTTAAACGGCGGAAAATATCATATCACCGACAATCCCGGCGTTTCCTGCCGTGTGGAGAAGGGGCACGTCCTTGTCTATATCCTGCCGCTAAAGGAAGCAGCGGGCGAAAGGGGTTTCGTCCACGGACGCCGCATGTTCCTTCGGGAAGCGGAGGAGGGCGAGGTGCTTCCCTCCCTTTGCCATGATTCGGAGCTTCTCGGCTCCTGGCGCCTCATGTACGTGGCCCTTGACCATGCGGAACTGTCTGTTCTTAAGGAAGGGACGAGTAAAGAGCAGATCATGTCCTTTGCCGGCAGGATCGGGTTAAGACTGTTTTCCGCGGAGGACTTTGAGGAGGAGCTGATCGAGCGCTATAACCTTCAGGACATCCGGGAAGAAGGTTATATCTATGCCACGGAAGAGGAGGACAAGGCGACCCTTAAGCAGTCGGCGGCCCTGATCTACAACATCTTCCGCAAAGGGAGGGAAAGCGGCAGGGATTATGTGCCGGTCAAGAACCCTCTGTATAACGCCGCCGTGATCCTCTGCCGGAAGGAGCATATCGAGATCGCTTCCTTTGACAGGATGCGCGAGGCCTGCGGGGCACGCTTCACCCTTCAGGATATATCCAGGGTGTCCCATTTTACGGCAAGGGAGGTCGTGCTTGCGGGAGACTGGTATCAGAAGGACAGCGGGCCGGTGCTTGCTTTTATCTCGGGAAACAATACACCCGTGCCCTGCATCCCGAACGGGCCGAGGCGCTATGTGTATTATGATACGGAAACCGGGGAAAGCCATAAGCTCACCGCAGTCTTTGCGGAAAAGCTCGATGTGAAAGGCTACGTGTTCTACCGGCCGTTTCCGCCAAAGAAGATCGGGAAGCTCGACCTCATGAAATTCGGCATGCAGAAGGTCTATATATCGGATATCGTAAGGCTTTTGCAGCTTGCGCTTTTAGGAACCCTGGTGGGGCTTTTGGTGCCGTATTTAAACGAGCAGGTCTATGACCGCTATATCCCCCTGGGGGATACGGCGGGGCTCTTTGCCGTAGGCGCGGTGATCCTTTCCTGCTCCCTCGGAAACATCACCTTCAGCATCGTAAAAAACCTTGCGATGTTCCGCTCAATGAATTCGATGGAATACGCGGTGCAGAATGCGGCGATCGACCGCCTCTTCAACCTCCCCGAGAGCTTTCTTCGGGAGTATGACGCGGCCTCCCTGGGAGAGCGGGTCATGGGCATAGCTACTATCTACCAGGTACTTGCGGACAATATCACCCAGACGGCGCTGACCCTGCTCTTTTCTTTTATGTACCTTTTCCGGATGTTCCGATACTCAAAGGACATGTCGGTGGTCGCCCTTATCCTGCTTTTTGTGCTTGCGCTTGCGCTTCTGTGGCTGGGCGTAAGGCAGACAAAGCTTGAGAAGGAAAAGAGACAGCAGGATATCCTGTCGAATTCCCTTATATTCCAGCTGCTTTCAGGGATCGAAAAGATCAGGATTTCGGCCTCCGAAAACCGGGCGATATTAAAATACCTTGGCTGTTTCACCCGCTCGCAGAGCATTAATGCGAAGAAGGAGCGCACCACGAACATAGTCGGCACGGTTTCGGGCGCGGCCTCGACTGCATTTTCGCTGATCTTCTATTATATGATGATCCGGAAGAGCATAGCGATGTCCCTCGGTGAATTCTCAGGCTTTACAGCGGCCTTCGGATCCTTTTCGGGGGCGGTTTTTACGCTTGTGCAGAGTTTCCTTATGGTGAACATGGTAAAGCCCATCTATGAGCACGCGAAGCCAATCCTTGAAACCCTTCCGGAGAGCTCGGAGGAGACAGGGCTTCCGGGGGATTTAAGCGGCGAGGTTGAGGTGTCGCATGTGACCTTTGCCTACAGCGAAGGGGAGAGCAATGTGTTAAACGATGTCAATATCCATGTAAGACCGGGAGAGTACGTGGCGGTGGTGGGACCTTCGGGCTGCGGGAAGTCAACGCTCCTTAAGCTCCTGCTGGGCTTTGAGAAGCCGGATACAGGGAAGATCTTCTATGACAACAGGGATATTGATGATATGGACAAGAGGGAGCTCAGAAAGCGCTTCGGCGTGGTGCTGCAGGACGGCGGGCTGATCTCGGGAAGCATCTATGACAATATCACGATCACATACCCTCTGGTGAAGAAGGAGCGGGTCGATGAGGTGATCGAGGAGGTCGGCCTCAAGGACGATATCGCGGCGATGCCAATGGGAATCCATACCATCGTGTCTGAGGGAGCAGGAACCATATCTGGCGGGCAGGCGCAGAGGATACTGATCGCAAGGGCCCTTGTCGGGAAGCCGAAGCTGATCTTCCTTGATGAGGCGACCAGCGCGCTTGACAACGTGACCCAGAATATGGTGGTGGAGACGCTTGAAAAGATCAAAGCAACAAAGCTTGTGATCGCGCACCGCTTAAGCACGGTCAGGCGGTGCGACCACATCATCGTGATGGACGGCGGGCGGATCATCGAGGAAGGGAATTATGATTCCCTCATGGAGAAAAAGGGATTCTTCTATGATCTTGCGGTGCGGCAGATGAGTTAGAAAATATTTTTTCTTCACAAGGAGGAAAACAAGATGTCACAGGAAAACGCAAAGAAATTCATGGAGCTTTTGAAAAGGGACGAGGAGCTGCAGAAGAAGGTAAAGGAGGCGACGGAAGCCTACACCGGTGACAAGACGGACGAGAAAGCGGTGTTTGATGCGGTGCTTGCGCCGATCGCAAAGGAAGCGGGCTATGAGTTCAGCTTTGAGGCCGCGGAGGAGCTGGCGAAGGCAGCGCAGGATGACGAGCTTTCGGAGGATGAAGTGGCTGCCGCGGCAGGAGGAGTGCTAAATTTTAATCTTTGTTTTGGCATAGGTATTACTTTGAATAACGATACTGGGAATCCTTCAAACGAAACAATTGTCGACGCTGGCTGTGATGCTGTTCTGGGTGGCGCCACTGCATGCAAAACAATTGGCTTGGGTTTCGGTCGGACATGGGATAAAGATACTAAATGAGGGAAATTTTCGCAGGAAAATTCAAAGAAAAACCCAAGGCCGAGGGGTTGCTTCATTAGAATCTTTAAAGCTTCGGATCGCACCTTGACAACTGCATATTGAGGAAAGGCTGTTGTTCATTGGTCAGCCAGATATCTGAATTGTAACGGTTGTTTCACTACAGATATTTACTTTTGAAGATTATATTGACAATATGGGATAAATCACATATTATAATAACAGAGAGATATAAGATGAACGAGTATAACACGATATTTTATGAAACGGTGGATGGCAAGATACCGGCAAAAGAGTTCCTGCTAAGCTTAGATTATGATATGCGAGCCAAGATGATTCGTACACTGGAAATGTTGCAGAAAAACGGGCCGGCGTTACGAGAACCACATTCAAAAGAACTGGAAGACGGAATATTTGAACTGCGCGCGAAGTTTGGAACAAATATATCACGCTTGCTGTATTTCTATGATGAAGGAAGAGTGGTGTTGCTTACAAACGGTTTTGTGAAAAAGACACAGAAGACGCCTAAGCAGGAAATTGATTTGGCAAAGACATACCGGGCTGATTATTATGCCCGAAAGGAGTAGAGATGACTACATTAAACGATTTTATTGAAGAGCAGCTTCAGGATCCGGTCTTTAAGGAAAAATATGATGCATTGGAACCGGAATTTACCGTGATGCAGGCTATGATAGATGCCAGAAAGGAAAAAGGAATGACGCAGAAAGAGCTTGCGGAGGTAACGGGAATATCTCAGGCTGATATCAGCAGGCTGGAGCGGGGAACCGGTAATCCGTCGTTAAGGACATTGCAAAGAGTTGCGCAGGCGCTCCAAATGGCATTAAAAATAGAGTTCGTTCCGGTACAGGAGCCAGGGGCTGGCAGACCGTGATAACATATATGATACAAAGAAGGATGATTGAAACTGATGTTCAAAAATCTTCAACACTGAAAAGCACTTTCCTTGATTTGCGGGAGAGTGTTTTTTTATATTCTGTCCTTTTTTGAGGGGCTGAACTGTATATATATCAGAGAGTCAAATAAGAGGCAGAAAACATAAATATTTTTGACAGGAGGTAAACGAAATGGCACAGGAAAATGTTAAGAAATTCATGGAGCTTTTGAAAAGGGACGAGGAGCTGCAGAAGAAGGTAAAGGAGGCAACGGAGGCCTACACCGGTGAAAAGACGGACGAGAAAGCGGTGTTTGATGCGGTGCTTGCGCCGATCGCAAAGGAAGCGGGCTATGAGTTCAGCTTTGAGGACGCGGAGGAGCTGGCGAAGACATCCGGTGATGACGAGCTTTCAGAGGATGAAGCGGCTGCTGCGGCAGGAGGAGGCTCGCGTTATAATGCTTGTTCCGTCATAGGTTTTACTGTGGATTCTGACAGTTCGGAACTTGTAGACGAGACAATTGTCGGCAACTGTCTTTATATGGGTGCCGCTGCATGTAGAGTAATTGGTGTGGGTTTCTCTTTTTAATGGCAATAAAAACACTAAAAGAGGTGGAATGCAGAAGCAAAACACAACGACATAGGAATTCCACGGGGTTATATGATGGACGGATATTTAACCTTAAAAAAGCGATATGTTCTCCGGGGATGGACGGGGATGAAGCACGGCATTACGGACACCGTGAGCGGCGGGACTTTGTTCCTTCCGGGAAATGTGTATGATACGCTGCGCTTCTGCAACGGCCGTTTTGAAGAGGACAGCCCTGTTTTCTTAGGGCAGAGGAAGGAGCATCTCAAGGCTTTCATTCAGAATGACCTGATCGAAGGGCTTAAGGAGCCGGGCTCGCTCTCACCAGAGCAGGAATATAAAGAATATGATAACCGCTATATCCAGATGGTCCACTGGTCCATGACAGGGCATTGCAATTACCGCTGTAAGCATTGCTATATGTCCGCTCCCCACGCCGTTTTTCCTAAGCCGGATACGGCAGAGTGCAGGCGGATAGTGGACGAGATCGCATCCTGCGGGATCAGGCTGGTATCGCTCACAGGAGGCGAGGTGCTGACAAGGGATGACCTTCTTCCGCTTATCGATTATATGCTGGAAAAGAGCCTCCGGATCGTAACGATCATGTCAAACGGCGCGCTTGTCAATGAAGAGCTTTTGACCGAGCTTGAAAAAAGGAACTGCAAGCCGGAGTTCAACATGAGCTTTGACGGGACTGAGGGCTGGCATGACTGGCTCAGGGGCGTTCCCGGCGCGGAAAAAGCGGTGGAGCGGGCGTTTCTTCTCTGCAAAGAGCACGGCTTTCCGACAGGGAGCGAGCTCTGCCTGCACCGGGGCAATGCGACAACCCTTCGTGACAGTGTGAAGAAGCTATCGGAGTGGGGCGCAGGCTCTCTTAAGGTGGGGAGGCTCAATCCTTCGGGCGAGGCGGTAAATATAAACGATAAGTTCCTGAGCTGCGAAGAGGAATATGATATCTACCTTGATTATATCCCGAAGTATTTTGAGGACGGGATGCCTGTCAAAAACCTTATCCTTGCGGGGCTATTCGGGTGTGAGAACGGGAAGCCGTATATCTCCGGTAAAAAGGGGGATGAGGCGTCTCCAAACGATAAGCAGTTTGTCTGCCGTTCGGCAAGGTTTACCATGTACTTAGGTCCGGACGGGCGGATCCTTCCCTGCCTTCCGATGTCAGAAACGACAATGACCCAGGAATATTTCCCTTCGGTCAAAGACATGACCCTTAAGGAAGCATTGACGGATTCCCGATATATCTCCTTTATCCGCTCGGACGTGGGGCAATACCTTTCCCATAATAAGGAGTGCGCGGAATGCGAATATAAATACCGCTGCGGCGGGGGGTGCCGGGGCAGGGCAGTGACGGAGAATGACGGGGCGGATCTTCTCGGGATCGACCCGGACGCCTGCTTTTTCTTTAAGGGCGGGTATTATGATAAGGTGAAGAAGGTCATTTCGGACTTTAAGACTGACCATCCGCAGACAGAATGATTCCGGTAACAATTCAGGTCAAAAACCTGAATTGTTACGTGCCGGATGCGGCTGACGCATTGCGGGCATGCAGGCCTGAGGAAGATTCTCTGAGATTGAAAAGAATGAGAAAAAACAAAATCAACCGACTTCGCTATATCTGGAGCGGCCTGACCTTCCGGACTATATTCGGTACAGTTTTTCTGCTGTTTGTGTTCGGCGCATGCGTGAGCCAGATCGGATACATAAGGTTCAGGACGTCGCTGACAAATGAATATAATGATTCCGCATTCCAAACGGCTGAAACGGCCCTTACACTGATCGACGGGGACAGGATCGATGAATGGCAGAGGTACGGGGGTGAGAGCGCCGATTACCTTCAGACGGCAGACTACCTCGATAAGCTCTGCCAGGCGCAGAATGTCACGCTGATATATGTGATCGATGTGGACACTTCCGATTACGGGCGGTTCACATCTGTTTTTAATGCCGTGTTAGCGGGCAGCGGGTATGAGCCCTGGCCGATCGGGTATGAACGGGATACAACGAACGAGGAATACCGGAGGGTGTACCAGGATATCTATGAGAACGGCCTGAAGCGCGGGAGCGTGGAAAGGGCGAGCTCATTAAACGGGAAAAAACCGCATATCACATCGCTTGTTCCTGTTGCAAGGTCCGACGGGAGCGTGCGGGCCATCCTCTGCGTCCAACGGCCGATGGAGGAGCTTGTGCGCGGCGGGCGGCTGTATCTGAGCTACGTGCTCGCGTTTGCCCTGGGAGCGCTTGTGCTGATTTCATTATTGAACTTTTTCTATATCCGCAGGGAGTTTGTCACGCCCGTCCGGAAAATCGTTAAGGAGGCGGGGAGGTTTGCCAGGGATAATTCCGCGATCAGGTCTGACGAGCTTGATAATATCAGCAATATCCGGGAGATATCCATCTTGGCCTCGTCGCTTAAGAAGATGGAAGCGGATACGGAGCAGAACATTAAGGAGCTTACCGGCCTTATGGCGGAGAAGGAGCGCATAGGCGCGGAGCTTTCCGTTGCATCCGCGATACAGACGCAGATGCTTCCGGAAGCCATAAAGGAGACAATGGGCAGGGGGCGGTTCGAGCTTGCGGCCTCGATGTCTCCGGCGAAAGAAATCGGCGGCGACTTCTATGATTATTATATGCTCGACCAGGAGATCATTGCCTTCGTGATCGGGGATGTCTCGGGCAAGGGGATTCCCGCGGCGTTGTTCATGGTGCTGGCAAAGACGCTTCTTAAGGACAACCTGATCATGACGGGCTCTGTTGAATCAACGATGCGGCATACCAGCAATGTCCTCCTTGAGAACTGCAGGGGCGAGCTGTTCGTGACCTGCTTTCTCGCAATGCTTGACCTGACGACAGGGGAGCTTAGGTATGTGAATGCGGGTCATAACCCGCCGGTTATCATAAGGGCTGACGGCGGCGGCGCTTTTCTGAAGGATGATCCTGTGCAGCTGGTACTGGCGGGCTGGCAAAATAACCCATACAGGGATAGCAGGATAAAGCTCCAGCCGGGGGACAGTATCTTCCTGTATACGGACGGGGTCACGGAGGCAAGGAATGAGGCGGGGGAATTCTTCGGGGAGAAAAGGGAGCTTCCCGGCTTTGTAAAAGAGGCTTCAGAAGAGCGGAGCGCTTCCGAATGCCTTAAGGCAGTCGGTGATGAGATCAGGGAATTCAGGGGCCCTGCGGAGCAGTTTGATGATCTTACGATGCTGATGCTCAGGTATAGAGGAAATAAATTGGCGCAGACAGGAAATGATCCGGCGCAGACATGAAAATGGAAAGAATATTTGAAGCTTCGGAAAAAGAATATGAGGAGGCCATGCAGTGGCTTTCGGAATGCCTGAAAAAGCTCGGCTGTCCGCAGGAGTCCCAGTATAAGCTGACGGTCGCCTTTGATGAAATGTTTATGAATGTGGCGAGCTATGCGTATCCGAAACCAGAGGAAGCGCCGCATCGGACTATTCAAAGCTACGGGGAAGCATCGCATGAGAAACCGCTTTTAGTGAGTGTTAAGGGGCATGGCGGGCAAATCCTGCTGACACTTGAGGACAGGGGGAGGCCCTTTGATCCTTTTGACAGGGAGGAGCCTGATGTCCATGCTCCTTTGGAGGAACGACAGATCGGCGGGCTTGGGATATTTATGACAAAGAGGCTGATGGATATGGTTTCTTATGAGTATAGAGACGGCAAAAACATAGTATGTCTTGTGATTGGAAAGGAGTAGACTATGACAATCCAGAAAGAGATTGACGGAAACAAACTGACCTTTATTATAAGTGGCGAGATGGATACGCCTGCCGCGGCCCGGTTTAAGAAGGAGTACCGGGACGCCATGAGCGAATCCCCTGGGATCACGGAGCTTGTGCTTGACTTTACGGAGCTTGATTTCATCGTATCCTCCGGGCTGCGCGTGCTTTTGGAGATGGCGAGGGATATGAACGGAAAGGGGACGATCAGCACCGTCGGGGTCAATGACAGGGTGATGGAAACCATCAATATGACAGGAATCGCGCAGTATGTGAATATTATATGATTCAGCAGATTGCTGGAACGCAGAGCAAGGAACAACACGCTGAATCACTTTTGACGGGTAAATCTTATTTGATATGGATGAGGATAATCTGAAGCCGCTAACAGGGAGCCGGGTGATAAGCACTCTGGCGGAAGTATATAAACAGCTTTATCTGTGCCCGGGCAGGGAGGGACAGGCGCAGTATGATGATGTTGTCAAAAGGGGACGGGATGTTGAAAAGAAGAGCCTGTCCCATTTTTGCATGGATGAAAGGGACAGGCTTGAATATCTGGACACGCCGGCCGGAAGCGTACTGTGCGTCACGCTGCATGAAGGAGCTGTGGGGTTAATTTGTCCGCTTATAAGGACAGAAAAAAAGATCGATGTTATGATTGCGCGGCCGAATTGCCAGAACAACGGACTGAAACGGGAAGATAAAACAGTAATGGATTAATGAGAAAAATCATTATTATTTGCAAGATAAGGCCGGTTATCTCTAAGATAAGAGCGATTATCTACGTTCAGAGTAAGAAGGATAAGAAGGTACTGAGAAAGCAGCTGAAGAAGGCCGGGGCAAAGAAGGCGAAGGTAAAGATCAACAAATAGCATATTAATAGGAAGAAAGCCATCA
>JAEEGL012843286.1_pt1 | contig 10159 bp, 8 predicted proteins | sample 9134231 | NCBI WGS metagenome assembly JAEEGL01 (sample SAMN16246548, study PRJNA631951) | gut metagenome | biome: gut microbiome; feature: rumen; material: fiber-attached | host: Bos | place: Iran: Karaj | collected 2018-10
AAACAGGGCGCGCTGTTCGGTCTGGAATCCATGCTGACCATCAACGGCGGCAAGGGCAAGTTTGTGGGCGGTTTCGCCGGCGCTCCCGGCATGAACGTCCTGATTCTTGGCGCCGGCAATGTTGGTCAGGGTGCGCTGGAAGTGCTCTATGCGCTCGGCGCGAATGTAACGGTCATGGATATCAACGTCGGTATCCTGCGCATGCTGGGTGACCGTTATCAGAACAAGATCAATACGATGTTCTGCAACCAGCAGACCATCGCTTCCGTGCTGCCGCAGATGGATATGGTCATGAACTGTGTCCGCTGGCCGAAGCAGCGCAAGGATTTCCTGATCACGAAGGAAATGCTGAAGCTCATGGAACCCGGCTCTGTACTGGTGGATATCTCGCAGGATGAGCCCGGCGCCATCGAATCCAGCCATTCGACGCATCACGATGATCCCCGCTATGTGGTAAACGGCGTGGTTCATTTCTGCGTGGACAATATCCCCGGCGCGGTGGCCAATTCCACTTCCGTGTCGCTGGCGGCCGAAACGCTTCCGCTGCTGCTCATGATCATGAACGACGGCATCAAGGAAGCCTGCGTGAAGGACGGCTATATCCGCCGCAGCCTGACCGCGTACAAGGGCTATCTGACCCACGAAGAGACCAGCGGCATTCAGGGACGTCCCTGGATCAAGCCGGAAGATCTGCTGGGCATCGCGGACCGCAAGCTGGATCCCGCGCCTCAGCCGACCACGACCAAATCCGAAAACTTCATTAAGCTGAAATAACGGAGGAAGTTTCCATGTTTAAACCGGAAGTTTTCCGGCCTACGGCGGAGGGCCTTGTGGAATTTGCCCGGAAGGCCCTCGTCACGCCGCATGTCTATCTGTGGGACGGAAACGGCGAGTACTTAACGGACGAGGTGCTGGATGCGCTGGCGGAGGAATATCCGAACTGGTACACGCCGGAGCGCTACGGCGTCCGGAAGGTGCTGTGCAACAAGGGAATCCGCGGCTGGGACTGCATCGGCCTTATCAAATCCTATGTATGGCATGACTACAGCCAGTACCATCCCGAAGGCTATAAGGAAGAGCTGGATTACTGCACCCGTACGCTGCGGGCGGACGAAAGCCTGTTTTTCGGAGAAATGAAGGATCTTCCGGAGATCCCGGGGATCGTTCTCTGGAAACAGGGCCACGTCGGTGTTTACGAAGGAAACGGCTTCGTTCTGGAATCCACGGGCTCCGGCCCGAACGGGGAAGAAGTTCCCGGAAGGCTCGGCGGCGTGCGCCGCAGCCGGATCGAAGAGAAACCCTGGGAAAAATGGGTGAAGTTCCCGGGGATCCAGTATCCGGAATCCTGAGAAACAACGGGAAACAAAAAGCTTCGTCAGACACAGCAATAAATTCTTCTTGATTTATTTCCCCGAGTCGATTATATATATTGGTATATGATTGACTCGGGGACAGGTTATTATTTCAGTTCCGGAGGAGATCGGCGGAAAGTGTGTTTTTTGTCCGCCGGAGACAGCCAGTACAAAAATGAATAAAAAGTCGGGCCGAATAACCATATATGATATTGCGGAAGCGGCCGGCGTGTCTCCGTCCACTGTTTCCAAGGTGCTGAACTATCCCGCAAGTGCCGGTGTGACGCCGGAAACGCGGGAGAGGATTTTTGCCTGCGCAAAAGATCTGGGATATTACCGTGTCACGCGGGATCTGGACAAGCGCCGCGATTTAAAGCGTGCGGCCGTGCTGGTCCCTTCCTTAAGCGATCCGCACTACTGCGAGATCATCCGCGGGATCGAGCAGGTCCTGGGCCGCTGGGACATTCTGCTGGCGCTCTACTGCAGCACCAATGATCCGCAGACAGAGGTCAAGCTGATGTACCAGATCTCCTCCTCTCCGGTCTCCGGTGCGATCCTGATCCCGATCGCGAAGACCTCCCGCCATATCCAGCGGCTGGTCGAGGACGGACTGGGTGTCGTGGCACTGGAGCAGCCCACGGACGCGGACTGCGACAAAATCGTTTTCCGTTACCGGCGGGGCGGCTTCCTGGCAGCGGAGCATCTGATCAAAAGAGGCTGCCGCCGCATTGCATTTGTAGGAGCGCCGGTGGAACGCCGGACGCGGCAGGACCGGCTGCAGGGCTATCTGGATGCGTTAAAGCAGTACGGACTGCCGGCAGATGAAGCACTGATCCGCACCGTGGACCCGGACCCGACCGGGCGGCTGGATCCGGCCGAATTCAGAATCGGCCGCCGCTTAACGCAGGATCTGCTGGAAAAGAAGATTTCCTTCGACGGAATTTTCTGCATCAACGATATAACGGCTTTCGGTGCCATACAGGCGCTGAACGCCGCGGGAATCTCCGTTCCGGGCGAGATCCCCGTGATCGGGTTCAACGATATCCCTTACGCGGATATGATGAACCCGGCTCTGAGCACCGTACGGCTGCCGGCTTATCAGATGGGGATGCTGGCGGCGGACATGCTGGTGCGGAACATCTGGGACGCCGGCCAGGAGCACCGGACCCTGACCGTGGAGCCGCAGCTGATCGTGAGAGCCTCCACGGCGAATCCTTCAGCGAATCAATGAAACCGCATAACGCGGCATTTCTGCAGAACGCAACACAAGAGGAGCACGAATGGGCAGACGCTGGAAAGCGGAGAAACTGACGGTTGTTCAGGCGGACAGCCGGAAGGAAATGGGAGAGGCCGCCGCACGCGACGCAGCAGAGGTCTTGCGCAGGATCGCAGGGCAGAAGGATGAAATTAACGTCATTTTTGCCGCCGCGCCTTCTCAAAACGAGTTTCTGGACGCCCTGAAACGGGAAGATGTGCCCTGGGAGAAGATCCGGGCCTTCCAGATGGATGATTACGTGGATCTGGCACCCGGCGCCCCGCAGCGCTTTTCCTCTTTTTTGAAAGAACATATCTGGGATCATGTTCCCGTAAAACATATACATATTCTGCGCTGCTTCGATGAGGAAAGCGGCCGGGAGGAGATCCTCCGCTACGGGGAGCTTCTTCGGGAGCATCCTCTGGATGCGGCATTTATAGGGATCGGCGAGAACGGTCATATTGCCTTCAACGATCCCGACGTGGCGGATTTTTTCGATCCGGCCGAGATCAAACGGATTCCGATGGACGAGCGGTCCCGGATCCAGCAGGTCCATGACGGCTGCTTTTCCTCACTGGAAGAAGTGCCGCATGCGGCCCTGACCGTAACGCTGCCGGTCATTCTGCGGGCGAAACATATTTTCTGCGTGGTGCCTGCCGCGACCAAGGCACAGGCGGTCCGGGATGCCTTATCCGGACCCGTCGGAACGGCCTGTCCGGCCTCGGCTCTGCGGCTGATTGACCGGGCTGCCCTGTATCTGGACGCCGATTCGGCGTCGCTGCTGTAGAGGCACGCATGGAAAAGGCCCTTGTTCTGCACAGCAGACGCACGGTCTTTCCGGACGGGATCGCGGACGGCGGGATCGTTGCGGAAAACGGAACGATCCGCGAAGTGTTCCGCGGGGAACGCCGGTGCAGTGCCGGAGAGGAAGCGGTTGACGCCAGCGATGCCTGGCTGATCCCGGGACTCATCGACATGCACGTACACGGCGGCGGCGGATACGATTTCCTGGACGGGACGGAGGAAGCCCTGCACGGGGCGGCAAAGTTTCACCTGCTGCACGGGACGACCTGCCTGCTGCCGACGGCGCTGACCGCGCCTCTGGCCGAGATCACCGCCATCCGGAAGCTGATACGGCAGCGAAAAAGAAAAGACGATGAACCGGAGCTCCCGGGCCTGCATCTGGAGGGACCGTTTCTGTCCCCCGCCATGGCAGGTGCCCAGAATCCGGAATATTTGCGGAAGCCGACTTCCGCGGAACGGGCTGAATGGTTCCGCGACAGTGAAGGGATCTGCCGGGTCACGGCCGCACCGGAGCTAGAGGGCGGCATGGAACTGGGACAGCTTCTGAAGCAGAAGGGGATCCTGGCCGGCATAGGACATTCGGATGCGGACTACGCACAGGCGTGCGAAGCGGTCCAAAGCGGCTACAGCCTGCTGACACATTTCTATTCCGCCATGTCGTCGCTGCACCGGGTCGGCCCGAAACGGGTGCTCGGCCTTGTGGAAGCGGGATATCTGGAGGATGCCCTCGATATCGAGATTATTGCGGACGGCGTGCATCTGCCGCCGGAGCTGCTGCGGATGATCCTGAAGCTCAAACCGCTCGACAAGATCGCACTTATCACGGATGCGATGCGCGGCGCGGGTCTGCCGGAAGGCAGCCGGGTAAAGCTGGGATCGCTGCAGAACGGGCAGGAGGTACTTGTCGAGGGCGGCGTCGCGGTCATGCCGGACCGGAAAGCCTATGCGGGCAGCGTTGCCACAGCGGACCGGTGCATCCGGACGGTTTACGGACTTGGCATGCTGGACATGGCACAGACCGTGAAGCTGATGAGCGAAAATCCGGCGCGGATGCTGGGCCTTTCCCGGAAAGGCGCGCTGGCGCCCGGGAAAGACGCGGACGCGGCGGTATTGGATAAAGATCTTCGGATCCGCCTGGTCCTGGCCGGGGGAAATGTGGTCGAGAGGGATATATAGACCTTACCTCCCCTCCGTAGGGGAGGTGCCTGCGAAGCAGGCGGAGGGGTTTTAAAACCCCCGGTCAGCTTCGCTGACAGCCCCCTTTAAAGAGGGGGCCAAGAGAGGAAAGTTGTATGAACCAACTGGAAGAGAAAATCGTTGCCTACGCAGAACAGGAACTTCCTGAGCTGTTTGAAATGGCCTGCGACATCTTTGATCATCCCGAACTGGGACTGCAGGAATTCTACAGCAGCAAGCGGCTGGAAGATTATCTGGAAGAACACGGCTTCTTCGTCGAACGCGGCATAGCCGGGATCGAGACTGCCTTCCGGGCTACCTGGGAAAACGGGACCGACGGGCCGTCGATCGGCTTCATGCTGGAGTACGACGCTCTGGCAGGTCTGGGTCACGGCTGCGCGCATCATATGCAGGGACCGGTCTGCATCGGCGCGGCGATGGCTCTGCGGGAAGTATTAAAGGACTATCCGTTCAAGCTGGTGCTCTACGGAACGCCGGACGAAGAACGGGGCGGTGGCAAAATCACCATGGTGGAAGCCGGCTGCTTCCGCGACGTGGATCTTATGCTGGGCCATCACGCGGGGCAGTTTACCTCTTCCTCTTACAGCTACAAGGCTCTGCTGCCGGTGCACGTGGTCTTCCACGGAACCCCTTCCCATGCGTCCGGCTCGCCGGAGCTGGGCCGCAGCGCACTGGATGCGATGATGCTGGCCTTCCACGCCTGCGAGATCATGCGCGAGCACGTGAAGCAGGGCTGCCGCATTCACTATACGATCCGCGAGGGCACCGGCCCCTCCAATATTGTCCACGAAAAAGCAGTCTGCCATATCACGCTCCGTTCTCCGGACAAGCCGTATCTGGAGGATATGTACGAGCGGCTGGAGCGGATCATCAACGGCGCCTGCCTGATGACGGACACCACCGCGGACATTACCCCGCTCAAGATGTACTGGAACATGCTCCCCATCCCGTCCCTGATTGACGAAATCCTCCGGCGGGCGAAAGAGATCGGCGCGCCGCATATCAAACCTGCAGAGCTCAAGGACGGAGGCTCTTCGGATGTCGGCAACGTCTCCTGGGTGGTTCCTACGGCTTGCGTTTACAGCTATTTCTGCGATGCGGGCGCGCATTCGGAAACCTGGGTCAGCAAAGGCGCGGCACCGGAAGCGGAGGCATCCATCCTGATCGGGATCAAGATCGCGGCGCTTACTGCGTACACCTATATCACCCAGCCGGAAAAGATCCGGCAGTTAAAGGAAGAACATACGCTTGCGATGCAGGCGGAATAATAAAAAAACTCTGTGAAAAGAACGAAAAAATTTTCACAAGAAGAAAAAGGAGGAAACAACATGAAAAAGGTATTGTCCATCATGCTGGTTTTAGCCATGGTGCTGTCTCTGGCAGCCTGCGGCGGCAAGCCGGCTGAGACAACCACTGCTCCGGCCCAGTCGACTCAGGCTCCGGCACCGGCGCAGACGACCAAGAGCGGCGGCGACACGACCCCTACGACGCCCCCTGAAACCACAAATCCCAACATGGATCCGAAGCTGTACGGCGGCGACTTCAATGTTCGCTTTGCCTATCTCTCCAACTCGGTCGACGTTCAGCAGGGATGGGGCCTGTTCGCCAACCGTCAGTGGTCCAAGTGCATTTATGAAACCGCTCTCGGCCTCGGCGCGGACTGCAACCTGTATCCGCTGATCTGCACCTACAAGATGTCCGACGACGGCAAGGAACTGACCCTGACCGTACGGGATTACTGCTTCTCCGACGGCACCAAGGTCACCATCGAAGACGTAGTCTCTTCCGCGCAGAGAATGGCCATCTATCAGAAGGCTTTCCGTGAAGCTTTCTTCGGCCACGTCATTGAAGAGAAGATCGACGGCAACAGCGTCATCTACAAGTTCGATTCCCCCGGCCCTCTGTATCTGTACTATGCGGGCTACAGCTTCGTCGTTTCGAAGAAGTCCATCAACGACGAGCATCTGCCTGAAGGCTTCCAGCCTTTCAACAAGGATCACATCGAAGACTACGGCCAGGCCGGTACGGACTGCATGATCCTGGACGAAGCCGAAGTTATCGGCACCGGCCCCTACATGCTGGACACCTATGAGCCCGACACCCAGATCCTTCTGAAGAGAAATCCGAACTATGTCACGTTTGAGAACGGCGGCAACGGCATGGGCGGCCCCAAGTATGCTTATCCGGATGCCATCAACTTCCTTGTCAACCTTGACGCTACCTCTTCGGCGGCTGCCATGGTCAACGGCGACTATGATATCGGCGGCGTAACGGCTGACCTTGAATCTCAGGCGATCGCAGCCGGCTGCAAGCTGAACCTGATGCCCAACCAGTGGACGCACGCGATTTTCTTTAACCTGAGCGAGTACAACAAGGACAGCATCGTCAACAACGTTGATTTCCGCAAGGCTGTTCTGTACGCGATCGATCCGACGGCCGTTCTGCTGGCTATCTTCCCGAGCGCGGAACGCTTCTATCTGGATCCGAGCGCGGTCAGCCCGCTGAACACCACCTACTTCAACCACATCTTCGAGGAGAAGGCTTACAACTGCTATGACGTCGAGAAGGCAAAGGAATATCTGAAGAAGTCCGGCTATGACGGAAAAGAGGAGATCGTTTACCTGACCAACCAGAGCGGCGCCTTCTACAATGCCACCATGACGGTCATCCCGTATCTGGAAGCTATCGGCATCAAGGTCAAGTTGTGGTCTGTGGACGGCGGTTCTCACGGCACCCTGCGCGGCGACCCCAAGAACGAATACGATATCGGCTGCTGGGAGACCCAGAAGGGCGAATATCTGCCGATCAACTGCACGAACCTCTGTGGTATGGCGAAATCCAACGGCTGGGACAGCGCCAAGAGAGACGAGTATATAAATATCATCCGTACGACTCCTTACGGTTCCGCCGAAAGTGTCAAGGCGTATGAAGATCTCTGCAACCTGATCGCGGAAGAGCAGCCCTTCGTCGTCTTCGGTACCGGCCGTACCGGTTCCTGGGTCAGCAAGTGGGTAGACAAGCTGAACTATGAAGGCACCGACGCTTACTACTGGAATATTTCCGTTTCCAGCAAATTAAAGAAATAATCCGCAGGCATCGCCCTGAAAGGTAACCAAACGGATTTGGGGGCAGCGCAGTTTTCTGGCTGTGCTGCCCTTTCCCCTTTCATATTGAGGAAGGAATATGCTGAAATTTGTTATCAAAAGGTTTTTATCCGCCATTCCGGTTTTGATCATTGTGCTGCTCCTGGTTTTCTTCCTGATGCGAGTTATGCCGGGCGATATAGCACATAATATTGCCGGTGAAGAAGCGACGGAAGAAGAAATTGAGTCCATAAAGAAGCAGCTGGGGCTGGACAAACCGATAACCATTCAGTTCGTGGATTATTTTACCGGCGTTCTGAAAGGCGATCTGGGGAAATCCATGTATAACCGGAAGCCAGTGCTGCAGAATATCACGGCCAGAATGGAGCCGACGCTGCTGCTGATGCTCTATTCCACGCTGCTGTCGGTCATTATCGGTATTCCTTTCGGCATTCTTGCGGCAAGAAACCGCAACAAGCCGTTAGACTACGCGGTGACGACGTTTTCGATCTTTGCCCTGGCGGTACCGAACTTCTGGCTGGGCTTAATGATGGTCTATTATATCGGTGTGGTGCTGAAATGGTTCCCGGTGCAGGGCTATACGGCGATTGCCAAAGGCGGCATCTGGAAATCATTGTACTGTCTGACTATGCCGGCCATCACTTCTGCCTCCGGCCATATCGCGAGCATTACGCGGTATACGCGTTCGACCATGCTGGACGTCTTAAACAACGACTATATCAAGACAGCCCGTTCCAAAGGCCTGTCTGAAAATAAAGTATATTATCTTCACGCGTTAAAGAATTCCCTGGCGCCTGTCGTGACCATGGTCGGCTTTTCCATGGCCGGCATGCTGGGCGGCTCATCCGTTATTGAAACGACCTTCAATATTCCCGGCATGGGCAAGCTGGCACTGGACTCCTTGAACCGCCGGGATTATACGCAGGAGCAGGCGATCATCCTCTTTGTGGCGGCGATCTTCGTCTTTACGAATATCATGTTGGATATTACGTACAAGCTGCTGGATCCCCGCATTGAGTTTGACTAAGGAGGCGCTGTATGAAAAGACGACTGAAACCTGCTGCGTTTATCAAACGCTATCTGCGCATCCTGGTCGCCGGAACGGTGCTGCTGTTTATTTTCGGCGTTGCCATTTTTGCTCCGCTCATTGCCACCCATGATCCGCTGGCGGTGAACACCTATGAGAAGAACCAGCTTCCTGATGAGGAGCACATTCTGGGGACTGATCCGCTGGGAAGAGATATTTTCTCGAGACTGGTGTACGGTTCCCGAACCTCGCTGCTCATCAGTATCAGCGTGAACGCGTTCGCCATTATCATCGGTACGGTGCTGGGGCTTCTCTGCGGTTATTACCGAAAGGTGGACCAGATCCTGATGAGAGTGCTGGAGGCTATCAATGCCTTGCCAACGATCCTTCTGGCCATCGTTATGGTCACGGTGCTGGGGCAGGGCGTGGATAAGCTGATTATGACGCTGGTCGTGGTGAACCTGCCGGGCATTGCCCGTCTGGTGCGTTCCCAGGTGCTGTCCATCAAGGAACAGGAGCACGTGGAATGCGCCCGCGCTTCGGGTGCTTCGAACCTGCGCATCATCTTCAAGTACGTACTGCCGCTGTGCACTTCGCCGCTTATCATCCGGTTCACCGGCGGTCTGTCGGGAACCATCCTGACTCAGGCTTCCTTAAGCTTCCTGGGCGTCGGTATCGACCCCCGTCAGCCGAACTGGGGCGGCATCATCAGTGAAGGCCGGGCTATGCTTTTCTCCCAGCCCGGACAGTGCGCGTATCCCGGCTTTGCCATCATCATCACGGTGCTGGCATTCTCCATCATGGGCGACGGCGTGCGCGACGCGCTGGATCCCAAGCTGCGGTAGGAGGCGGATATGGAAGAACTGAAAAGAAAAGATGAAACGATCCTTTCTGTCAGGGATCTGGAGCTGTATTTCAAGAGCGATTACGGCACCACACAGATCTTAAACAAGGTCAGCTTCGATATCCACGCCGGTGAGACCTTAGGCATCGTGGGCGAATCCGGCTGCGGCAAGAGCATGACGGCCATGTCCATTATGCGTCTTTTAAAATCTCCGCCGGCCTTCAACAGCGGCGAGATCCTCTTCGAAGGCGAGAATCTCCTGGAAAACTCCGCAAAGCGCATGCGTCAGATCCGCGGCAACAAGATCTCTATGATCTTCCAGGATCCCATGACCTCCCTGAACCCGGTGCTGACCGTGGGATTCCAGCTTTCCGAAGTGTTCCGTCTGCATCAGGGCATGTCGAAATCCGATGCAGAGAAAGCTTCGATCGAAGCCCTGCGCATGGTGCACGTGGCGCTGCCGGACCAGCGGGTGAAGGATTATCCCTATCAGCTTTCCGGCGGTATGCGGCAGCGTGTTATGATCGCCATGGCTCTGGCCTGCAAGCCGCAGCTGCTGATCGCGGACGAGCCGAC
>JAEEGL014104006.1_pt1 | contig 10159 bp, 6 predicted proteins | sample 9134231 | NCBI WGS metagenome assembly JAEEGL01 (sample SAMN16246548, study PRJNA631951) | gut metagenome | biome: gut microbiome; feature: rumen; material: fiber-attached | host: Bos | place: Iran: Karaj | collected 2018-10
ATAAGTCCGGGCATCTGCTTCATCATCTTCTGCATCTGTTCAAACTGCTTGATGAATCTGTTGACATCTGCTATGTCATTGCCGGAACCCTTCGCAATCCTGAATTTCCTCTGAGGGCTCATAAGCTTGGGATTCTTGCGTTCTTCAGGAGTCATGGAAAGAACAATTGCTTCCATCCTTGCAAGCTGCTTCTCATCAGGGAGCATATCATCACTGATCTTGCCCATTCCCGGAAGCATCGACATGATTGAGCCAAGGCCGCCCATATTTCTCATGGCTTTCATGCTCTCGAGATACATTTCAAAATCGATCTTGCCCTTCTTCATCTTCTGGGCCATTTCACGATCTTTCTCTTCATCTCTCTCAGCATTTGCCTCGACAGCCTTATCGATGAGACTCAGTACATCGCCCATTCCAAGGATACGGCTTGCCATTCTGTCTGGATAAAACTGCTCAAGGTCTGAAAGCTTCTCACCCATACCTACATAGAGGATAGGCTTGCCTGTAACTGCCTTGGTTGAAAGAGCCGCACCACCTCTGGAATCACCGTCCATCTTGGACAAGATAATCTCATTGATGCCGACCTTCTCATTGAATTCCTCGGCAACATTAACTGCTTCCTGACCGGTCATGGCATCCACAACAAGGATTGTGTGGTGAACTGCGATTGCATCCTTAATATCACGAAGCTCTTTCATCATAGCTTCATCTATCTGAAGTCGTCCTGCTGTATCGAAGATTACAACATTAAGGCCCTTTTCCTTGGCATAATCCATACCGGCCTTAGCAATCTTCACAGGATTCACATCAGTACCCATTGAGAAAAACTCAACTTCCTGCTTCTTGGCATTGACTTCCAACTGATCAATAGCCGCAGGTCTGTAAATATCGCAGGCTACAAGGAGCGGTTTTCTGCCCTTCTGCTTAAGTTTGCCTGCAAGCTTGGCTGCGGTAGTGGTCTTACCTGCACCCTGAAGGCCGCACATCATGATAACTGTGATGTACTTGCTGTCCTGAAGAGTAAGTTCTGTAGTCTCAGAACCCATGAGCTTTATCATCTCTTCATTAACAATCTTGATAACCATCTGGGCGGGATTAAGACCGTTTAATACATCCTCGCCTATTGCTCTTTCCTGTACTGCTGAAATAAACTGCTTAACAACCTTAAAGCTTACGTCAGCCTCAAGAAGAGCCATCTTAACTTCCTTAAGAGCAACCTTAACGTCTTCTTCAGTAAGACGTCCCTTACTCTTAAGGTTCTTGAACGCATTTTGTAATTTATCGGTAAGACTTTCAAAAGCCATCTATTACGTAAGCTCCTCTAATATTCTGTCAGATATGTTCCTGATCTCGCTCTTAAGCTTGTCATCATCATTAAGTGAATCAGACAGTCTTGAAAGCTGCTGTGCTGTGTCCTTGATAGCCTCAAAGCGCCTGATCATGTGAAGTCTGTCCTCATATCCCTGAAGAGTATTGGTGCATCTCTTTATGAGATCGTGAACGCCCTGTTTACTGATACCATTTTCCTCAGCAATCTCGGTGAGAGACATATCATTGTAAACAGCTGCCTCATATATTTCTTTTTGATGTTCTGTCAAAAGCTCGCCATAGAAATCATATAACAAGCCCTGCTCTACGATCTTCTTCATATCCGGTCACCTTTAAACACAATGCTTATAATATACAAAAAAAATATAAGTGTCAAGTATTTTTTCTTGACACTTATAAACACTCATAAATCTTCACATTTTTACTTCTGAAGGAAGTATTCCAAGCTGGTTTTTAAAGGCTCTGCTAAAGGATGAATAGTCCTTAAATCCACACTCCAGGCATGCGCTTGTGGCAGGCATACCACTGATGATCAGGTTCCTGGCAAGCAGTATTCTCTTTTCTGAAATATACTGATGAATGGAATATCCGGTCTCGTTCTTGAATATCCTCATCATATGGTACTTGCTCATATAGAAGCGATCAGCCAAAAGATCTATCGAGAGATCTTTTCCCAGATTATCGTTAATATAGGTTATGATCTCAATGACTTTCCTGTTATAACGGGCCTCAGGTTTGAAGCCAAAGTCCTCTGCAATGCAGGCCTTGTTAAAGCTAATCAGAGCCCGGAGAACATCAATCCTGGTAATAAGCTCGCCTGCATATTCGGAAGACTCATTCTTAATATCCTCCTCAATCTGCAAGAACTGCTCAAATATCGAAGCGCTCACATCCCCCGGAAGTCTGACCACGCTGCTTCCAATCTCTTTTGACTTATCAAAGGCATCCAAAAGATTGTACTTCTTAAGGAAATCATCACTAAGATACAGAATGATCCTGTCATAGATGTCCTTGTCGGAAGCTTCCGGTTTGTGCAAAAGAAACCTGTTTACAATAACAAAATCAAAGGGCAAAAGCTCATACTCTCGCCCTTCGATATAATACTTTGTTTTACCGCTAAGGATAAGAACAAGCTTATGAAAATCGTGATAGTGATATGGAAGGTCCAGATCCTCATGATTTCTTATATGAAAGAACTTGAAATCCTGATCCAGATACCCCTTTTCTTCATACGCACATAGCGGCAGTGAAGAATCAAATGTATTTTCCAATTGCAGACTCCTTATCAGTAATCTGTAATGCAGATGTTAAGGTCCACATGACCGTCGATACCATCGATTTTGCCTGTAGAGCTGTACTGCCATACATTGAAATGATATGGATAGTACAAAGGTGTTCCGTAGTAAGCAATCCAGATGCCGTAGTCATCAACATCCTCAGCATCCATGAGAAGCGAAAATGACTTGACGTTACCATAGATCATTGGCTTGTAGCCGGCAGTACTGATCACATCGCAGAAGGTCTTGGCTACAGTCTCATATTCATCTGATGTAAGAGAATTTGTTCTTGCTGTATCCGAATCTGCTGATTCAATATCGATTACAACGGGATAAGTAATGTCGTAGGGCTCAATATTATCAAGAACAAGGCTCGCCTCTTCCTTGGCCTCTTCCTCGTTAAGAGCCTGAGAATAAATGTATACTCCGACTTTAATGCCGTTTTCAAGGGCTCCCTTTATATTCGTCTCAAACAGATCATCCACAAGAAGCTTGCCCTCTGATGTTCCGCGAAGTCCCACTCTGATAAATGCGAAATCAACTCCGGCACCGGCCACCTTCTCCCAGTCAATCTTGCCCTGGAATCTGGAAACATCGATACCATGCTTTACCCGAACTGACTCATCATTTCCCACATAATGCAGGATTCCGTCGTCGTCAACCTCAAAATCATCATCAGCAAAGCCATGATGTTCGATATTATCACTGATTGGCAGGAAGTAGTATCTTCCGCCACTGGCCACTACCATCTGCTCAGGGAAAAGAGATCTGATAGTAGATGTGGTGCTGTCCCCGGCCTCAAGCTTACTCTGGATCATGTCCTTAAGTGAATTTGTGGCCTCAACACTGGCTTTAACCTTGGCATCCTCCACCATCTGGTTAGCTTCTGCCTTGGTGTAATAACCTTCTGTCGTGATGGACTCCAATTCCAACTGCACAGCCTCTTTATCCTTCTCAAGGCTTGCATTTTTGATTAACAGATACACGCAAAAAGAGAGCGCCAAAATTGACACTAAGCTCAAAAATATTATTGAAATAGCATTGTGCATATATCTGGTTCCGATGCTCTTACGGTTAAACTGGGCCATTATTATTCTCACATTCTCTCGTCAAAATAGCTCTTATAGCCTTCGCCAAAAATCTCACTGGCACTGGATACGATCATAAATGCATTTGGATCCTCGTCTCTGACGATATCCTCTGCCTGAGGTGATAATCTCTTTTTGATGGCGCACATGATGACTTTCTTCTTCTCGCCGCTGTAGGCTCCCTGTGCAAAAACATGTGTTACGCCAATATCAAGTTCTTCCAAAAGCCTTGCTGTAATAATATCCGGCTTATCGGAAATAATATAAATAAGCTTTGCTCCGTCTCTTCCGTACAGCGCAAGGTCAAGTACCGAAGATGTAACCATTACTGAAAGGAATGAGTATAGAGCCTTTGTAATATCCTTAAATACAATACCTGCGATGATCAGAACCACCACATCAGTCATTAGGTAAAGCATTCCCGTTTTAATATGGGGATATTTGATTCGCAGTATCTTAATTATAACATCTGTACCGCCGCTTGTAGCATGGCTTTTGAAAACAAGTGCCATGGCTATGGCGCTCAGTGCACTACCAATCGTAACGCCAAGGATCATGTCATATATCCTGAGGCTCGGCAGATATCTGCTGGCAAGGTCAGTCACAAATGAAATTACAGTTGTGGCGTAGATTGTAGATATAGTAAACCGAATTCCAAACTTCCAGATAGCAAGTATAAGAATTGGAACATTCATGATATAAAACCACATACCGGTTCCTATAGGTATAAGTCTGTTCAATACGATAGCCAGACCTGTAATACCTCCGGGAGCTATATCATTTGGATCGATCAAAAGAGCTGTTGCCAGACCGTAAAGTGAAGCGCCGAGGGTGATCATCAGGTACTCCATAGCTCTTTTTCTAATACCTTGTCTACGATTACTGCTCATAATTAAATATTTGTCCTTACTATTCTTGGTTTATATCCGTTCTTATCGAGAGCATCCATTATCTGCTGCTTGTGCTCTGTACCAAAAGTCTCAAGTGTGATTCTAAGCTCAACAGCGGCGTTTCTGTTAATTGAAACAAACTGGTTATGCTCAAGTTTGATAACATTACCGCTAACCTGGGCGATGATTCCGGATACTCTTGAAAGTTCTCCCGGCTTATCAGGAAGAAGTACGGAAACAGTAAATATTCTGTCTCTCATGATAAGACCCTGCTGAACTACTGAAGACATGGTGATGATATCCATGTTTCCACCGGAAAGTACGCAGGCAATCTTCTTGTCCTTTACATCAAGCTGTTTGAGTGCTGCTACAGACAAAAGTCCTGAATTCTCAACAACCATCTTGTGATTCTCAACCATATCAAGGAATGAAACTACAAGATCCTCGTCGGGAACGGTAATGATATCGTCAATGTTCTTGGAAAGGTATGGAAAAATAAGCTCACCCGGTGTCTTAACAGCTGTACCATCAGCGATTGTATTGACTGTAGGTAAGGTAACCACATGACCTTCCTTGATGGATTCCTTCATACAAGCTGCCCCGGCAGGCTCAACGCCTATTACCTTAATCTTGGGATTAAGTAGCTTGGCAAGAGTTGAAACTCCGGTTGCAAGTCCGCCTCCGCCGATTGGAACAAGAATATAATCTACCGTAGGAAGCTCTTTAATAATCTCCATGGCAATTGTGCCCTGACCTGTTGCTACATCCAGATCATTAAAAGGATGAACCATGGTATAGCCATATTCCTTGGAAAGCTCAACAGCCTTGTCATAGGCTTCATCATATACGTTTCCGTGAAGGACAACCTCAGCTCCGAGAGCCTTTGTCCTGTTTACCTTAATAAGGGGAGTTGATGTAGGCATTACGATTGTAGCCTTTACTCCATAGCATTTTGCTGCATAAGCAACGCCCTGAGCATGGTTACCGGCAGATGCGGTAATAAGCCCCTTTGCCCTCTCTTCGTCAGACAAAGTAGTAATCTTGTAATAAGCACCTCTTACTTTATAGGCGCCGGTTCTCTGAAGATTCTCAGGCTTTAAATATACCTTGTTGCCTGTTGCTCCACTCCAGTAATCACTGTAAATAAGCTTGGTCTCGAGGGTTACCTTTTTTACATCCTCGTAGGCCTCCTCGAACTTGTCCAGGGTCATCTTGCTATCAGACATCAGTCACTCCTCCGTTAAACATTCTTTCAAATATCACATAAACAGCGCGTTAACAAACTCATCAGAATCAAAGCGCTGAAGGTCGTCGATTCCTTCACCGACTCCGATATACTTAACCGGAATGTTGAGTTCTGAAACAATTGCCACTGCTATTCCACCTTTTGCAGTTCCATCCAGCTTAGTCAGTATGATTCCGGTAAGGTTGGCTGCCTCACCAAACTCTTTTGCCTGATTAAGGGCATTCTGACCTGTTGTGCCGTCAAGAACTATAAAATTCTCCCTCCAGACATCAGGAAGTTCCTTGTCAATAATCCTGTTCATCTTGGCAAGCTCTTCCATGAGATTCTTTTTATTGTGAAGTCTTCCTGCGGTATCTACTATGAGAATATCGCAGTTTCTGGCTTTGAAAGCACCAACGGCATCATAGATAACGCTGGCCGGATCTCCGCCTTCTTTTCCTGTAATGATAGGAGTTCCAGCTCTGTCAGCCCACTCTTTTAACTGCTCTGTAGCAGCTGCTCTGTATGTGTCAGCAGCAGCGATAAGAACTTTTTTGCCATTGTTTTTGAAAATAGAAGCAAGTTTACCAACGGACGTAGTCTTACCCACACCATTCACACCGATAATGAAGATGATCGTCTTCTTATCCTCGAAGTCATAGGCATTTGCATCGGTCTTCATCTGCTCTCTGATATCATCGATCAAAAGCTGCTTGCACTCAGCAGGATCCTTTATGTGCTGGTCTTTGACCTGCTCTCTGAGCTCATCCATGATCTTACTGGTGGCATTTATGCCGATATCGCCCATAATGAGGGTCTCTTCCAGTTCCTCATAGAAATCCTCATCTATGCTGGAAAAGCCGCTGAAAACGTTGTCTATTCCCTTTGCGATATTGTTTCTGGTCTTAGAAAGACCTTCCTGTAAACGTGAGAAAAAATTAGCCATTAATTTGTCAGCTCCTTGTCAATCAGGTTAACACTTACAAGAGTTGATACACCCTTTTCCTGCATGGTTATACCATAAAGCCTGTCAGCACTTTCCATTGTACCACGGCGGTGGGTAATTACAATAAACTGAGTGCTTGAAAGCTTATGCAGGTACTTGGCAAAACGTACTACGTTGTTCTCATCAAGAGCCGCCTCGATCTCATCGAGAAGACAGAATGGTGATGGCTTCAGATTCTGAATTGCAAAAAGAAGTGCAATCGCAGTAAGAGCCTTCTCTCCACCGGACATCTGCATCATGTTGACGAGCTTTTTGCCCGGAGGCTGAGCGTTGATTCCGATTCCCGCCTCTAAGACATCCTCTTCTTCGTTAAGCTGCAGCGTTCCGTGTCCGCCACCGAACATTTCCTTGAAGACCTTGTCGAATTCCACATTTATCTTATTGAACTGCTCAACAAACTGTTTTCTCATGGACTCGTCCAGATCCTTGATGATATCCTTGAGCTGCTGTTCAGCCTCGATAAGATCATCATGCTGAGTCTTCATGAAAGTATATCTTTCCATGAGGTTCTTGTAATCCTCAATGGCATTTACATTTACATCGCCAAGCTTTCTGATGGAATCCTTAAGTGAACCGGTTTCCTTCCTCATGGCCGGAACATCAGTCATATCCTCGTCCCTAAGCTCCGCTGCATCGGAAAGTGTGATCTCATACTCATTCCACATGTAGTTGATCTGAGCCTCAATTGTCTCCTGACACTTTTCCTTCTTGGCGGAAAGTCTGGTAACTTCCTTATCCAGGCTGGACATCTGGGAATTCAGTTCCTCAGTCTTTCCAAAGAACTCCTTCTGAGAATCGGAAAGCTCAGCCTTCTGCTTCTTCTTCTCCTCCAGCTCTTTGCTGCTCTCATCATGAACATTGGTTGAAGCCTCAATTGTGAGTCTTACCTGTTCAATATCCTTCTTGCTCTGATTCAGAGCTTCTTCATTGGCCTTTAAGGTCTCAATTATCTCTAAAAGAGCTTTCTCTTCATTTTCGATTTCTTCCGTAACACGGTTAATATTGAGCTGCTGGAATTCCTGCCTCTGAGCAATCTTCTCATATTCGATATCCCACTTGGATACCTTCTCATTCTCAGCTTCTTCAATCTCGTGAAGGCCTTCCAGTTCCTTCTGGAATTTCTCAACCTTTTCGGAACAGCTCTTCTCAACGTTTTCTGAATCTGTAAGGGCATTTTCAGCCTCTTCCTTCTCAGAAGCAATCTCGGCAATCTTTGATTCGATCTCGTCGTTCTCTGCCTTGAGGTCAGTGTAATTGCCCTTCTGTTCCTCCTGGCGCTGCTCCTCGTTCTGGACATTGAGTCTTGCGGTGTTCTGCTCAATGAACTTGCCCTGTAGCTCTGTCCTTATCTCCTCCGCCAAGGTTCTAAGTTCATTTCTCTTTTTCTTGAGATCCTCTATTTCCTTTTGAATCTCTTCCTGGCGCTCTGAATATTTCTTTACATTAGCCTCAAGCTCATCCATTTCTCTTCTACGGCCGAGAAGATTTGAATTGTTCTTGAAAGCACCACCACTGATGGCTCCTCCGGGAACTAAAAGCTCACCCTCAAGAGTAACCATTCTAACGGTGTATTTATACTTACGCGCGATCTTAACCGCATTATCAATATAGTCTACTGCAACAATTCTGCCCAGCATTGCCTTGGCAACACTCTTGTATTTAGGGTCAGTCTCAACCAGCTCATCAGCCATGCCAAGAACACCCTCTTCTTCAAGGGCCTCTTTTGCCTTAAGTTCAGGCGGATTATCCAGAGATGTAAGCGGAAGGAATGTGGCTCTTCCCGCCTTGGTATCCTTAAGATACTGGATCATCTTCTTGGCTGTTTCTTCATCATCAGTTACGATGTTCTGAATATTTCCGCCAAGAGCAACCTCAATAGCAGTCTCGTACTTGGGCTTAGTCTTGATGATATCTGCCACAACGCCGATGATACCCTTTGTATCATCCTTGCGCTCCATAACTTTCTTGACACTTCCGCCGTAGCCTTCGTATCTCTCGGTAATATTGGCCAGAGCAGCCAGATTGGATTTAGCCTGCTGATATAGTTCCTGAGTCTTGCGAAGCTCAGTATCCTTCTTGCTCATTTCCTCACGGATGCTGACAACTTCCTGCTCTGCAGCCTTCTGCTTCTTGTTCATCTCAGAAATCTCGGAAGTAATTCTGTCAAACTCATCCCTAAGTTTCTTGATGGTCTCTTCCTGCTTGGACTCATCGGACCTAGCTCTTACGAGCTTGCTGGTAAGCTCGGCTTTTCTGATGTTCACCTGTTCCTTCATGGTATCCAGTGAACTGAGCTTGGACTTTATGGTCGCACGAAGATTAAGAGTCTCAATGATGGTACTCTTACACTCTTCGATCTCGTCATTTATATTGGAAATCTTGGTCTGAACAGCCTCCAGCTCTTTCCTTGCAGCATTTCTGTCTGCCAAAAGAGCTTCCACTTCCTTATCTACTGCTTCCTTCTCGGCAAGATATCCCTCTTTTTCCTTGTTCTTCTCGTCAATCTTGATCTGCTGATCTTTCTGTCTTGTCTTAAAATGAGCGTCGTTCTGGGTAGCAGACTTGATCTTCTCGTTGAGAATACCTATCTGACCTTCCAGTTTCTCTTTCTGTACGGAAGAATCAGTGATCTTGGCTCTGGCTTCGTCTATCTCCTTGTCAAGATTTTCGATAGCCTTCTGAATGTTCTCATATTCTTCCTTGGTCTTAGCATATGCATCCTTGGCTTCTTCCAGGGAATTCATAGCTATTTCCAGGTTCTTCTCCGCTTCCTCGAACTGAGCCTTCTGATTCTTGTTCTCGAGAAGGAACATGTTAACGTCGAGAGTTTTGAGTCTTTCGCGGAGCTTTAAGTACTCCTTGGCAACCTCAGACTGCTTCTCCAAAGGCTCGATCTGCTTCTCAAGCTCTGAGAGAATATCACTAAGTCTTGTGAGGTTGATCTTCTCCTCTTCAAGTTTCTTGATAGCAGTCTCCTTGCGGGACTTGAACTTAACAATACCTGCAGCCTCGTCAAAAAGGTTACGTCTGTCCTCAGGCTTACTGGAAAGGATCTGGTCAATCTGACCCTGTCCGATAATTGAGTAGCCCTCTTTACCGATACCGGTGTCCATAAACAGCTCGTTTACATCCTTAAGTCTGCAGGCAGAGCCGTTGATCATATATTCACTTTCGCCTGAACGATAAAGTCTTCTGGATACAGTAACTTCATCGTAATCAATAGCAAGGGAATGATCCGAATTATCAAGTGTGATGGCAACATAAGCATAACCCAAAGGTTTACGGAGCTCTGTGCCCGAGAAAATAACATCCTGCATGGATCCGCCACGCAGCTGTTTGATACG
>JAEEGL014191020.1_pt1 | contig 10159 bp, 2 predicted proteins | sample 9134231 | NCBI WGS metagenome assembly JAEEGL01 (sample SAMN16246548, study PRJNA631951) | gut metagenome | biome: gut microbiome; feature: rumen; material: fiber-attached | host: Bos | place: Iran: Karaj | collected 2018-10
TTATGAAACGGAGAATTCTAGAAAGTTCTACTTTTTCAATTTGGTTCGATGAGTTTAATAGAGATTCTTTCTTTTCCGTATCCATTGCAGATTTTTTTTTTAATTGTTTTTTATTTTTTTTTTTGATTTATAGAAAATTAATATTTTTTATATATTTTTTAATAAATTTATATATATATATTTTTTTATATTGTTGTTTTTTGTTTTTGTTATTAGTTTAATTATTTCTTTAGATCTTTAAACTTCAAACAATTTAAGGATTAGCAAAAGCTTTATTTTTATTTTTCTAAGATTATAAAAGTTAATTTGAAAAAGAAAACATTTTGTAATGAATTATTTTTAATTGGAAAAAGTAAAGGAAGTTTATATATATATATATTATAAAAGTGTTTTTTAAAAAAAATAAAAGTATTTTTTTATTAGAAAAGTAATTTTGTTGGAGAATCATGGAAATTTAACAGAATATAATTTTTTAAATGTGCATTTTATCTTTAAATAAAAGAAATTAATTAAATAATTAAATAAAATGAGATAATGTAAAGAGAAATTGAAAATAAAATTTAAACCAAAGCATTTTTAACATATTTATAAAAAAGAAAAAAGAACCAACAAATTATTCCAAAAAAAAAATTTCATGCATTAATTAAAGAATTGTAACCTTATCATAAAGTTAATATGGAATCAACAATAATAAATATTTTCAAATAAAAACCTTATAAAAAAAACTTTATTTTTTATTTTAAAATATCAATTTAAAAAATGCAAAAATGTAATAAATTTAATGAAAAACCAAATACAAGATTTAGAAATAATGGATAGCTTCTATAAAGAAAATAATCAAAATCAATCAATGGCCGAATTAAAAGGATCATTAAATAATAATAATAATATTTTAAATGAAGAAGAAACAATAAATAATAATATATTTTCACCTTCAATGTTTACTCCTAAAGGAGAAAAAAAAAGAAGACAAGGACTTTGGGTAAATAATTTTTTTACAAAAGAAGAAGAAGTTAAAGAAGAAACAATTTCTTCTCCTCAACTTATTAGAATTGTTCAAACAAATAATATTAAAACAATAACTATTTTTTTTAAAGTTATTGAAGCTATTAAAAATTTTGTAAATTCTCAAACTGGAATTATTATAATGTTAATTGTTATTTGTTTTTCTATTTTTTTCTATGATATCAAAACTCTTTGTTTACCCGTTTATTTAAAAAATATTTTTGGTTGCGTTTATTTTATTATTTTTATTTATTCTTTCTTTGATTTTATTTTTAGAAATTTAATTATTGAAAAATTATTTTGTTCTATATATTTTTGGGAAGATTTTTTTTCTTGTATTTTTATGATTTGTGATATTGATTCTATTTCTTATAGTTTATTAGAAAAAATATTATATCCAAATCATCAAAATAAATATTTATCATATGAAGAACAATCATTTATTGAATTATTTATTAATTTGTTTCAAGTTTTTAAATTATTAAAAGTTATTAAATTTTATAGATTATTAGTTGATATTATTAAAGAAAAGGAAAGACAAAAAAATATAAAGAAAAAAATAGAAAAATTACTTGAAAAAAAAAATAAATTTAATAAATCAAGAATTTTTCATCAAATGAAAGCTACATATACTTCAAATGTAAAAGAAATAAATAAAGATGTAACAACTTCTTTACATTTAAATCATGCTTCTGAATCTTTATTCAAATCTTCTCAAAAAAGATCTAAAAAAAATTCTTTAATAAATTCAAGTTCAGTAGATAATGAAAATAAAAAATGGGAAGAAGATATTAAAATATATTTAGAAAAAAATGTTTTTAAACAGCAAAAAATTAGTCAAAAAGTAACAGAAGGAATATCAAGATTAATGATAATAATTGTAATGTTAGTATTTTTAGCATCAATTTATTTAGATGAAGATAATATGAATAAAGAAAGTTTTTCTTATGTTTTAATGTGTAAAATGATAAATAATTATTCAAATAAATATAAAATTAATAATCATTCATACATTCAACAATTTGTTAATGAATATTTATTATCAAATATATTATCTCAGCATCCAGTTATACAAGTTGAATGGAGAGATCATATAATTTATCAAAATAAATTAATGAAATTAAATTTCAAAAAAGATTATTATAGAAGTGATATATCATATATATATTCAAAACAAGACCCCACAACAATAATAATAATATCAAAAAGGCAAATATCAAAAATGACATCATTAATATTTTTATTAAGATTAATATATATTGTAATAAGTGTTTCAATAATATGCTTATTAATAAATAATGATATATATAATTTAATTTTTCATCCTTTAGAAAAAATAGGAAAAGTAATTGATTTAGTAAGTAAAGATCCAGTAGGAAGTAAAACAATTAAAGAATTAAAAAATAGTATGGAACATTCATCAAATAAAAATGAAGATGAAAATTCAGTAAGTTATGAAATTAAAATAATTCAAAGTGCAATTATAAGAATTTCAGCTTTGATGGCAATAAATTTTGGAGAAGCTGGAGGAGAAATTTTAAAAGAAAATATTTCTGGTTCAGAAGGTTTAAATCCTATGTTACAAGGAAAAAAAATTAACGCAATTTTTGGTTTTTGTTTTATACATAATTTTAGTGGAATTAACGAAGTTTTTCAAGAAAAAACAATGATATTTGTAAATCAAATAAGTGATATTGTTCTTTCTTGTGTAGATAAATTTAATGGAATAACAAATAAAAATTTAGGTGATTGTTATTTATTAGCATGGAAATTTAAAAAAAAATCAAAAAATTCAGTATCAAATAATAATATCAATATTAATACATATAATAGTGAAGGTGGAAAAATGTCAGTTGAAGAAAACCATGAATTAGCAGATTGTGCATTATTAGGATTTTTAAATATAATAAAAAAAATAAATAAATCTCAAAAAATATTATCATATAGAAAAGATCCAGATTTGATAAAAAAATTTGGTCCAAAATATTCAGTTCAAATGGGATTTGGATTACATACAGGATGGGGAATAGAAGGAGCAATAGGATCTTATTATAAAATAGATTGTTCATATTTAAGTATTTTAAAAAAAATTAATTGAATAATTGTGCGATTACCTGAAATTGTCAACCGGTTGGTGCAAACCGAAGACATGGACGTTACGACGTATTTTCGGATTAAATGGGAGATTAAAAAAAATCTTCATGAAAAAAAATAATTAAAAAGTAAAATAAAAAAATAAATCTTTTCTACTTTTCATATCATTAATAATATTCTCACAGAGTATAGAATTACGAAATTTAAAAGAGCAATAATTTGTATCATATGGAACAGGATTAAAAAATGTTCCAAGAATCAATCAAATCCTAAGAATGAAAAAACAGATTGTTTCTTATCTATTTGTGAAATTGGAGGATTAGGAACTGTAAAAAAATCTAAAGATGCTAAAAAATGGGCATTGTCAAATTCAAAAATTAAAAGAGATAATTCTATTGTTTCTGATAAAACTGCTTAACTAAAGAAATTTCTCAAAAATATAATACTGTTTATCATTCTAATTGGAAAATTGAACATGATAAAATAAACATTGTTATGTTGTTAATGAACATGGAAGAGAAGTTTTTAATCCTTTTGGATAGATATATCATTAAATGTTAAATTTTTTTATATTTAAAAAATTAAAATTTTTTTTACTTTTTAAATTTTATTTTTATTAGATGAGAATATAATTAATATTTTAAAAAATAATTATTGTTTTTTGAATTTTTTATACACTTAAAAATTATAAAAAATATAAGGTTAATCATTTAGTATTAAAATAGATTAAAAATTTTTATTCTAAAACTGTAAATCCTAATTCTTGATATGTTGGTAATTTCCCTATTTTTTTTATATTAATTTTTGATTTTTTTTTAAAATCAGAAAAATCTAATAATTCTTTTATTATATCTTCTTTATTATAAATTAATTCCATTTTAATTTTTCTTTTGATAATTTTTTTTAGCTTATTAAAATTATTTTGAATATATAATTGATGATCTAGTAATTCATCTAATTTTCCTCTATATAAAGCAATAGCATTTGAAAAATAATAATCATTGAATAAATAAAATTCAAAAGCAAAACCAGATTCTCCATAATTGGATTCTTCCCTTTTTTTATTTATTTCTTCATCTTTTTCATCTTCATCATCCTCTTCATCTTCCTCTTCATATTCATCTTCATCTTCTTCTTCCTCTTTTTTTTCTTTTTCTTCTTCTTCTTCTTCTTCTTTTTCTTCTTCTTCTTCTTCTTCTTCTCTATCTTCATTTTCTTCTTCTTCTTCTTCTTCTTCTCTATAATTTTCGATATTTGAGAAATAATTTTTAAGTTTCATCTTGATTTTATTGTAATCGTTGTCTAAAATTGATAAATTATTTTTAAAAACAAATCTAGGAGATTTTTCCATTTTATTATTTCCTCTATATTTTGAATGAGAGTTTTCATGGAATTTTAACATTAAAATTTTTGCAGTATTTAAATTACTTTCATGTAAAGCAACTATCTCATTGCTAATTTGTATTTTTTTTTCATTAAAACTTTTAATTAAAGTTTGAGGAATATTAAAAGCTAATGCTTTATATCCTTGAAAAGTGAAAAAAAAAGGAATAAAATCTTCTATTAAATGTTTTTGAATTTCAATTAATGGAATCATTTTAATTTTATAAAAAGTATTAAGGGAAACATAATCATTTCCTCCACCAGAATTTAATTGAAGATAAAGAAAACTAATTTTTGATTCATATGTTAAATTACTTATTATTTTTCTATATATAATTTCAGATTGAATAAACGGAGAATATTCAGGTAATTCATCCATTTTATTTAATTGATATTTAATATTCTCTTTTAAAGAACATATACTTATAAATTTTGATAAAGAAAATATTATTAAGATCTTTTCTTTTATTGTTAAATTTCTTTGAAAATATTCATTCTTAAATTCATTATATAAATATAATCTCCTTGCTATTGTATTATAATATGATTTAATACTTTTATCTTGAGAAAATATAAGGAATAATATACATAAACGCTCAATTAAAGTTAATTCATCATCAGAAGGTTCTTTATTATAATATTTAATAAAGAATGGAATACTGTCAAATTTTTGTAATATTTCTATTATTGTTTTTTCATTTTTTTTCTTAATTTTTTTTTTCATTGTTCTTATTCCATTAATATTTAAATCATCTAAATAAGAATGAATTGTTTGAATTAATATTTTTTCTTCATCTTTAAATTCATAAATATCAATGTCTTTTTCATTCTCAAATATTTTTAATATTGTAGAATTTTTTAAAAGAATAACATTAATAAAAATATCAGATAAATCAAATATAAGTTCATTTAAATTTTGATTTGTTTGATATTGAATAATAAAATTAGTCAAATCATTTTTATTTATATTTAATAATGATAATTTTGTTCTGTTTGGTAAACTATCAATAAAATTAATATTTTGATTACAAATATTTATTTGATTTGGTATTAATTCTTTAATTTTTGAATAAAATACTATTTCTAAAGAATATGTTTTTTCTTCTATTTTATCAATAATAATATTATAATTGTTTATTTGATGAAGATTAATGTTAATTAAGAATGATATACTATTATTTTTATAAATTAATTCAATATTTTTTTTAATTTCAAAATAATTGTTATTTAAATCATTTATTTCTAATTCAATATCTTCATTTAATATAATATAATATTTTCCAAGAAAATTAAGTTTTTCGAATTGAATATTATTTTTTTTTAATTTTATAAAATGAAATTTTAATATTGTTGATTTATTCTCAAATTCTTTTATTTTTTTTTTTAAATCAGGTACTTCTAAAATTTCATTCAATTTTTCTTTTCCAATTTTTTTAAAATTATTTTCAATTTCTTTATTTTTAAGATTTTCTTTTTCTTCATTAATATAAATATTATTGATTAGATTATCAATTAAAAAACTCAAAATTTGTATATTTTTTATTATTTTTTTACTTTTGATTATTTCTTTATTTTTTTGTACTTCTTTTAAGATTAATTCTAATTTATCTATTTGATTAGTTGCAGTTATATCTTTTGTAATTTTCATTTGTTGAATTATTTTGTTTATCAATTTATCTATTTTCTTAATATCTTTTTCTATTAATTTTTTGAGAGATGATTTATCAATTTTCTTTTTAATTATATTATTCAAAGATATTTTAATGTTTTCCAATAATTTATATTTTTTTTCGTGAAATTTTTCGGGAGAAATTTTTCTTTTTATTTTTTGTGAATTTTGTTTATTTGTTATTTTCCTTTCTTGTTTTAAAAGAGAATTACTGAATTTTTCTTCAGGAGGTTTTTCTTCATTTTTTTTTTCTTCAGGAGCTTTTTCTTCAACTGGTTTTGATTTATTTTTAGGCTCTTCTTCATGAGGTTGATTCTGCATTTCCACATCTCCACTTCCTTCAACTGGTTTAGCTTTTAGCTTATCATCGAGCTTGTATTGATCTCCAGTAGCATTTGCTATTCCTTCTGCAAAACCACCTCTCGCTTCTTTATCTTCTTCTTCCTTCTTAAGTAAATCTTTATATCTGAAAAGACATGCTAATAAAAGAGAGCAATATCCTAACATATAATAAAAGACTGTGCATTTCCAAGCAAAAGTGGGATTTTTTGATTTCATTCTATCATTGATAAAGCCATAAATAATTGGACCTGGTAAATTACCTGCAAGAGTACTAATTAATAAATTAAGTGATGAACCTGCCCCTTTATGTGCTTTAGGAATTGAGGAAATAATGTATCCGACAACTGTAGGTAATACTGCAGAAGCACAGAAGAAGAAACCAAATAAACAAGCTCCAAGGACTTTCATACTTGTTGCAAAAGCAAGGGGGAAGGTCATGAGTAGAGTAAGAGAACCGAAGCCGACACATACCCATACCGACTTCTTGTTCTCATAACCACCTACACTTGTTGAAATAAAACCACCGAAAGATCCTCCTAATGTGGGTCCTAATACTGATGCAGGACCATAATATTTAAGAATTTCTTTCTTATCTTGTATTTTTAATCCATTTGTTACATAATCTGTAATGAATAAATGAATAACTTGGAAAATAAATAATAAATTAGCTCTAGTATAAGCAGAGAAAATAAAAGCTTGTTTTTTTAAAATTTCCAACATAGAACCTCCTTTAGCTTTTTTCTTAGTTTGAATTTCTCCAGAAGCAAAAAGAGAATTTCCAGTTCTTTGATTAGAAGTAGGAACTAATTTTTCTCCATCTTGATACCCAATGAAAGAATATCTAGCAGAGAAGTATTTAGCAGGAGAGATGATAATGACAGAACCAATACCCCAAATTAAACAACCAACAAGAGCGAAACTGTAAGGCCATTTTTCAGGTACATTAAAAGTACCAATAGCATATCCAACAACTTGTCCTAAAGGACTAGTAATATTAATAACAGTCATCATAAGAGTTTTAAGAGGTTTAATTCCAAATTGATCAACCCAAACAGGAATATAAATATGAGGATAAATTCTAACAGTACCAATAGTAAATCTAACACCGAATAAAATAAATTTATTTTTTGTTAATAAATAAACAAAAAACATTGAAGCATTAATTCCTAAACAACATACTGTAAGTAATTTTCTATTATCTGTTGCTAAGAGACCCATAAATACTAAAGAACCTATTATTCTTCCTGTTGAAGGAATTGAACCAAAAAGACCATATTCAGAATCTGAAAGACCTAAATCTTTCTTTATCATCTTTGAAGATGAAGATAATACTCCGTTGTCTCCTGACATTACTATTGATAAGGCTACGAATGTTAAAAATATTATGAAACGGAGAATTCTAGAAAGTTCTACTTTTTCAATTTGGTTCGATGAGTTTAATAGAGATTCTTTCTTTTCCGTATCCATTGCAGATTTTTTTTTTAATTGTTTTTTATTTTTTTTTTTGGATTTATAGAAAATTAATATATTTTATATATTTTTTAATAAATTTATATATATATATTTTTTTATATTGTTAGTTTTGTTTTAGTTTTGTTTTAGTTATTGTTTTAATTATATTTTTTGGAAATTTAAACTTCAAACAATTAAAGGATTAAACAAGCTTTATTTTTATTTTTCTAAATTTATAAAAGTTAATTTGAAAAAGAAAACATTTTGTAGTGAATTTATTTTTAATTGGAAAAATTAAAGGAAGTTTATATATATATATTATAAAAGTGCTTTGTAAAAAAAATAAAAGTATTTTTTTATTAGAAAAGTATTTTGTTGGAGAATCATGGAAATTTAACAGAATATAATTTTTTAAATGTGCATTTTATCTTTAAATAAAATAAATTAATTAAATAATTAAATAAAATGAGACAATGTAAAGAGAAAATTGAAAATAAAATTTAAACCAAAGCATTTTTAACATATTTATAAAAAATATAAAAGAACCAACAACTCATTCCAAAAAAAAAAATTCATGAAATCATTAAAAAATTTTAACCTTATCATAATGTTAACATGAAATAAACAATAATAAATATTTTCAAATAAAAACCTTATAAAAAAAAACTTTATTTTTTATTTTAAAATATCAATTTAAAAAAGCCAAAAATGTAATTAATTTAATGAAAAATCAATTACAAGATTTAGAAATAATGAATAATATCTATAAAGAAAACAATCAAAATCAATCAATTGCCGAATTAAAAGCCTCATTAAATAATAATATAATAAATGAAGAAGAAAATATAAATAATACTATAATGACACCTTCAGGATTAACTCCTAGTGGAGACAAAAAAAGAAGACAAGGACTTTGGGTAAATAATTTTTTTACAAAAGAAGAAGTTAAAGAAGAGTCAATTTCTTCTCCTCAACTTATTAAAATTGTTCAAACAAATCCTATTAAAGCAATAACTATATTTTTGAAAGTTATTGAAGCTATTAAAAATTTTGAAAATTCTCAAACTGGAATTATTATAATGTTAATTGTTATTTGTATTTCAATTTTTTTCTATGATATCAAAACTTTTTGTTTACCTGCTCATTTAAAAAATATTTTGAATTTAGTTTATTTTATTATTTTTATTTATTCTTTCTTTGATTTTATTTTTAGGAGTTTAATTATTGAAAAATCATTTTGTTCTATATATTTTTGGGAAGATTTTTTTTCTTGTATTTTTATGATTTTTGACATTGATTCTATTTCTTATAGTTTATTAGAAAAATTATTATTTCCAAATCATCAAAATAGATATTTATCATATGAAGATCAATCATTTATTGAATTGTTTATTAATTTTTTTCAAGTTTTAAAATTATTAAGAGTTATTCAATTTTATAGATTATTAGTTGAGATTATTAAAGAAAGGGAAAGACAAAAAAATATAAAGAAAAAAATAGAAAAATTAGCTGAAAAAAAAAATAAATTTAATAAATCAAGAAGTTTTCATCAAATGAAAGGTACATCTACTTCAAATTTAAAAGAAATAAATAATTGTGGAACAACTTTACATTTAAATCAAGTTCATGAATCTTTATTCAAATCTTCTCAAAAAAAATCTAAAAAAAATTCTTTGATAAATTCAAGTGCAGTAGATAATGAATATAAAAAATGGGAAGAAGATATTAAAATATATTTAGAAAAACATGTTTTTAAACAGCAAAAAATTAGTCAAAAAGTAACAGAAGGAATATCAAGATTGATGATAATAATTGTAATGTTAGTATTTATAGCATCAATTTATTTAGATGAAGATAATATGAATAAAGAAAGTTTTTCTTATGTTTTAATGTGTAACCTGATAAATAATTATTCAAATAAATATAACATTAATGATCATTCATACATTCAACAATTTGTTAATGAATATTTATTCCCAAATGTATTATCTCAGCATCCAGTTATACAAGTTGAATGGAGAGATCATATAATTTATCAAAATAAATCAATGAAATTAAATTTCAAAAAAGATTATTATAAAAGTGAGATATCATATATATATTCAAAAAAAGACCCCACAACAATAATAATAATATCAAAAAGACAAATATCAAAAATGACATCATTAATATTTTTATTAAGATTAATATATATTGTAATAAGTGTTTCAATAA
>JAEEGL015572458.1_pt1 | contig 10159 bp, 5 predicted proteins | sample 9134231 | NCBI WGS metagenome assembly JAEEGL01 (sample SAMN16246548, study PRJNA631951) | gut metagenome | biome: gut microbiome; feature: rumen; material: fiber-attached | host: Bos | place: Iran: Karaj | collected 2018-10
CCTTTTTGCTATTTTTGTTTGTTTTAAACTTTCAATTCTGTTTACCATGAAGAAATTTTTCTGTCTGATGGCGTGTGCGGTGCTTTTGCTGCCACTGGCTGCCACGGCGCAGCAGACGTTCGAGTTCGACTTGACCGCCTCCCAGCCGGCCTACAGCGATGCGACGGGCTATGGATATGACCTGGGCACCGGGGCGCTTTCGAAGAAAGACCTGCATCCGACGTTTTTCTCGGTCAAGGTGCCGGATGGCAACTACAAGGTGACGGTCACCGTGGGCAGCAAGTCGTATGCCGGCGTGACCGTGCTGCGGGCCGAGACCCGGCGGATGTTCGAGGAGAAGGTCATCACCCGGAAAGGCGAATTCAAGACTTTTACCTTCAATGTGCATGTCCATTCAACTGAAATCGACGGTAATACGCGCGTAGGCATTTCGATGCGCGAACGTGTCGATGTGGGCTGGGACAACAAACTGACGCTGGAATTCAACGGCGATGCGCCGGCCGTGAAGAGCATCCGGATCGAGCCTGCCGACGGGGATGTGGTGACCATCTGGCTCTGCGGCGATTCCACCGTCGTCGACCAGGATGCCGACCCCTACACGTCCTGGGGACAGATTCTGCCGCGTTTCTTCACCGACAAGGTGGTGGTGGCCAACCTGGCCAACAGCGGCCTGACCACGACGTCGTTCTACAATCAGAACCGGCTGGCCAAGATTCTGCACAGCCTCAAGCCCGGCGACTATGTGGTGGTCGAGTTCGGACACAACGACGAGAAAGACCGCGGGGCCGGTTCGGGCGCGTGGTACAACTATACGTACAACCTCAAGCGCTATATCGACGAGATCCGTCAGAAGGGCGGCATTCCCATCCTGGTTTCGCCGACGGAGCGCCGTAATTTCGTGGATGGTGACATCAGTCCGACACATGGCGACTATCCGGCGGCCATGAAGGCGACAGCCGACCGTGAGAAGGTGGCCTTCTTCGATCTGACATCCATGACCAGGGTGCTGTACGAGACGTTCGGCGAGGAGGGCAGCAAGTGCCTGCTGGTGCATTATCCGGCCGGTACGTATCCCAACCAGCCCAATGCCCTGGCTGACAATACCCATTTCAGCCCGTTCGGGGCTTATGAAATCTGCAAGATGGTGGTCATGGGCCTGAAGTATCTGGACTTGGACGTCGTCAAGTATCTGCGGTCTGACTGGGTGGACTTCGACGCGGCCGATCCGGACGACCCGGCGGCATTCTACTGGCCTTACACGCCGTCGCTCGCCACGCTGGAAAAACCGGCCGGCAGTTAGGTGAGTGCCGCGAGACGCAGCATGCACGTCACGGGATGCAGGGCCTTGCGCCCGGTGCCTTCTTCGATGTGATGCCTGCAACTGAAGCCGGGGGCTACGATGAGGTCTCCGGCTTCTGCTTTCCGGATGGTCGGGAACAACACCAGTTCGCCCACCTGTTTCGACAGCTCATAATGCTCGGCCTCGTAGCCGAACGACCCCGCCATGCCGCAGCAGCCCGACGGGATGTATTCCACCTGGACGCCACGGGCCAGCGACAGCATGGCACACAGGTCTTTGTCGCCGGTAAGCGCTTTCTGCTGACAGTGCCCGTGCACCCATATCCGCAGGGGCTCCCTGGTGTGGAAGGCATCGGCCGGGATGTGTCCGGCGGCCACCTCGCGCATGAAGAAGGCATCGAATGTATAAGTATGTTTGGCCAGATTCCGGGCGTCTTCCTGCAGGTTTTTCCTCACGAGTTCCGGATATTCGTCGCTGAAACTGAGGATGCAGGACGGCTCCAGGCCGACCAGCGGCATGTCGGCGGAGACACAGGCGGCAAAGCGTCGGACATTTTTTCCGGCTTTCTTGCGGGCTGTCCGGAGCATGCCTTTCGAGATGAGGGCGCGGCCACTGTCGTAGCGCACGGGTACGACGTGGTAGCCGAAATGCTGTAGCAGCCGGACGGCTTCCGCCGCCACTTCGGGGAAGTAGTCGTGGGTGACTTCGTCCACGCCAAGCCAGATGCTTTTTGCAGCATGCCCTGCGGCAGACGGAACGAGCGTGTGGCGTATCAGCCGCCGGTACAGTGCGTCCGGTTTCAGCCGTGGCATGCGGCGCGGCGCGATGGCAAGGGCACGCTTGAGCAGGGCCGTTTGTGTGACGGCATTGTACAGGGCCGTGCCGAGCCGGGTGGCGGAGGCCGCGCGGTTCCAGAAACTGAGCCCGGCGATGAGGCGCGTGCGCAGCGACGGCCGGTGCGACTGGTAGTAATGGTAAAGGAATTCCGATTTGAGTTTGGCCATGTCGATGCCTGACGGGCACTCCCGTTTGCATCCCTTGCACGACAGGCAGGTGTCCATCAGCCGGAACAGTTCGGCATCGTCGAAGGGGTTCCTGCGGCCGGACTGCGTCAGCACTTCGCGCAGCATATTGGCACGTCCGCGGGTCGAGGCCCATTCGTCGCGCAGCGCCTTGTAGGTGGGGCACATCAGCCCGCCCTGTTCCTGCGGCTTGCGGCAGTCGCCCGCACCGTTGCATTTCTCGACGGCGCGCATCAGGCCCATCTCGGCCGAGAAGTCGAATATGGTTTCGATCTGCCGGGTGGGCTGTCCGGGTACGTAGCGCAGGTGGGTGTCCATGGCCGGCGTGTCGGTGATTTTGCCGGCGTTGAAGATGCCGTCGGGGTCGAAGACGGCTTTGAGCTCGCGGAACCAGCGGTACACGGTGTCGCCGTACATCAGCGGGATGAATTCGCCGCGCAGCCGGCCGTCGCCATGCTCGCCGCTGAGCGAGCCCCGGTATTTCCGGACAATGCGGGCGGTCTCGACGGCCACTTGACGGAACTTGACGACGTCTTCGGGACGCTTGAGATCCAGGACGGGCCGCAGGTGCAGTTCGCCGGTCGAGATATGGCCGTGATAGACCAGTGTGAGACCGTGGCGGTCCATCACTTCGTCCAGGTCGCGGATGTAGGCGGCCAGTTTTGACGGCGCGACGGCCGTGTCTTCGATGAGCGAAACGGGCTTCGCATCGCCGGGAATGTTGGACAGCACGCCCAGCCCTGCCTTGCGCAGGGCCCACACTTTGGCGGTGTCGCTGCCGGTGACACGCACATAGCTGTAGCCAAGGCCATGCGCTGCCAGGTCTGCTTCCATCCGGCCGGCCTGCATGGCCAGTGCTTCGGCATCGTGGCCGGTGAATTCCACGATGAGCAGGGCTGCGGGATCGCCCTGGACAAAGAACCGGTTGGCTTGCTGCTCCCGGTTCTTGCGGGTACATTCCAGAATAGTGCGGTCCATGAGTTCGACGGCGGTCGGCGCGTGGCCGAGGGCCAGCAGGTTGGCCTCGAAGGCGTCTTCGAGGTGTGTGAGATGGACACAGGAGAGCAGTTTGACCGGTGCGGGACGCGGTTCCAGGTGCAGTTTGACGGCGGTGAGGAACAGCAGTGTGCCTTCCGAACCGGCGATCAGCCGGCTCAGGTTGAACGGCGCACCGTCCGGCTCGAACGGTGCCGTGTGGCAGAGGGCGTCCAGCGCGTAGCCGTTGTTGCGCCGCCGGACCTCCGGGTCGGGGAACTGGCGGTCGATTTCCTGCCGGTTCGCTGCGTTGCCGAACAGGTCGCGCAAGTGGCGGCGGATGCGGGCGGCGTGGCTTTCGCCACCTGCGAGTTTTTCGAATGTCTCGCGGTCTTCCGGCCCGAATGTGACGGTTTCGCCGCTGCTCAGCAGACCGTACACTTCGAGGATGTGGTCGCGCGTACTGCCGTATATCAGTGCGTGGCTTCCGCATGAATTGTTGCCGACCATGCCGCCGATGGTGCATCGGTTCGAGGTTGAGGTTTCGGGCGCGAAGAAAAGGCCGCCGGGTGCCAGCTGCCGGTTCAGTTCGTCCAGCACGATGCCGGGTTCGACCAGCGCCCACCGTTCTTCGGCGTTGACTTCGAGCAGGCGGGTCATGTATTTCGACACATCGACCACCAGGCCGTTGCCGACGGTCTGTCCGGCCAGCGAGGTGCCGCCCGAGCGGGGGATGAGCGTGAGCCGGTTCTGTCCGGCGAACAGAATGAGCTGCCGGATGTCATCGGCCGTCCGCGGAAACGCGACGGCGACCGGTATTTCGCGGTAGGCCGAGGCGTCGGTGGCGAACAGCGTGCGCACCGTGTCGTCGGTGTACAGGTCGCCGGTTATCTGCCGCCGGAGCGTCTGCCATGTTTCCGGGGCAATCATTCTCTGCTTTTCCTGGATATCGTTTCCGGGTCTCATTGTCTTGTTTCCCATGGCGCATAGACGGTGAACTGTTGTTGCCGGAGCCGTCGGTCGAAGAATACGAGGCCTTTGTCCCAGAGGTCGATGGTGACTGTGACAACCGGCATGTGTTGCATGCGTCGCCATAGCATGAATGTCTCCTCATCGTGCCTGATGCCGTCCAGCACCAGTGTGTCGTGTTCCCGGCACCGGGCCAGGTGCGGCATGAGCGCGGGCAGGGCAGTGGCGCTGCCTTCGTAGCAGACAGAGGGCATGCCGGACGTGGCTTCTGCCATCGGACTTTCCGTTGCCGGATTGACTGCGGCCGGATTGTCCGCTACCTGATTCTCTGCTACCTGATTCTCTGCTGCCGGATTATCTCCGCCCGGATTCTCCGCCATCAGTTTTTCCAGTGGCAGCCGCTGTGCGCAGCCGTACCATCCGGCCAGCCGTTCTGCCAGAGGACTGCCTTCTGCGGCCCTTCCGTCGCGGCGCAGCAGGTCGCGCACCAGCCGGTACACAAAGGGCGAATGGATGCCGTAGCCCCGGCTGTGGGGCCTTCGCACATGATAATAGATACATGCGCCTGCTTTCTGGAGAGTGAATCGGGTCATCGCTGCGGGGTCGGACACGCGACAAAGGTAATCAGAAAAAACGCTGTTTTTTCATGGGGCTTTACAGTAAAAATCTTATCTTCGCTGTTTGAATTGATGGCATTTTCCGTCGCATGGCCGGCCGATCGGGCGCCTGGCGGACGGGAATGCGCTTTTCGCAAAACTGACATTTAATTCCAAAAACATGCTAGAACTGAAAAAAAACGCAAAATACGCGCTGCTGGTGCCTACCAGTATGGGATTGCGTATTACGCCCGGCGACGGACAGCCGGTGCATTCGAGTGATGTCTTCCGTCTGCAGGCCACCAGTGCCGAGACCAACGTGGCGTCGGTGGCGTCCATTCTCGGCCTGCCGGTGAAGGTGCTGACCACTTTTGTCAAGGGCAGCCCGTTCGCCCATTTCATCAAGGCCAACCTGCGCAGCCGCGGGATGGATTTCGAGGGGGTCGATGTGGAACAGGGCGGTCCGTGGGGGTACCGTCACCAGATTAATGTGGCCGACAGCGGCTACGGCTCGCGCGGCCCGCGGGTCTGGAACGACCGGGCCGGTGAAGTCGGCCGGACGCTGAATGTCAAGGATTTCGATCTCGAACGCATCTTCGGCCAGGAGGGCGTGCAGATTGTGCACCTGTCCGGTCTGATTGGTGCTCTGTCGCCCGAGACCAGCCAATTCTGCCTGGAGATCGCCCGCGCCGCCAAGAAGCACGGTTCGCTCATTTCGTTCGACCTGAACTACCGCGCATCGTTCTGGAAAGGCCGTGAGAAAGAGTTGCACGACATATTCTCCGAGATTGCCAGTCTGTCGGACATCCTCATCGGCAACGAAGAAGATTTCCAGCTCTGCCTGGATATCGAGGGACCGGAAGCCGGCGGCAAGGACATTGCGGCCAAGATTGACAGTTTCAAGGAGATGATCCGCCGGGTCAAGGCGGCCTACCCCAACGCATCGGTGTTCGCCACCACGTTGCGTCAGGTGAATCATACCAACAGCCACAACTGGGGGGCCATCATGCTCGCCGGTGACGAGTGGCAGGTAATCATGCCGCGCGAAATCCACGTGCTCGACCGCATCGGCGGCGGCGACGGTTTCGTCGGAGGCATGCTCTATGCCATCCTGAAAGGTTGGACTCCGGAGAAATGGATCCAGTTCGGCTGGGCTTCCGGTGCACTGGCCACCACGTTCCTCACCGATTACGGCCAGCCGGCCGACGAGGAGCAGGTGTGGAGCATCTGGGAGGGCAATGCCCGTGTAAAGCGTTAGAATTTAATTAATTATATTGTATATGAAAAAATTACTTTTGACTGTCATCGCCCTGGCCATCCTGGTTCCGGCGGTTATCTTCGCTGTCAAGGCGATTTCTTCGCCCGCACGTCCGGAAGGACCTTGCGACGTCTATGCGAAAGGCGGGGCACCCTGCGCCGCCGCGCACAGTACCACGCGTGCGCTGTATGCCAAGTACAAGGGCCCGCTTTACCAGGTTATGCGCCAGTCTGACAATAAGAAGCTGGACATCGGCGTAGTGAAACCTTCTGCCGGCGATCCGGGCGGTTATGCCGACGCCGCAGCGCAGGACGCTTTCTGCGCCAACACTTACTGCTGGGTGACGGTCATCTACGACCAGTCCGGCAATGAGAACCATCTCATCCAGGCGCCGCGCGGCGGTTTCAGCGGCGGTGCGCTCGGCGGCTCCAACAACCTGTCGATGGCCGACTGGGCTCCCGTGACGCTGATGGGTCACAAGGTGTACGGTCTCTATATCGCGCCCGGCATGGGCATGCGTTGGAACGACACCAAGGGGACGGCCGTGGACGACCAGGCCGAGGGTCAGTACTGGGTCATCGCCGGTCATCATTACAACGGCGGATGCTGCTTCGACTACGGCAATGCCGAGACCGACAGCCGCGACGACGGTGACGGTACGATGGAAACCACCTATTTCGGCAATGGCCGCGGCTGGTACTACGGCAGCGGTTCTGGTCCGTGGGTCATGACCGACCAGGAGAACAACCTGGTGGGTTGTGTCAACGAGTCGCCCAACGACAAGTTCTGCCGCGACCTGCCTTCGATAAGCTGGCGTTTCGTGACGGCTACGGCCGACGGCGAACCGCACCACTGGCGTTCGATGGGCGGTGACGCCCAGAAGGGCGACCTTGTCATCATGTACGACGGCAAGCGTATCCAGAACGACCGCAGCAGCTACGACCCGATGCGCAAGCAGGGCGCCATCCTGCTCGGCAACGGCGGCGACAACAGCGTCGGTTCGTCCGGTACGTTCTACGAAGGTGCCATGACGGCGGCCGGTACGTTCCCGACCGAGGAAGTCAACCAGGCCATCCAGGCCAATGTCGTGGCGGCTGGCTACGATGTGCAGCGGCTGGGCATCTCTCCGTCGGAGCAGCGGCCCGCTTCGAATGCGCTGCAGACGTTTGCGCCCGGTTCCACCCAGAATGTGACGGTGACTTTCGTCAACACGACCGGTGCACCACTCAGCGACCTCACGCTGAAAGTGGAGACGCCCAAGGGCTGGAAGGCGGTGGTCTCCGGTTCTTCAGACGCAGTGAAGGCCATAGATTATACGGTGGAACCCGGCCAGACGGTCATCGCGACGTTCGCGGTTACTTCCGGTTCGGATGAGTTCAACGGCGACCTGCAGGCCCAGGCGGCCTGGACGGTCGACGGCAAGTCCGCCACCGAAACGGCCGTGGAGAAAGTGCGTAACGTGAGCCCGGTCAAGATCAACGAATTCCGTATCTCAGACGCCCGCGGCAACACGACGAATACGTTCATCGAACTCTTCAACGCCGGCGACAAGGAAGTCGATATTTCGGGCTGGACGCTGACGCAGCATGCCATCAACCTGCCGTATTTCTCGGCGGTGACCGTGCCGTCCGGCACCAAGATGGCGCCCAAGGGCTTCTATCTTTTCGGTCTTTCGAATTCCGGCCTTTCGGTCCAGGCGGCCAAGGGTGACAAGATTGTATATGTCCGCTCGGTTGCCGGTATTTCGGCCGGTGATGAGATCGAGATAGGAACGGGCAAGAATGCCGAGAAACGTGTGGTGGCCAATGTCATCACTCCCGCGCCGCAGAATGGTCCGCAGGGTGGTTTCGGCGGCCCGCAGGGTGGTTTCGGCGGTGCGCAGCAGCCCCGCCGTCTGCAGCCGGTGAATCCCACCACGGTGTGGCAGCCGCTGCCCGAAGGTCCGTATATCACCATCCCGGCCGGTTCCACGAGTATTCCCGTGGCATCGGTGAATGGTTTTGCCGTTGGGCAGAAAATGGCCATCGGCTATGGCGAGACGGGTCCGTTTGTCTCGAATGTCAAGGAACAGTATGAGGTCGTCACCGTGACGGCGGTCGGCAAACCCGGTACGCAGGGTTATCTGTCGATGGACGCCAAGCCGGGCGACACCAACATCAAGGTGTCGTCGGTTGCCAATATCACGGCCGGTGACAAGATACGTCTGGACATCAACAGCGTGGGACACGGCGTCGAATGGGTCACCGTCAAATCGGTGGGTACGCAGTCGGCGCGCAATACGCTGCGTGGTCCGCTGGGTCCGAACGAAGATCCCGGCACGGGTCTCGAGCTCGAAGAACCTCTGAAATACGCGCATTCCTCGAACATGCCTTACAGTGTCAACGGTACGGGTATTTCGTTCGAACCGGCCACGAAGTTCGCCCACATGAGCAACGAACCGGTACTGCCGCTGGCTTATGCGCTCGAACTTACCGAACCGCTCGCCAACAACCACGATATAGATGACGTGGTGTTCGATGCCAAGGTGACGGATGCCGGTTACCAGGGTGATGTCCCGGCCAATCAGCTGTTCGGCGGACCGGCTCTCCCGGCAACGCGCGGCAATATCACGCTCCGCAATGCCAAGGGTCTGATCGTGGATGCCTTGAACTTCGGCAGTGTGGTCGATCCGTGGCTGTCCGAAGGCTATCATGGCGATGCCAATGCTTCCGGTAACTTCGCACCGGCTCCGTCGGCCGGCGGGAACAACCGCGGTGGCTTCGGCGCTCAGCAGGCTGCTGCGCCGGAAGTCAGTACCGGCCGCTTCCCGGACGGCGCTGACAGTGACGACAATGCCGCCGACTTCCGCGTCCATCGCACGCAGGTGACGGCAGCTGCTTCCGCTTCGGGCGCGGTCAATGTCAAGGTCGGCAATGTCCAGCGCTTCCAGCCCGGTCAGGTGGTTTACATCGGCACCGGCAACAGTACCGAGCAGGCAATCATCGCGACGGTCGGTACGCCGGGCAGTACTTCGCTGGGCGAGTCGGCCAGCGCCGGCAGCAAGGTGCTGCGGGTGCTCTCCGCCCAGAACTTCTCGGCGGGTCAGGTTATCGAAATCGGCACGGGTGCTTCCGTCGAACAGGCGGTCATCGCCTCGGTCGAAATGGCACGTCGTGGTGGTCGCGGCGGATTCCCGATGATGGGCCAGGGTGCTCCCGGAGCTCCGCAACAGCCGCAATATGACGCCATTACGCTGGAGAACGGTCTGAAACGGGCCCAGCGTGCCGGAACGGCGGTGTCGGGCACCGGCATCACCTTTACTTCGGCCCTCCGTCACGCACATCTGGCCGGCGAGGCCATCGGCACGGGAACGCCGACGCCCGGCGCCCCCAACCGCTATTAACAAAAAAGGCTGGCGGGGACCTCCCGCCGGCCTTTTCATATGCCAAGACATGAGCGTCCAACGTCCCATGCGCATTTGGTCGGGAGCTATGGCCCTGTTGAGCGCCATAGCTCTCTTTATTGCTGTTTATCTGACGGTTCACGCCCTTAACGGGACGGAAACCATAGGCTGTGCAGCCGGGTCGTCGTGCGACCGGGTGCTCGGCAGCCGCTGGTCGATGTTGTTCGGTCTGCTGCCTGTCAGTGCCCTGGCCTCGAGCGTCTATGCCGTAACGCTGTGTTGCGCGTTGCTGCTGCTCGGCAAGCCGGACCCCGAGACCGACCGGCTGGTGCCGCCGCTGCTCTTCGTACTTTCGGGGGCCATCGTCGGAAGTGCCGTCTGGTTCACGGTATTGCAGGTGGCTGTGTTACATGCGTTCTGTCCGTATTGCATGGCATCCCATGCGGCGGGCGTGCTGCTGGCTGTGCTTGTCTGGGCGGTCTGCCGTCCGGAAGGCTCCCGGCGTTGCCGCTTGCTGCTCATCGCGGCCGGCGTTGCTGCGGCGTTGCTGCTGGCCGCCGTGCAGTGGTTCACCACACCGCGGACGGTCTATGCCCGAGGCTATACCGAAGCGCCGCTTCCGGACCCGGACAAGGCCGATACGCCTTATCTCGGCCG
>JAEEGL015590217.1_pt1 | contig 10159 bp, 8 predicted proteins | sample 9134231 | NCBI WGS metagenome assembly JAEEGL01 (sample SAMN16246548, study PRJNA631951) | gut metagenome | biome: gut microbiome; feature: rumen; material: fiber-attached | host: Bos | place: Iran: Karaj | collected 2018-10
TATTTTACAAGTTGCAGGTTCAGATCAATGGGGTAATATAACTGCAGGTGTTGATTTAATCCGTAAGAAAACTGGTAAAGAAGCATATGCATTTACTATGCCACTAATAACTGATGAAAAAGGTGTTAAAATTTCTAAAAGTGAAGGTGGTAAAACAATGTGGCTTGATAAGGAAAAAACAAGTCCATATGAGTTATATCAATACTTTATTAATGTAGATGATTCAAAAGTTGTAGAATTTTTAAAAGTATTTACTTTCTTAACAAAGGAAGAAATTGATAAATTAGAAGAATCTGTTAAAACAGAACCTGAAAAGAGGCTTGCTCAAAAGACACTTGCTTATGAAGTAATAAAAGACTTACATGGTAAAGATGAAGCAGACAAGGCAAAGAAAACAAGTGAAGAAGTATTTTCTAAAGGATATAGTGAAGAAGGAATGGATGAAGTAGTAGTAGAATTTACTTCTGGTATGAATATTATGGATTTATTAGTTTCTACTAAGTTAGCTCCTTCAAAGAGTGAAGCAAGACGTTTAGTTGCTGGCAATGGTATTAGTATTAATAGTGAAAAAGTTACTGATCCAAATCTTGAAATTACTAAAGATATGTTTAAAGATAACTTTGTTTTGAGTAAAGGTAAAAAAGTTCATATTAAAGTTAGTATTAAGTAAAATACTAACTTTTTTCTTTAATTAGAATAATTAATATTATATAATTAAGAATAGGAGAAGTTATATGAAATATTTAAAAATGGAAACTAGTAAAAGACCTTTTTATATCAATGTAATAGTTGGTATTAGTATTTTATTATGCTCTATTTTATTACCTGATATATTTGCTTTATCATTTCATAATTTAATATCAAATAAATATATTTGTACTATATTAGGTAGTTTATGTTTCTTAATTATAATTATTTTTATTTATTTGAAAGATTTGAAAACTGAAGCAAAAAAATATTTTAAAAACTTTAAAGAAAATTTTGGAATATCTTTTAAATATTATATACTTGGTATAGTTTTAATGATTGTTTTTAATTATTTTATCTATTCTATATATAAAAATACTTCATTAAATGAGAGTACTGTAAGAGATATGTTATTTAAAAGTCCATTTTTAATGTTTATAGAAATATCTATTATGGCTCCTTTAGTAGAAGAATTATCTTTTAGAAAAACATTAGATTCATTCATAAAAAATAATATTTTATTTGCTTTAATGAGTGGACTATTATTTGGTGGAGCTCATATATTAACAAATATTATTTCAGGTAGTTTTATATATTTAGATTTATTATATATTTTACCTTATGGTTCTTTAGGATTTTGTTTTGCTATTATGAATAGAGAAACTAAAAGTACTTTTTCAAGTATTGTAATTCATTCTATGCATAATACTGTTATGGGTATATTATTATTAATGGCTCATTTTATGGGAGGTATAATATGAAAAAAGTAGATGATGAAGAAAAAGAAGAAACTGAAGAAGTAGAAGAAGAATACGAACATAAAAGTCATGTTTTCTTTCATTTTATAATTATTGTAATTATAATTGGAGTTGGATTTATTTTTTATTCTAAATATATTGGTACTAAGGGATTAATTACTAAAGAATATAGGGTAGAGAGTAATATTTTAGCTAGGGAATATTCCGGACTTAAAATAGTTCATTTTTCAGATGTTTATTATAAATCTACATTTTATAAAAATGATTTAATTAAATTAGTGGAAAAGATTAATGATTTAAAACCTGATATTATTGTATTTACTGGTGATTTAGTATCACCATTTGTTAAATTAAAAAGTGATGATTTAAATGATTTAAAAGAGCAATTATCTTTAATGGATGCTAAGATTGCGAAATATGCTATATATGGAGATAATGATTATAATTTTAAAGATTTTAATATTATAATGGAAGAAAGTGGATTTACTATTTTAAATAATTCCTATGATGAAATATATTATAATTCTAATGTTCCAATTTATATGGTTGGTATTCCTTCTTCAATTAAAGAAAAAACTAATTTAGATGAGTCTTTTAAATTTTATAATGATGAAAATAGAAATTATATTATTGTGTTAGCTCATGATGCTAAAACTATAAAAAATATTGATGAAAGCACATATGAAACTGATTTAATTTTATGTGGACATAATCTAGGAGGTATTATTAGATTTCCTATTATAGGTGGAGTAATATACGATAAAAATGCTTATAAATATAAGAGTGATCATAATAAAAAAGGTATAACTGATATATTTGTTTCTAGTGGTTTGGGTACTAATGAAAATGATTATAGATTTATGAATACTCCTTCATTTAATTTATATAGATTAAAATCAAAAAAATAGAATATCATTTAGATATTCTTTTTTTTATATTTTGATTGGTTTTAATTTTTTAATATACAATTCTTCATTTTCTGCTGCTTCACTTAATTCCATATCTTTAGTTTCTTCTGATCCTAATTGTTCAAATAAATTACATATTTCAATTGATTTATTAAAACTATCACATAGATCTTCATAATGTTTTATAAAGTCAGTATCAGAAGTTTTATAATAACATGGAGAAGTAGTATACATTAATATATTTCTTTTATATTTGTCATTTTTTTCATTTGCAGCCGCTTTTGCACTTTCATATGTATCATACAAATCTGTAACTTCATTTATTTGAAATACTTCTCCACAAGCATTAATTCTTGGAATTTGTGGTGTTCCTAAATATGGATTATTATTTTTTAATGTACTCTTAAACAAATCTATATCTTCATATGGAAAAACTACTTTATGTATAGTTTTAGAACTTCCATCTGAACAATATAGTAAACTACTTTCAATAACATAACATTTTGATGCAATGAAACCTTGCACATTATTTGCATATCTAACACTATATCCGCCTCTTTCTACTAGCTCTAAAACTGCATATTTTATTGGATAATTAACTGTTAAATTATTTGTATTATTCATTATAAAACCTCCATTCGTTAATAAAATATATCATATCTTTTTAAGATTAATAACTATTTGGTGCTGGAAACATGAATTGAACATGCGACCTACGCGTTACGAGGGCGTTGCTCTACCAACTGAGCTATTCCAGCGGTTGTATTAATTATATCATTTTTCTTTTACGTATGGTAAAAAATATTATTTTGTGTTATAATATTCGCGTACCGATTATGGGGCTGCATTGATTCGACAGAATTATGCTTAGTTAGTATGCATATAGTAGGAATACTATAAATTCAAAAACTAAAAATAAACGGAAACGAAAGATTCAGTTTTTCTCCAGCTTTTGCCTAATCTAGGTTAAAAGAGGAGCTTCCACTTTTATCTTTGCTTACGAGATTTAAGATGGGAGTTATAAAGTAAGCTATATTAGTATAGTGTTCATATGTACTGATGAAGGTTTAATGAACTTTGAATAATAAAAGATGCTGGCTCTCTATATTATTATTCAAGATAAAAACCAGCTAAATATGTAGAAATACTAATAGGGCGAATTTTGGACAGGAGGTCATTCCTCCTCAGCTCCACCAAATTGCCCTGTGGCCAAGTGGTAAGGCAATGGACTCTGACTCCATTATCATAGGTTCGAATCCTATCAGGGCAACCAGAAATATATCCTATGTATAGGATTTTTTAATTGCTTTAAAAATTTAGACTTTTATACTATTTTATGATAGAATGTTTATAGGTGTGAAATATGAAAAGAATTAAAATTTTATTAATAATAGCTTTTGCTGTAATAGGAGCTTTATTAATATATAATCATTTTGATACGGAAGAATTTAAGACAAGTAAACCAAATCCTATTAAGGAAGAATATAATTTAACTGATGAAGATATTGTTTTTCAAAGTAGTAATATTGATGAAGTAATAGGTTTATTTAATAGTAATTATGCTATTGTGTTTATGTGTACTCCAGATACTCTTTGGTGTCAAAAATATACTCAAATATTAAATAAAGTTGCTATTGAAAAAGATATAGATAAAATATATTATTTAAATATTAAAAATGAGCGAAGTTTAAATACTAGTAAGTATCAAAAATTAGTTGGTATTTTATCTAACCAATTATATACTGATGATGCTGGTGAAAAGAGAATATATATGCCAGATATAACATTTATTAAGAATGGAAGTATTATTGCTCATGATAATGAAACTTCAATTGTAACAAGTGATATTACTGTAGATGATTATTATACTGAAGAAAAAATAAAAGCTTTAGAAACTAAATTATGTGAATATATTGATTTATTAAATAAAGATGAAGAGAATGTAACAACTATGATTGGCGTAAATGAAAGTGAGGAATAAATATGTATTGGCAATATGCGATAATAGCAGTAGCACTAATTATTATTTCTTTAATTGTTATTAAATTAAGAGGAAAAGATTTCCATGAAGAAATGAACAAACTTGTTCAATATTTAGGTGGAAAAGATAATATAATTGATAGTCAAATTAATTTATCTAGATTAAAAGTTACACTTAAAGATACAAGTAAGGTTAATAAAGAAGGAATTCAAAAACTTGGTGCTAAGGGTATAGTTGAAATTGATAATGAATTAAAGATAATTTTAGGCCCTAATTCTAAACAATTAAAAAAATATATGGCTGATCTTAAAAAATAGCCATATTTTTTTTCATGGAGTATATTATGATAAAAATAGTTAAAGAAAGAAAAAACAAAGATGATATAGTGATTGGTACACATGATGGTATATTTCACTGTGATGAAATGATTGCTATATCAATATTATCAATATTATATGATAAAGATATTTATGTAATTAGATCTAGAGATATTGATATGTTAAATGATAATGATTGCTTACTTGTTGATGTTGGTTTGGGTGAATATGATCATCATCAAAAAGGTGGAAATGGTAGTAGAGAAGATGGTTTTAAATATGCTAGTGCTGGTCTAATATGGAAAAGATTTGGTAAAGAAGTTATATTTAAATTATCAAATGTTTTAAATGAAAAAGATGTATTAGAAATATTTAATAATATTGATAAAGAAGTTATAGAAAAAGTAGATATATTAGACAATGGTGAAGGAGAAACTAATAGTTTATTTGATTATAGCGAATATTTTTTACCTTTATGGAATAGTAATATAGAATATGATGATAAATTTGAAGAATGTATTAATTTAACAAGAAACATTTTAAAAAATGTGATTGATTCATTTATAGCATCTTATTTAGCTAAAAGGGAAGTTAAAAAGTATATAAATGATCCAAAATATCATATTAATAATATTTTAATTATTCCTATTAAAAATTTACCTTATTTAGATGTTGTATTAGATTATAATGATAATCACGAAGATAGTATTGATTTTATAGCTTTTTCTTATTATGAAAATGGTTATGCAGTTAAATGTGTTCCTTTTTCTAGAGAGAATATTTTTTCAAAAAGAATTCCTTTTCCTGAAGAATGGGCTGGCCAAACTGAAAAGTTAGCAAGTATTTCTGGAATAAAGAGTGCTATATTTTGTCATAATGAAAGATTTTTTGCAAGAGCAGAAGAATTTGATGACATAATAAATTTGTGTGATGCAGCAACAAGAATATATTTGAAAAACTCATAATTATTATGAGTTTTTATTATTTTATGCTAAATAATTGCATTCTACACTTTATTTTTAGGATAAAATGTGTTATACTTCTTTATGTCAATTGAAAAGGCCCGCTAGCTCAGATGGTAGAGCAACCGACTCTTAATCGGTGGGTCTAGGGTTCGAATCCCTAGCGGGCCACCATAAAATAGATTACATTGAACTACTTCTTAGTAGTTTTTTTTTATTATTTGTTATACAATATATATAATAGGAGAAGTGGATAATGAATGAGGAAGTAAATGTAACTTATGAAGAATTAAATAATAAAAAATCAAATAAATCTTCAAAAACAATTGTGATAATTTTAGTAATACTAATTATTGCTTGCGCTGGTTATATAGCATATATAAAATTAATTCCAGATAAAAAAGAAGATATTCCAAATGAGCAAATTGATAAATTAGAAAAATATGTACATGATGATAATTATGTTATAGAAAGTTTTGATTTAGTATTAGATAATGATTTTTCTATTAGTGAAAAAGATTTTTATACGATTGGACTTAAAGAATATTCGGTCGGTGTGACAATGTCAATATTTGGCGGAGAGAATAGTAATGGATATAAAAAATTTAAAAACGGTTTTGCAACTGTTAATTTTAAAATAAATAATAATGGTGAATTAGTTGTTGAAATCATATATTTACAAGATGCTGATGGAAATTCATATTTAGATAAAATTTCAGATAAGAAATTTACTGTTAGTATCAAAAATGAAAAAATTAAATATATGGTTTCTGATGATAAATTTATATTTTTACTTACTGATAAAGGAAATCTATATTCATCAATATTTAGAACATCTTCTACTAATGTAGAGCTTGAAGAAGATCTAAATAACTTAAAAAAGAAGATTTGGTATGATAATATGACTGATGGTAATATAAAAGAAATATTATCTTATCATCAAAATGATGAAAGCGATGTAAGTACAATATATTTACTATTAAATGATGGTAATAAAATTAATATTTATAGCAAAAAGAAAATAGAAGAATCAGAAAAATATGTTGCATCTCTTCGTTTTGGGAATGCTCGTATGGTTGTTAACAATAAAGGAAACATTGAATTTTGTAGTGGATGGGAAGGAAAGGAAAAATGTACCGAAGATACAGTTGGTGGAATAATAACAGACGAAAATAACAAACCAATAAAAGTTGCATCAATGTTTGATACAGAAAACTCCGAAATTTTTATAATAGATTCAAATGGTAACATATATGGAGAAAAATATGTTAATACTAATCATAAAGTTATTAAAACATTAAAAAAATATAATAATAAAAAAGTAAAAGGATATACATATGTTTCTAAAGCGGGTCAGAGATATATGTTGAAAGAATTAGTTGTTGATTATACAGATGGTACTCATGGGTATTTTGGTGAAATAAGTAGGTTACAAATATATATTAAGAAAATATTAGAATCAGAAGAATTTGAGGAACCTATAGATGGTGATGAAGAGTTAGAACAAGATGATACATCAAATGGAGAAAGTTATAATTATACATCTTATGACTATGAGAAAGAAATTAGAAAGAAACTTTTATATAATTGTACGATTACTTCAATTAAAGATACAAAAATTGAATTAAAGAATCCGAAAGTTATTGTAGATGATGAATCTGATTATGTTGTAGAAAGTGAGTTATACATTAATGGTAAATACTCTAGAAAAGTTTCTTATAATTGGGAAAACACTTGTGATTCCTTTGATATTTCAGAAATAGATAACAATCATTTTTTATTAAGAATTGTGTCAGAGTCAATCTATAAAGATTTTTATTTATTTAATAAAGATGGAAAGTTTATTAGCGATTTTAGTGAATGGCGAAAAAAATACGATACTATTTGGGTTGGTATAGATGATGGAAAATTTGTTTTAGAGCATCAGGCGGGCTTTTTAGAAGCTATGGATGAAACATATTGTGAATTAAAGGCCAAACCAACTGATATAAGCAGAACAACGGAGTATCTTTCTATTGAAAATGATGAAATAAAAGTAAAAGATGTTAAAAATACTACTTGGGAAGAAGAATTTGGGGAATGTTATGACGGTTCTTCAACTTGTGTAGATATTAATAAGATAGATTGTAGTTATTATGATGAATAGGTAAAATAAAAACCCTTTTTAAAGGGCTTTTTATTTGTAGTTTTCTACAGCTTTAGCAAATAATGGTTATAATTTAGTAACTAATTTTTTATTATCTTTTTCTACAATATTTTTTATTATCTTCATAGCAGAATATTTAAATAATATTATTGATACTAAATATAATTAAGCATTAAATGAAACAGATCCTGCAAACGATAATACTAAAATAACTATTCTTTTAGAAAAGTTATCATAACTGAACCTTGTATTAAACTAATAAGAGAATATAAGATATATCAAGATAATTTAAAGAAGGAAGCAGGAGATACATGGGTTGATGAAAATAGATTGTTTACTGGTAAATACGGTGGACATTTACATCCAGATACTCTTACTAAAATATTTGGAAGTATTATAAGTAAATATGGTTTAAAGAAAATAACTCTTCATGGAATGAGAAGAACTAATACAAGTGTTAGAAATGAAAAAGGTCAAGACATTAAAACCATAAGTACAAGTCTTGGACATGCTTCCATAATTAGCACCTGTGATATCTATACAAAAGTTACAGAGAAGCAAATAAGACAATCATTAGAAATATTTGATGATCTTATATATAAAACTATGGCACCAAGTATAGGCACCAATGATTACAAAAAACAAGAATAAGAATGTTGAACTAAAGTAAACAACAGTAATTAAAAGAAAAAACAAGACATGTAAACTGATAGCTCAGATGGTAGAGCAACCGACTCTTAATCGGTGGGTCTAGGGTTCAAATCCCTAGCGGGCCACCATTATTAATATAAAATACAAGGATAATATGAAAGCACTTTATATGCTTTTTATTTTATGTTAAAATGAATATGGTGATAATATGAATAGTAGTACACAAAGTATGACGTTAGATTCAAAAGATTCTGCTAATGAAGTAATTAGACTTTTGTATGAAATTGACAATAATTTATATTCTATTAAAGATAAAGGATTTGATACTAATGAAGTTTATAAAACATTTGATTTGCTAAGATATGAAATATTATCAGATAAGAATGTTGAAAGATTAGTAAGAGAAGGGCAAATAGAAGAAGTAATTAGAAAATTACATATTTATAATGATTTAATAAGTGATTTAACTTCTGAATTTGCTGGTGTTGAACAGGAATTACGTGCTATTAAAAAGGATAATAATTATAAAAATTCAAAAATAAATGATAAAAAAAGTGATGCTGAATATGTAAAAAATGAAAAATTAAATAAAGGAATGATTTCAGCAATATTATTATCAACAGCCATTTTTTTAACACCCTTAGTATCATTAGCGGGATATGGGATTTCTTCTTATAAAAAGAATAAGAATTCATCTCAAGTAATATCATATAGTATAAATTCTGAAGGTAATAAATCTCAAAAAATAAGATATTCTAAAGAATATAATGATGTAGTAGTTTTATATGATTATTCAGAAAAAGATGATGCTGGTTGTAGGACTAGAAAAGAATACCAATTACATGATTTTGATTTTAATGATAATATTGATATAGATAAAATAGATTTATCAGGTATGCCTTATGAAATGGAGGTAGTTAAATCTGATGATTCTATTAAAACTGATGGCGAATATAGAGAAGTATTGTATGAAGTTCAAAATAAAGATGTTTTCGGTGAAGATGAATCATTTAATATGGGTGTATATACTACAAATCTTGCTATGGCCGCAATTGTGACTATAGTATTTGAACTTATATTGAATGGATTAACATATGATATAAGTTGTCTTAGATGTGGAGGAATTTTTTTAGCAGAATTAATATCTATAAAAAAATCTTTATATATTTTAAAGAAGCAAATGGATAAAAATACAGAAAAAGCAAAGAATTATGAAAAGACTATTAATACATTAATTAATAGAATAGATAAGGTTATTAAAAAAGCTTCAGAAGAAATAACTAATGCTGAAATAGTTAATGAAATTAGAAAAGAAAAAGAAGTTAAAATAGTAAATAAAAAATTTAAAGAAACTAATAGTAAAAATGCTAAAGAAAGAAAAGAAAGACAACAAAAAATATTAGACCTAATGGAATTAATAAAAACTGATATATTAACTGATGATAATGAGGAAATTGAAGAGTTATATCATTCTGTTGAAATATCTGAAGAAATATTATTTGAAAAAGTAGATGATCATTTTAAAATTAGACCAGTTTTTGTACCATTTTTAAAGTTATTAGATTTGTCTAATATAAGTTTTAATGGTACAGATATTAGATATATAGATTTTAGAGGTACTAATGCGAAAATGAGTATTAATAAAGTATATAATAAAGATGCATCATATGCTAAATTTGATAATAAAAATCTATATGATTGGAAAGATTATGCTGGTGTTAGATTAATTGGAACAGAAATGGATGAGGA
>JAEEGL015617299.1_pt1 | contig 10159 bp, 10 predicted proteins | sample 9134231 | NCBI WGS metagenome assembly JAEEGL01 (sample SAMN16246548, study PRJNA631951) | gut metagenome | biome: gut microbiome; feature: rumen; material: fiber-attached | host: Bos | place: Iran: Karaj | collected 2018-10
CCTTGGGACATCCGCCCTGAATCATGAAGCCGGGGATCACCCGATGGAAAATCAGCCCGTCATAAGACCCGCTGTTGGCCAGGGAAGCGAAATTGCCTACGGATTGAGGCGCGTATTCGGGATACAATTCGCCTTTCATTTCACCGCCGTTTTCCAGGGCAATCACAAACGTGGGATGCTGGATTTCGCTCATGATTCAATTCCTCCATTTTATCATGCCGGAAATAGCAAGCATTTCTTGCATATTATGCATCATACCCCCTTTTGGTCAAAATGTCAAATGCGGCGCGGTATTTCGTGCGGAAAATGGAAGCGATTCGGCGCGATCCCGTTCGTTTGGAGGGTTTTAGGTTGCATTTGCGGGGATAATGCGTTATAATAAAGAAAGAATACCATTCAAGGATGAAAGGCGGTCAGCGACATGTCCACAGGGGAAAAGAAGGACACATTATCCATTCGCAAAGCGGCCTGGAGGGGAATCAGAAAAAATTCAGACAGTATCACCACGATAGCGATCGTTACGGCTGTTCTGCGGGCGGCCGCGGTTCTTCCCATGCTGTTATGCGTTGATTTTGGCGGCAAACTGCCCATGTGGATGGGCTGGATCATGGCCGCGGCAATTTATATCGCGGGCGCGATCCCCATGCGCTTCTGGGGCAGAGAAAAAATGCGCCGCATGTTTTATTCCCGGCACCTGAACCATCGCCATAAAAACATTTATCAAAAATGGCTGAAAACCGGTCTTGTGCGCTATGCCAGGGGCATTCTGTGGGGGCTTCCCTTCCTGGCGTGCGTGATTTATTTTACGGTGGTCCGCACCCGTCTGGACGCGAAAACCTTCTGGATGCCCGTGCGCACCCTGGCGGTGCTGGTGGGCCAGGAGCCCAACATCGGCACGGGCCTGCCGGTAGCCCTGGGGCTGATGGCCGTATTCGGGCTGCTGTTTGCCTACGGCTGGTGGCGCGATCTGCCCGTTGAGTATCTGCCCGTGCGTTCCCTTGAAATGGTCAGGACCCTGCATTGGAGCCGCCGCATCCTGAAAAAGCACCGGGGAGAAATGCGAAAAAACACCCTTGTGAATATTCTGCTCAGCCTGCCTGCCTGGATCGGTTTAGGGGCCGTGCTGGTGCCCTACGCAAAAAGCAGCGTTGATTTTTCCCTGAGCGGCGATATAGTGGTGAGCCAGACGCTGCGCCTGCTGCGCACGCCCCCGCCCGCCGAAGTGCTGCTCAAGCTGGCCGCCGTGATCCTGCTGCTGTACGTGCCTTTCTGGATCTTCCGGAAAACCCGCAACGCCGTCCTTATGGGTTCGCTGATGCAGGAGAATATGCACGCATCCCATCATTCATCTTCCGATTCCGGCAGAAAAAGCGAGAATTCCCTGCCGTCCATGCCGCCCAAAAAGGTGGATTTCCATCCCAGCATCATGGACGCGCCGAAACGGGACGAGCGCCCTGTGAGCCAGCCGGACGCTGAAAAAGCGCCGGAGCAGGATCAGGATGGCCATGCGGCTGGATAAACTGCTGTCGCGCTTAGGCGTATGCTCCCGCTCCGGCTGCCGGGAGATATTGCGGGCGGGGCGGGTAAAGGTGAATGGCGAAGCGGCCCGCTCCGGCGATGCGAACGTGCCGGAAGGCGCGGAGGTGACGCTGGACGGCGCCGCGCTGGACTGCCGCATGACGCGGTACCTGATGATGAACAAACCCGCCGGGGTGCTTACCGCCCGGGAAGACAGCCGCCAGCAGACGGTGATGGATCTGCTGCCGGGGGTGTACGCTTCCCTGGAATGCATGCCCGTAGGGCGGCTGGATAAGGATACCACCGGATTGCTGCTGCTGACCACCGACGGGGAACTGGCCCATCGCCTGCTTTCTCCCGCCCGGCACGTGGACAAGGTTTACGAAGCGGCGGTGGAGGGGACCCTGAACCGGGAAGACATCGACGCTTTCGCGGCCGGCCTTCCCCTGGGGGATTTTACCGCCCTGCCTGCGAAACTGGAAATCCTTGCCCCGGACAGAGGGCGGGTGACCGTGCGGGAGGGAAAATTCCATCAGGTGAAGCGCATGTTCCAGGCGACAGGCAAGCCGGTGCGGCAGCTGCGCCGGCTGTCCTTCGGTCCGCTGACGCTGGATGAAGCGCTGCAGCCCGGACAGTACCGGGAACTCGACGAAGGGGAAATCGCCGCCCTGTACGCGGCGGCGGGAATGGAACATGAATGATCATTATTTCACCGCGGCGCCGGGCAGCGAACACCGCTTCGCGGAAGCGGAATACGTTTACCGGGGCGAAAAACTGCGCTTTCTGACGGACGCGGGGGTTTTTTCCCGGGGCGAAGTGGATTTCGGCACCGGCGCGCTGCTGCGCGCCCTGCCGGAGGAAATGACGGGCCGGGTGCTGGACCTGGGATGCGGCTGGGGCGCGGTGGGCGTGAGCGTCGGGAAAAAGTATCCCGCCTGCCGCGTGGTCATGAGCGATGTGAACGAACGGGCGCTGGAGCTGGCGCGGAAAAACGCGGCGGCCAATGGCGTTCAGGCCGAAGCCGTGCAGAGCGACGGCCTGGAAAAAGTGGAAGGCACGTTTGATTATATCCTCACCAATCCCCCCATCCGGGCGGGCAAGCAGGTGATTTACCGCCTGTTCGCCGAAAGCGCGGAAAAGCTGAATGAAAGCGGCGCTGTGTATATCGTGATCCGCAAGCAGCAGGGCGCCGAATCGGCCCTGAAATACCTGAAAACGGTTTTCGCGCAGGTTGAAACGGTGGAAAAAAGCGGCGGTTTCTGGGTGATCCGCTGCGATGGAGGAAAATCGGATGAAGTTTGACGAAGCGTTTTTTGATCAAATCATCGACCGGCGGAACACGGACTGCGAAAAATGGGACGACCGGAGCGTCATGGACCCGGACGGCGTTCCCCTGTGGGTGGCGGACATGGATTTTGCCTGCGCTCCCGCCATTGCGGAGGCGATTCAAAAGCGGGCGGCCCATCCGTGCTTTGGCTATACCACCCACAATCCCGCCGATGAAGAAGCGCTGGCCGGATTCTGGCTGCGGCGGCACGATTTATCCGTGGGGCCGGAAGAAACCCAAATGCTGCCCTGCGTGATTTCGGGGCTGAAAGCCTGCGTGCGGGCGTTTACCCGGGAGGGGGACGGCGTGGCCATTGTCACGCCGGTGTACGGTCCCTTTTATTCTTCCATCGAGAGCAACGGAAGAAAGGTCATGGCGGTGTCCCTGCTGCGGGAGGATACGGGCCGGTACGCCCTTGATTTTGCCGCCATGGAGGAGGCGCTTCGGGCCGGGGCAAAGCTGATGATGCTTTGCAGCCCTCACAATCCCGTTTCCCGCCTGTGGAGCGCGGAGGAGCTTGCGGCCCTGTGCCGCCTGGCGGAAGCATACAGCGTTCCTATCGTGTGCGACGAAATCCACGCGGATTTCGTATACGCGCCGGGGAAATTCGTTTCCATCCTGAGCATCCCCGAAGGCGCGAAGCGGGCGGTGATGCTCTGCTCCGCCAGCAAAACCTTCAACGTGGCGGGCCTGCAGCAGGCGGCGGCCATCTGCAAAAACCCGGATATGCTGGAAGCGTTCAGAAAAGAACTGACCGGCGCGGGGGTCACCAGCGGCAACACCTTCGCCCTGCTGGCCGCCCGGGCGGCCTATACGGCGTGCGACGATTGGCTGGACGGGCTGATCGCGTATCTGGACGGCAGCCGGGCCCTGCTGGCCGATTTGGTGAAGCAATACCTGCCCAAAGCGAAAATGAGCCCCATCGAAGCCACCTATCTGGCCTGGCTGGATATGCGGGCTTACGGGCTGACCTGCGCGGAAATGGCGGGCCGATTCAAAAAAGCGAAGGTTGCCCTCACAGACGGCACCTTCTTTGGAAAAGAGGGAGAGGGCTTCATGCGGGTGAATTTCGCCTGCCCCCGCGATCAATTGACCGAAGGAATCAGGCGCTTAGGCGCTGCATTGGAGGATGAAAAATAAGCCATGGACAAGATTGAGGAATTATTGCTCTCCTACCGGGAAGAAATGATGGAAACGGCGCAGAAATGGGTGCGCGTGCCCAGCGTGAAGGGAGACGCGGCCCCCGGCGCGCCTTTTGGCGCGCAGGCCCGCCGGGCGCTGGACACCGCCATGGAGGACTGTGAAAAATTCGGCCTGAAGACCCAAATCTTTGACGGCTACGCCGGTCACGCCGATTTAGGCGAAGGAAGCACCCGGGACGCCCTGGCGATCCTGGCCCACCTGGACGTGGTGCCCGTAGGCGACGGCTGGAGCCGGGACCCCTTCGGGGCCCAGCGTGTTGACGGAAAAATCTACGGGCGCGGCACCAGCGACGATAAAGGCCCCGCCGTGGCGGCGCTGTACGCCATGCGGGCGGTGAAGGAAGCGGGCGTTCCCCTGCGCCGCAAGGTGCGCCTGATTTTGGGCTGCGATGAGGAATGCGGCTCCTCCGATATGGCTTACTACAAAAAGGTGACGGAGATGCCCCGCTCCGGCTTCAGCCCGGACGCGGATTATCCGGTGATCAACATTGAAAAGGGCGGTTCCCACGTGCGTTTCGTGGGCGAGCTTTCCCATGAGGGCCTGCAGGTGCTGTCCATGCAGGTGGGGGAAAGGGCCAACGTGATCCCCGGCTTCGCATCCGCCCTGGTGGAGGGTGACGAAGCCCTGGCCGAAAAGGCCGTGGAAGCCGGCAAAAAGTTAGGCTTCCCCGTGAAGGCCACCATCGGCAACGGCGCTGTGATTCTGGAAACCACCGGCCTCACCGGCCACGCCGCCTTCCCCTCCCACGGAAAGAACGCGATCGGGCAGATGCTGCTGATCTTTAAGGAACTGGGCTCCCAGGGCGCGCTGCTGGAGCTGGCCGACGCCGTGGGCATGACCTATAACGGCGAGAACCTGGGCATCGCCATGCGGGACGACGTATCCGGCGAACTGACCGGCAGCCTGGATATCATCCGCATCGAGAACGGAAAGCTGGAAGCTATCATGGATGTGCGCTATCCCGTGCTGTTCCATCCGGGCCGCATGTACGAGCTGCTGAATCAGCGCCTGCAATACCTGAAAGCCGAGGACGCGGGCACCCGTCCGCCGCATTTCGTCAGCGACAAAACCGAGCTGGTGCAGGAATTGCTGGAAGCCTATCATGAGGTGACCGGCGGAGAAAAGCGCACCATCGCCATTGGCGGCGGCACCTACGCCCAGTCCATGGAGGAAGGCGTGGCTTTCGGCGCGCTGTTCCCCGGCGAAGTGGAAATGGCCCACCAGGCGGACGAATATATCACGGAAGAAGCGCTGTTCCAGAACGCCCGAATTTTTGCCCGCGCCATCATCCGGCTGGCGGGAAAGAAAAGTGAGGAATGATCAAGATGGCCGCAACTGAAATCATCACCTGCATCAACTGCCCCGTGGGCTGCCGCATGGAAGTGACGCATGAAGGGGAAGAAGTGCTGTCCGTAAAAGGCAACACCTGCAAGCGCGGCGACGCCTACGCCCGGCAGGAATGCGTGGCCCCCCTGCGGATGGTCACCGCCGTGGCCCCGGTGAAGGACCGTGAAATGCCCGTGAGCCTGAAAACCCGCACCCCCATTCCCAAGAAGCTGATCGACGACTGCATGCGCGCCGTGATGGAAAAGCCCTTTGAAGCGCCCATCGCCGCCGGAGACGTGCTGATTCCCGACGTATGCGGCACAGGGGTGGATGTGATCGCTACCAAAACGGTGGAGTAAGCCGGCTGACGCACAGGCCTTTAGCCAGAGCTGAGAGTTAAGAGTTGAGAGCTGAGATATTATAATGTTGATCAAAAGAGGATCCTGCTTTGTGCTGGCGCTGTCAATCTCAACGCTTCACGCTCAGCTTTCAGCTCTTTCTGAATTGAACGCGTTCAACAAAAGGAGGACAGGAAAATGCCTATAGCTCCTATTCTGATGACCCCCGCTTACCGCTGGGGCGCCGCCACGCCCTGGGGCGGAGAAGGATTGCGCAGCATGTTCCGCAAGGAAATCCCCGGCGAGCATACGGGCGAAGCGCTGGAAGTGAGCGCCATTCCCGGCCTGGAAAGCCGGGACCCCGAAGGGCATACCCTGCCGGAACTGATTGAAAAGTATGGCGAAAAGCTGACGGGCAAGGGCTTTGCCCATCCTTTCCCGCTGCTGCTCAAGCTCCTGGACGCCAAGGATACCCTGAGCGTTCAGGTGCATCCCGATGACGATTACGCCGCCCGGGTGGAAGGCAAGCTGGGCAAAACCGAAGCCTGGCATATCCTGTTCGCCGCGCCGGGCGCTGAATTGGTGTACGGCGTGAAGGCGGGCACGGATAAGGAAACGCTGCTGCGGGCGTCCCGGGCCGGGGCGGAAGTGGAAGGGCTGCTGCGCCGGGTGAAGGTACGCGCCGGTGAAACCTATTATATTCCCGCCGGGATGGTGCATGCCATCGGCGCGGGCATCGTGCTGTACGAAATTCAGCAGAGCAGCGACGTGACCTACCGCTTCTACGATTGGGAACGGAAGGATAAAAACGGCAATAAGCGGGAACTGCATATCCAAAAGGCCGTGGACGTGACCGACGTGAACGCCCAGCTGGATGCCGCCGCCGAAACGGAAGTGGAAAAAGGCCGCTGCCGGCTGCTGGATCAAAAGTATTTCGGCCTGGACCGCTTTGAGGATTTTAACGGCGTTCTGCCCGCCGATCCCCGCCGGTTCGCGTTTTTCACGGCCCTCCGTGAATGCGGCCTTTCCTGGGAGGGCGGAAGCCTGCGCGTGCCCGCCGGACATACGGCCCTGCTGCCCGCCGACGGCTATGACCTGACGCTGAGCGCGCCCGCCGCGCTGCTGGCCTATCCCACGGTTTCATGAGATTGTGTCATAAAATCGTTAAAAATGGAGAAAATGGTATAAATAATAATTTTTTGATAAAATAGACCCCGCGCCCCTTGCAGGGATGCGGGGTTTTTGCTATAATGACGGGGGTGAATGATTAAAAATGGATGCTTTTGAAAGATTGGCCCTCCGGGAGCCGCATATTGCCGTACAAAGGAACGTGCCTTTGGACAAGTGCACCACGCTGCGCGTGGGCGGCCCGGCGGATTATTTTGCCGAACCATCCTCGGAACCGGAATTGGTTTTCCTGATGAACGCGGCGAAGGAAGCGGGTCTGCCGGTGCTGCTGATGGGCAACGGGTCCAATCTGCTGGTGCGGGACGGGGGCTTTCGCGGCCTTGTGATCCGGCTGGGCAAGGCTTTTTCACGCATCGAACGCTGGGAAACGGGGCTGACGGCCCAGGCGGGGGCGCTGCTGAGCACCCTGGCGCGGACGGCGGCGGACTTATCTTTCACCGGCCTGGAGTTTGCCCAGGGCATTCCCGGCACGGTGGGCGGCGGCGTATACATGAACGCCGGGGCTTACGGCGGAGAACTTGGCCATCGGATCGTAAGCGTCACGATAGCGGAAAACGGCGCTGTCCGGCGGATACCGGGCGAAGATATGCGTTTTGGTTACCGGCACAGCAGGGCCATGGACGAAGGCTGGATCGTGCTGGAAGCCCGTTTCCGGCTGGAAAAGGGCGAACAGGACCGGATCGACGCGGCCATGCGGGATTTTGCCGCCCGGCGCAGGGAAAAGCAGCCCCTGGAATATCCCAGCGCAGGTTCCTTTTTCAAGCGCCCGGCAGGGCATTTTGCCGGAGCGCTCATTGAAAGCGCGGGCCTCAAGGGCTGCAGCGTGGGCGGCGCGCAGGTGAGCGAAAAGCACGCCGGTTTCCTGATCAACGCGGGCGGCGCCACGGCCGCTGATTTTCTGGCCCTCATGAAGCTGGTGCAGGAAAAGGTGCTGGCCGACTCCGGCGTCATGTTGGAGCCGGAGGTGCGCATCGTGGGGGAAGATCCATGAGCTTTTCCGCCCGGGTGAAAGAAGAACTTCTGCGCGTGCAGCCTGAAAAGCATTGCTGCATGCTGTCGGAGCTGAGCGCGCTGACCCAAACCTGCGCTTCCCTGCGCCTGAGCGGCGGGGGAAAGGTGCGGGTGATTTACGAAACGGAAAATCCGGCCCTGGCCAAGCGCATTTTCCTGCTGCTCAAGCGCCGCATGGAAATCACGCCCCTGCTGGAATTCAACCGCCACAAGCGGCTCGGCGGCAGGCGGCTGTCCATTCTGACGGTGCCGGAGGCTGAAAGCATGCGTCTGCTGGTAGCGCTGCGCATGCTCCAGGAAAGCGAGGGCGGCACGGTGTTCAAAGGCGTGCCCCGGGCGGCCCTCACCAGGCGCTGCTGCCGGGCGTCCTTTCTGCGCGCGGCGTTTTTGGGCGCGGGCTCCATGGCATCGCCCGATCAGGAATACCGCCTGGAATTCGTATCCACCGGCGGCCATGCGGAAGCGCTGATGAAAATGCTGGAAAAAAGCGGGATCCAATCCCGTTTGACCCGGCGCAGGGACGCCGATGTGGTTTATCTCCGCCGGGGAGACGACGTGGTTTCCTGCCTGGCGCTCATGGGCGCTCACAGCGCGCTGCTGGATATGGAAAACACCCGCATTTCCCGGGATGCCCGCAACCAGGCCAACCGCGCCCGGAACTGCGATGAAGCCAACCTGAAAAAACAATTGTCCGTGGGAGAGGCCCAGGCGCGGGCCATCACGGCCTACTCCCTGGCGCACAGCTTAGGCGGCCTGCCCCAGCCCCTGCAGGAGATCGGCAGGCTGCGGATGCTGCATCCCGAAGCGTCGCTGGAAGAACTGGGCCAGATGCTGGCCCGCCCCGTCGGCAAATCCGGCGTCAATCACCGAATGCGCAGCCTGATGGCACGAATACAGGAAAACCAAAGACAGAATGGGGATGAAAACGATGATCAAGCAGACGCTGGATTTATCGGGCGTAACACCCTTGAACCGCACCCAGATTGAGCATCTGGTGCATATCGCGGGAGAATTTGCTTCCCGAATCATCTTTGAGCACCGCAGCCGCACCATCAACGGCAAATCCATGCTGGGCATCCTGAGCATGGGCGTGACGGAGCATGATCCCGTCACCCTGATCGTGGACGGCGACGACGAGGAACAGGCGTTCAGCGCCATGATGGCCATGCTGGAAAGCGGCGTGGCCCCGCCCAAAAACGCCGCCGACGCGGAAAAGCTGATGCAGATCATCAAGGACCGGTATCAGGCCGTTCTCCAGGATAACCTGGTGGGCATTTATCTGCATGGGTCCCTGGCGGCAGGGTGCTTCCAGTGGGAACGCAGCGATATTGATTTCCTGGTGGTGGCGCGCCAGCCCCTGGCGGTGGAAAAGAAAATCGCCCTGGTGGAAACGCTGTACAGCCTGAGCGCGGAAGCGCCCCCGAAGGGCTTTGAAATGAGCGTGATCCTGGAGCAGTACTGCCGGAACATCCCTTATCCCGTCCCTTATGAACTGCACTATTCCAACGGTTATAAACGGGATTACGAGCGGGATGCGCGGGGGTTCTGCGGCCGCATGCACGGGGTGGACCCGGATCTGACCGCCCATATCCTGAACCTGTTTGCCCATGGCGTCGTGATCCATGGCCCCACCGTTCCGCGGGTGTTCGATCAGGTGAAGCGGGAGGACGCTTTGCGCGCCATCCGCTTCGACGTGGAGGATGCCGCCGGGCATCTGCACGAAAACCCCGTTTACTTCGTGCTGAATCTGGCCCGGGCTGTGGCTTACTGCCAGGAAGGCGCGGTGCTGAGCAAAAAGGAAGGCGGCGAATGGGCCCTGCGCCATATGTCCAATGAGCATCAGCGGGTGATTCAGGCCGCCCTGAACGCTTACGAAACGGGCCTTGGCATGTTTTACGACGAGGGCCAGGCCGAGGATTTCTGCTACGACGCCCTGGAGGAAATCAAAAAGGCGGAATAAGCCCGCGACTGCAAGAATAAGCGGCTGCCCCGTGAATGAGGAGCAGCCGCCAGATTTTTTGTTTGTGTCGTACTACTATGAAATTGAAAGTAGACAAATGATAACGGATTAGAAAATGAATCTTCTTCCTTTTGTCTTTCTCGGAAAGGGGACGAACAGCCGATGACCGCCGGTGGCGGGCATATCATCGGCTGTGAGATCAGGCGAGACAAGCAATGTCCGCATGAAGCGGACTTGCGCCGATCGAGCCTGCGGAACTGGGGGAAACCGCTCTTTTAGCAATACGGC
>JAEEGL016501071.1_pt1 | contig 10159 bp, 6 predicted proteins | sample 9134231 | NCBI WGS metagenome assembly JAEEGL01 (sample SAMN16246548, study PRJNA631951) | gut metagenome | biome: gut microbiome; feature: rumen; material: fiber-attached | host: Bos | place: Iran: Karaj | collected 2018-10
ACCATCTCTTCTGTCTCTAATACGATCTGTGTTGTGCCGTAGAAGTCACGAAGAACTACGAAACCAAGTCCGCTTCCAACTTCACGCATGTTCTCGAGCCAGCCTACTAAAGTAACGCTCTCGCCCACGTTCTCAATACGAAGCTCACCACAGTTATGTGTACGTGATTGCATCATTGTTACTACTCCATTTCTCTAATAAAATTCACCCCGCAGGCTATATGGCAATAATATTCACCGTCGCTCCAAGACACTTCGTGTCAAATCGCTCCTTGTGCATATCATTACCATATATCCTGCTCATGTATCAAATATAAATAAAAAACGTGCGTGGTACCAAGTACTCCTTGTACCACGCACAACATTTTAATGCATACTCTCATATGTTGCAAGCACATTTATTTGACTTTGTTGCCGCCCCACTCTACTACAGAGAAGCCGCTTCTTGATGCTCCGCTGATATCCTGAGGAAGAATCTTTACTTCCTTATCTGATGGATACCAAGCCATAAATACACGGATAATCGAATCCGGTTTAGGCTCAACACTCAGCTTTGCATTTCCTGTATAAGCACCCTCCTGGAAGCTGATGACGTTGTACTTGTTGTCCTTCATCATTGGCAGCCAGTAGCTTATAAACTCATTTGTCTCTGATTCATTGAGACCAAGGTATGGAAGCTTAGACTTTAGAAAACTCTCAGTATCCGATCCCTTGATGCAGAATCCCGAGTAGAAATCATATTGATTATTGGGGTTGCCTTCCCAGTACAGATAGTTATAGTTCTTTTCCCCAAGTATTATCTGTCCGTTGGTATTAGCAACTACGCTCCAGCCATTCTCAATATTAAAAGCCGGGTCCAGGGTTGTGAGTGTTCCGTTATAATCAAGCTTTACCGTAATCTCTGTTCCATCCTGCTGAGGATACAGATAGATCACAGGCTTTAAGTCCGGTTCCTCTGTCCTGACCATTCCGGTAGAACATCCAACCACCACTGTCATAAGTGCTACAGCAATCATTCCCACAAAAGATCTTTTCTTCATAGACACCACCTCCAATCGGCTATTGTCTCTAGTACTATTATAGTCCTAACCTGACAATAATGCGACAGATTTTAGTCTAATTTTAGAATCATTTTAAGAACTCTTTCTGCAGATTTTTCAAGGTCTTTCCGCTTAATCGTTTTCTTTTCGATGGCTTCTAAAAGTTGCTCTGGGTAACCACATCCCATCTTGATATCGTTGCCCGCAAGGACCTCTTTGTAATGCTCGCCATAGCCCCACCAATCGCTGACCACTACGCCATCGAAGCCCCATTCGTCTCTGAGGATTCCTGTCAAAAGATCCTTCGACTCCGAAGCTCTCTGACCATTGATGATATTGTAGGAAGACATGATACTCCAGGGTTCTGCCTCTTTTACAATGATTTCGAAAGCCTTTAAGTATATTTCTCTGATGGCACGCTCGGAGGCTCTGGAATTGCTGGCCTTTCTGTTGGACTCCTTGTTGTTCAAAGCGAAGTGCTTTGGTGTTGCGATGATATTGTTGCTCTGGATTCCGCGAACCATGGCTGCAGCCTGTTTTCCTGCAAGGAAAGGATCCTCTGAATAATACTCAAAGTTCCTTCCGCAGAGGGGACTTCTGTGTATATTCACAGCAGGAGTGAGCCACGCGGCGAAATTGCACTCTTTTGCCTCTTCTCCACCGGCCACGCCTACCTGATAGCAGACATCTTCGTTCCATGTGCAGGCAAGAAGAGTTGAGCACGGGAAGGCCGTGGTGGAAACTCCAACCTGAGGGGCGATGCGGACTCCCGCAGGACCGTCGCAGGTCTGGGCCGAAGGTACTCCCATCTCCGGAAGATTGCCGTAGCCAAAGGTATTGGCCATGCCTGTATTTGGCTGGCCTCCAAGAAGGCTCGCCAGCTGCTCATCGCTCAGCATCTTCATGAAGTCTTCCAGTGAAAGGCTGCACCTTGCCACATCCATAAAGGTAATTTTATCATCATTGCCCCATATGATCTGGGTCCTCTCCTGAGGTCTTACGGACGGGAGTTTGCATACCTTTTCCTGCCAGTTCTTTTCTCTTGGGAAAATAGTGGCGTAGGTATCCACCGGCTTTGACTGAGGAAGTTCCTCGAAGCTTCCGTCGGCAAGCATACGCTTTTTAAGGGAAGTCGGAACAAGTTTGTTTGTAACCTGCTCCACTACTGTATTCTTTGAAAGCTTGTATACATAATCAAGCTTTTTTACATCTCTTACGGAGGTTCCGATATAGAAGCCGTATTCGCCCTTCTCCAGAACCCATGCGGCTTTCTTGACCTTTCCGAGATCATCGTAGGAAGCCATATCTTCCATATAAAGAGCTATGGTGATTCTCTGGCTCTCACCGGGCTGAAGTAGTCTTGTCTTTTCGTAGCCTCCGAGGACCTTTGCGGGCTTGCCCAGCTTTCCCTGTGGTGCACTGTAGTAGAGCTGCACTACCTCTTTTCCCGGAGTCTTTCCGATATTTGTGACGGTAACGCTCACAACAATTCCGTCGGGCAACTCCTGTTTCTTGTCGGAAGAAGCCTTAGATGACTTAGTGGTCTTTGCTTCTGCATCGGCTTCGCCTTCAAGGAAGATAGGCTCTGCCTTCTGATTCTCTAAAATGAAAGTGGTGTAAGAAAGGCCGAAACCAAATGGATAATTGACCTTTTTTGACGCTCCCGGGATTGTCTCAAAATACCTGTAGCCCACATAAATGTCCTCTGTGTAGTCCACGTATTCATCGTCCTCGTGGAAGCCCTCGGTTGAAGGATAATCTTCGAGCTTTGCTGCGAAGGTATCTGCCAGCTTGCCGGATGGATTTTCTTTTCCCAGAAGGAGCTTTGCTGCCGCAAGACCGCCTTCAATACCGCCCTGCCAAGCCATGAGAACCGCTGAGATCTCCTCGTCATCCTTAAACCAGCTGGTATCCACCACACCGCCTACGTTCATCACAACGATGACATTGGCAAAGTTCTCTTTTACCTGCTTCATCATCTTCTTTTCAGCATTGGTGAGGTAGAAATCGCCATATTCAAAGACCTTATCACCCATGGCAACCAGGTCCACCGCCTCGCACTTGATCTCCCTGTCCACGCCGGCCACCTTACGGTCCCAGCCCTCGCCGGAAAATCTGCTGATGGAAATTATCGCAGTGTCTGTATAGGCCGCTGCATCAGAGAGAATATCCTCCGGAAGCGCAGGCTCTTTTATCATGCCGGGCACAACGCCCTGCTTGTACTGGTCTCTTACGTAGTCCTCATAAAAAGTAACTGATTTATCATAGATCGCGATATCGCCGGAAAACTCAGAAAGCCCCTCATAGAGGTTTCTGATATAGGGCACAGTCACATCGCCGCTTCCGCCGCCGCCCTTCACATAGTCAAAGGTTCCCTTGCCAAAGAGTGCCACTCTGGTACCCTTTTTGATGGGAAGCGCTGATTTTTCATTCTTTAACAGAACCATGCCTTCGCAGGCCGCAGCGCAGGACAGGTCGATATGTTCCTTACTTGCTGTTACATGTTTGCCATTCTCTCCTAAAGGGAGATTTGGTGTGTACTTAATTCTTGCCCATTTTTCCATGATAATTTACCTCCGGTAAGGGGACGGTTCTTTCGTCCCAACTTTGGGACGAAGGAACCGTCCCCTCTATCACACATTATCACAACGCTTCCATAAATAGCAAAGAAAAACTATATAAACTTGAGCAAAACTGTGCTAAAGTTATTATATGTGAGGCACCTCATCTACAAGTGTCTCGTTCTTTCATATTTATTCCGTTCAGTCTCGAATAAATAAATCTCCGAAGGAAAGGTGGTGGTTTTTAATGAAGTCAGATCCTCATATATGCAGCGATTCAGCTCCTTATCGAAGTACCAGTTTAGAAACCACCAACACAAATACATGATGTAGATATCAGGCGTCACAAAGTTTTTCCTATTCTGTGATGTGTGACTTCTATGTCATCATAGGAGATTACGAAAATGGAATTACAGGAAGAAAAGACTATCGCTGAGATTCTTCAGGAACTTCTCGAGTCAAAACAGTATACCAAGCTTCGCCAGACCATTGGGGAAATGAACCCTGTAGATATAGCTGCTGCCATGGGAGAAATGGAGGAGGAGGATTCTCTGAAAATGTTCAGAATCCTTCCAAAAGACATGGCTGCAGATGTTTTTGCTGAGCTGGAGATTGACAATCAGCAGTACATCATCCAGCAGCTGTCCGACCGCGAGGCATCCAGCATTATCGACAACCTGATGGCCGATGATGCTACAGACCTTTTGGAGGAAATGCCGGCAAACGTTGTTAAGCGTATTTTGGCCAGCGCAAGTCCGGAAACAAGGGCTGACATAAATCATCTTCTCCGCTATCCCGAGGATTCCGCCGGATCTATCATGACGGTGGAGTATGTGGATCTTAGGGAGGACATGACCGTCAATGACGCCATTGATCGCATCCGCAAAAAAGGCGTGGATTCCGAGACCATCAATATCTGCTATGTTGTTACAAAACAAAAGGTTCTGGTTGGAACCGTAGCTCTCAGATACCTGCTTATCATGAAGCCTGATGAGATAATCGGTGATATCATGAACACCAATGTCATCAGCATCAACACCATGACTGACCAGGAGGAAGCTGCAAGACTATTCCAGAAATACGGCTTTACCGCAATGCCTGTTGTAGACAACGAAACCCGTATGGTTGGCATCATTACCATCGATGACGTTGTGGACATTCTGGAAGAAGAGGCTACCGAGGATATCGAAAAGATGGCTGCTATCGTGCCATCTGACAAGCCTTATCCGAAGGTTGGCATTTTTGAGACCTACAAGAACAGGATCCCATGGCTGTTATTCCTCATGATCAGCGCAACTTTTACAGGCGCCATAATAACAGGGTTTGAGGATGCACTTTCAGCCTATGTTATCCTAACAGCTTACATACCAATGCTTATGGACACCGGCGGTAATGCAGGAGGACAGGCCAGTGTATCAATTATCCGTGCCCTTTCGCTAAAAGAGATTGAGTTCGGCGATCTGATAAAGATAATTTGGAAAGAGGTCAGAGTCGCCGTGCTGTGCGGTCTCACCCTTTCAGCTGCGAACTTTGTAAAGCTTTTGTTCTTTGATAAACTGGGGATTACCGTTGCTGCGGTTATCTGCCTGACACTTCTTATAGTAGTCATGATCGCCAAGCTGGTGGGCTGCTGCCTTCCTATGCTGGCTTCCAGGGTTGGATTTGACCCCGCCGTAATGGCCAGCCCCTTCATCACAACCATCGTAGACGCATTATCACTTTTAGTATATTTCAACATTGCAACAAAAATGCTGCATTTGGTTGTGTAGAAAGTACGCTAGGATACAAATTTATCTGCTCACTTCTCCTCGTCGTGATTTGTTGAAATCAAAAAATGATAAATGTCTCATTTCGTGTTACTCATAGAAATCGACATTTATCATTTTTTTATTCCACAAATCATCTTCCTCGTGCGAATGATTCGCATCTAAATCTGTATTCCTACGCTCTCATTACAGTAGACTGATTGCAGCATTTTTGTCTTATTCTCCTCTTTAATGACATAGATAATTACAATCCGATATATTTTTTTCTGAGATAGAGCCCCATCAGAAAAAGACCCACCGTTTCCACCAGGTGGAAGATCACTGATGTCCAGACGATTCCTACGCTGTAGCCTCCCACGGAAAAGGTGTGCATTCCAAGGAGGACGAAGGAGAATAGGAAGAAAGTCATTAAGATCAGTGTAATGATCTTTAGTAGCCTGTCATTCAGGAATATCCCCGTCATCAGGACTCCGATCAGCAGTGCAATAAGCAGTCCCACATATTTGAAGCCGTGAGTGTTGTTGTAGATCGCAACAAATTCTTCAGTGGTGCTTTCGCTGGCTTCACCAAAATCCATCAGATCTGCGATAAACCGCCGATAAACCATGGAGCAGATGTCGTAGACCATTCGGATTCCTACCAGGATAGCGCCCCAAAGTTCAAGGAGCTTTCCGATGTCATCTCCCGTCAAGGCAGGAGTCTTTGAGCCCATGACTTCCTGCTGCAAAACCGCCATTCTGAGGCGATCCGATTCATCAACCACTGACATAGCCTTCCTTAATTTTTCAAAATTGCTTACAAATACAAATGCCATCACAAGGACCAGCATTGCCGAAACCGCAATCTGAGCTGCCCATATGGCTCCGTTTTCCATGTCCGGGATCGTGGCATTCCGGGCTCTGGCGATCCGCCTGACTATTATCATAATAATATACGCCGCCATATGAATTCCTGTCGCCCAGAACAGCGAGTTTGTAAGAAAATGCTCTTTTCTGTTTACATACATCAGTTATCATCCTTAAATCTGTATACTCTCGCTTCGTAAGGCCTCAGCATTCCGTGCCTAAGCTCGAAGCTCTCAAGGTCCTCCTGAACACGTTCAAGAGCCTCATCCACATCTTTTTTAAACTGTGCCCTCTCGCCCTTTCTGGCATTCCTTTCCTCCATGGACTCCTCGGGATAGTTGCACAGCACAAGTTCTCCCTCAGACTCAGGGTAGTTATCCGGAAGCCTCAGTTTTACAGGCAGCCTGGAAAAAGAGCATACGATAACATATACGTCTCTGTTAAGGCTCCTCTCATATACAAATAGATTTTTATCCTTCGGAAAATACTCCTTATATCTGCCGTATATGAGCGCCGGAGTCTCTTTCCTGAGCTTAAGGCATTTGCGGTAAAAATTCAGGATGCTGTTCTTATCCGCTTCCTCCGCTGCCACATTGACCCTCTTATAATTTGGATTCACATAGAACCATGGCCGCACCGAAGAAAATCCTGCATTCTTGGAATCATCCCACTGCATGGGAGTTCTGGCGGAATCCCTGCTGGAAAGATGGATCCTGTGAAGTCTTCGCTCCGGATCCTCTTTTAAATGATAGGTGTAATAGTTGGTCTTGGAAGAAACATCCACGTACTGCTCAATGGACATCAGGTGGATGTTGGTCATGCCGATTTCCTGGCCCTGATAAACAAATGGCGTACCCTGCTGAAAGATATAACTGGCTGCCAGCATGGTGCCGCTCTCCCACCAGAAATGCTCGCTGCCGTACCTGCTGATAATCCTTGGATGATCGTGGTTTTCCAGATAAAGTGCATTCCAGCCCTTCCCGTCAAGGGCGTACTGCCACTTCGAAAAGGCCTTTTTAAGCTTCCGTAAGGAAAAAGGCCTGTGCATGTACTCTGTATAAAAGCAGTCTGCCATCATATGGTCAAAAGAAAACATCATATCCAGTGACTTTGTGGGCCCTGTGAGGTACTTCATTGCTGACTTTACCGTCGTCATGGGGCCTTCACCCAGCTGGAAGCAGTCGTAGCTGTCGCAAACCTTCCGAAACTCCGCCAGATACTCGTGGATATGTGGGCCGTCCTTGTACTGCATCATGCCCTTGGCCGCAGGCAGTAAGAACAGGCCATCCGGCAGTCCTTCTTTTTTGGAAATGAAATTGATAACATCCTCTCTGAAACCATCCACTCCCATATCAAGCCAGAAACGCATGATGCTCTTTACTTCTTCCCTGACCTTGGGATTGTCCATGTTCAGATCAGGCTGTTTTTTTGCAAAAATATGAAGATAGTACTGGCCACGAGTCTCATCAAACTCCCAGGCCTTTCCCTCAAAAAGACTGTCCCAGTTGTTGGGCTTATCTCTCCAGATATAATAGTCGCTGTAAGGGTTGTCTTTTCCCTTGCGACTCTCAATAAACCATGGATGCTCATCAGAGGTGTGATTCACCACCAGATCCATGATTACCTTCTGCCCCAGTTCATGGGCTTTTGCCAGAACTTTTTTAAACTGATCCAGGTCTCCAAAATCCGGATGAATATTCTTGTAATCCGAGATATCATAGCCATAGTCCGCATTCGGAGAAGGATAGATTGGGGAAAACCAAATGCCGTCCACCCCAAGGCTCTTTACATACTCAAGCTTATCGTAGACTCCGTAAAGATCTCCTATACCATCACCGTTTCCGTCAGCAAAGCTTCGGACCCAGATCTGATAAAAACTCATGGACTTGTACCAGTCCCTATTTTTCGCCTCTTGCATCTCCCCGCCTCATTCGAAAATCACGTTTTATCTTCCATGTCCTCAAAGTCATCATATTTGTCATTCAGATCCTTAGAAATATCAAAGGTCTCAGATAGATTTTCTTTTATAACCTCAATATGATCGTTAAATTCATCCTTGATATCTTCCAGGTTCTCAGTGAGATTTCCCTTGAATTCCTTGAATTTATCCTTGAAATCCACCTGTTTCTCTATGATGTCCAGCTTGATCTCATCTCTTTTATCCTCAAGCTCCTCCTTAAGCTCCACAAAGTTATCTCTCATGCCCTCGTAGAACACCACCGGCGCCTTAAAGGCCTTCTCGGTTCCATCCAAAAGAGCTGCTGCCGACTTCATGAAATACTCAAGGCTCTGCTGCTTTTTAATGCCCAGCTCTCCGGAAAGAGCCATCTCATGGATCACACCGTATCTCTCGTAGGCCGTCTTTACCGCATCTTCCCAGGAAATGTATATCTCATCCATGGCGTGCTGCCCAATATCGTAAAGATGATTTAGATCTCCGGAAACCTTTAAAAGAAGCTCTGCCATGGACTGCGGATTTTCCTCGATCAAAAAGCCGTTCCTGCCATCCTCTACGCCCTCTGCCGCGCAGGAATCTTTTATAAGAACGCTGGCAAGACCGCAGGCTGCCGCCTCTCTGACAACAATTCCGTTAGTATCATATACAGATGGGAAAAGAAACAGATCCGCCCTGGTATTCCAGCCTCTTAACTTTTCTCTGTCGTGCTCCGGCCCGGTAAATATTACCTTTCCCCTCTTGCCCCTTCCTTCAAAATGATTCAGAGTTCCGTCTTCCCCCATTACGTCCATCGGGATGCCATACTCTTTTACCTTGTCCTGCATCTCCTGCGCATCAGCGCCGCCGCCCACAAATACCATGCGGTAGTCAACGCCTTTTTCAGACAGCAGGTTCATGGCATCAACGATTATCGGAAGTCCCTTGTACTTCATGATCCTTCCTACAAAAAGAAATACCGGCACTCCTTCAGGCAGATCAAAGCCTGCAACTATCTCTTTTACCCGATTCTCCTCAACTCTGCCCTTGGGAAAATCCACGCCGTTATTCATAATGGTGAGCTCGCCCTCATATCCAAGAGAACGAAGATTGTCACCGGCGCCCTTTGAAACCACCCATATTTCATCACAGGCAGCGATATTGCTGACCATAGTCTTTATGGTCTCTTTTTTCAAAAAGCCTTCGCCCACAGCCCTTGCTATGTCCACGTCAAACTTGGTGTGATAGGTAAATACCACCGGCGCCCCGGTCTCCTTTCTGAGGACCCTTGCCATGATTGCAGAAGCAGCGGGACAATGGGTGTGAATGATGTCCGGCGCAAACTCGGCCATCTGGGTAATCTCTCTTATGGACAGAGGATTCCCCGTGCGATAGCCCTTCACCAGCTCCGTGGTGTCAAAGCTTGGGTACGGAATTACCCTGTAGGGATAGCCCTCATAGGATGCATCCGGGTATCTTGGAGTTCCGACCACTACATTTTCGCCCATGTTCTGGGTCAGAACTCTTCCATAGTTCATTACTACATTTGCAACGCCGTCGATTACAGGCGGAAAAGAATCATTTAACAGACAGATGTTCATAATATTCTCCTTTTGAGACAGGGGGACGGTTCTTTCGTCCCACTATTTTATTGCCCATCTCATCTTGGTTGACTTGCTGCGGGGATTAACCCTGCATTCTTCTGCAGAAGGTCTTATCACATCGCTGGATACTTCGCTGTATACACCGCTCTTACATAATTCTTTAAAAGACTTTTTTACAAGCCGGTCCTCTCCCGAATGGAAGGTCAGGATTGCCACTCTGCCTCCCGGATTTAAGATATTGGGAAGCTTTTCAAGGAATTCGTAAAGCACCTCAAACTCGCTGTTAACATCTATTCGCAGTGCCTGAAATACTCTTGCACAGCTCTTTTTTATGGCCTTCTCCTTTTCTTCCTTCGGAACCTTCCACAGGGCATCCTGAATCGCAGTACGGAGGGCTGTTGTGGTGTCCAT
>JAEEGL016733523.1_pt1 | contig 10159 bp, 3 predicted proteins | sample 9134231 | NCBI WGS metagenome assembly JAEEGL01 (sample SAMN16246548, study PRJNA631951) | gut metagenome | biome: gut microbiome; feature: rumen; material: fiber-attached | host: Bos | place: Iran: Karaj | collected 2018-10
ACAGACCATATAGGAGGTGCCATCAGGCAGGTTACCTGCACATTGTTTGGTGCGAGCATCAGGGATGTTGGTCGTTTGTGGTTTGCTCCATGTCTTGCCTTTGTCGTGGCTGACGGATACCAGTTTGCGGAAGGAGCTCTTTTGGTCGCGAAACAGCATGACGATGGTGCCATCAGGTTGTACGTATTGGCTGGGCTCTATTTCGCGAGATTGTTTGCCTGCATCTTCTGACTCGAAGTCAGCTCTCTGCCAGCCACCATGCCCAGTGGGGTCATCAGTAAAGACAGGACAGATGTGAAGTCCTGGCATAAAGTGAGCTGCACCAATGATTCGACCATCAGGAAGAGTGTAAGGGTCTTGCTCCAATACGCCATTCATCTCGCTGCCATCGGCCATCATGACTGGCTGCATGGGACTCCAGTTCTGTCCGTCTGTACTCGTGATGTAGCAAGTTCGACCTTCGCGTGGCGAGAGTCCTTTCTCCCAAGTGTCGATAAAGGCTGTCAATGTATCGCCCCTGACGAGCCATCCGCCAGATGTACAATAGTCATTATCAGAGGGCAAAGCCAAAGGTTGGGGCTTGCTCCAAGTCAGTCCATCATCTGTACTCCTACTATAGGCCACCCAGGTATCATCGCTATCCTCATCCTTTGGCGAACTCTGCCACATGCAGTAGAGTGCCCCCTTAAAGGCCGTCATCGCCACACCGTTGGCATAATGGTCTGTATCATCTGTCGCTGAGAAAACAATCACCCTCCTGATATTTCCTTCCTCCTTTAGTCCAAGAGTTTCGTGTTGGGTCGTGTCAATAACTCCCTCTGCCAGATAGGGGAGATGGTCTGTAGCCTCTGTCGAGAGAGTTATCAGAAGGCATGCGATGATCAATACTGATACTTTCTTCATTCTTTCATTATTTGTGTTGCAAAGATATGAAGAAAAGAAGAAAAAGGCAAGGTTAAATCTCTTTTTGCCACAATAATACTCGCAAATTGAACAGATTTTATACCTGACTATAGAAATAAAAAGTGTAATTTTGCAACCGAAAACAAACTACAAAGAAACATATGCGAACGACATTTAGACTTTTTACAGCACTGACGCTGCTGACACTGACATTATTTGCAGACGCTCGACAAAAGCCAACAGAGAAGTACAGAGTATTGATATCGACAGACATCGGAGGTACGGATCCTGACGACAACCAGTCGTTGGCCCATCTGATGATGTACTCTGATGAGTTTGAATTGGAGGGACTTGTATCCTCTCCGTCGTTTGGCAGCGGAAGTGCCAAGGAGATCTATCGGATGATTGATGTCTACGAGCAGGACTATCCCACACTGAAAAGCCATGTCGATGTGATGGCTCCTGACGCCCTGAGGAAATTAGTAAAGCAAGGACGTACCAATGAGTTGCCCCCTTGTGGTTATGCTGAATCGACAGAGGGTTCAGAGTGGATTGTGAAACAGGCCAGGAAGGACGATCCACGACCACTCTATGTGCTGGTGTGGGGTTGTCTGGAAGATGTAGCCCAAGCCCTGCACGATGCGCCTGACATCGCCAAGAAGATTCGCGTCTACTGGATTGGTGGTCCCAATAAGAAATGGGGCGTGAATGGCTATTGTTATATCATTGAGCACTTTCCTGACCTCTGGATGATTGAGAACAACACTACCTATCGTGCCTTTATCTACGATCCGAAAAATCAGGATAAATACAACATGGGCTTCTTTGAGACCTTTATCAAGGATGCAGGAAACCTTGGACGAGACTTTGCAGCCTACTACAAAGGCAATCCGAAACTTGGTGATACACCCTCCTTATTATATATGATGGACGGTGACCCTTCAAAGCCTGAAGAACAATCATGGGGAGGTAAGTTTGTAAGGTGTAATCGAACGCCTCGCACCGTCTTCCACAGAGCCACCACAGCTAAGGACACAGTACAGATTTGTGGCATTATCGAATGGCAGTTGGAAGGTCCTAAACGTAACGACATTGCTATCGACTCTGCCTGTATCACCCTCGATATCCGAAACCAGAAATGGAAAGGCTACTATAAGGGTAATGGCCTGTATGTGTTACGCCATTCGACTTATTATACAGGCACACTCGACTATACGATCACCTCAACGATTGAGGGCTTCGAGCCCATTACAGGTCAGATAACTGTTGAGAATACTTGGAACAGACAGAATGATACAGACTACTTGGTAGGTTCGCAATGGTGGACAGACAGCTACACCCCAGAAGACTATTGGCACAACTGCGCAGGAGCCCGCTACCAATTTATCCCTCGCGAAGAGATCATGGAAGACTGGGGGCAGCGCTGGAATTGGCTCAAAGCAGAGCCAACGTCTCAGATACAAAAGCCGTGGGATCACGGAAAACTGCAAGTTTCTGACAATCAGCGTTTCCTTCAGCATGCAGATGGTACGCCTTATTTCTGGTTGGGTGAGACAGCCTGGCTCATGCCGCAGCGTCTGAAGCGTGATGAAGTTTCGTATTATTTAAATAAGATACGTGACGCTGGCTATAACATGACCCAGATGCAGGTGCTCAACGATGTGCCCTCGATAAACTTCTATGAACAGCTATCTAGTACAGCAGATTGGAAGATTCTTACCGATAAAGAGAACTATGGTTATTGGGAACATATGGACTATGTCATTGATCAAGCTGAACTGCGAGGCATCTATATCGGTATGGTATGTATCTGGGGTGGATTGGTAAAGGCTGGCAAACTCTCTGTAGAGCAGGCTAAGACTTATGGCACTTTCCTCGCTAACCGTTATAAGGATCGCCCCAACATCATCTGGATCATTGGTGGCGACATTCAGGGCGACATCAAGGCAGAAATATGGGAAACACTCGCCACCACCATCAAGTCGATAGACAAAAACCACCTGATGACCTATCATCCTCGTGGACGCTACACCTCAGCCAAATGGTGGAGCAAGGCTTCATGGATAGATTTCCACACCTTCCAAAGCGGACATCGCAAGTATGGTCAGCGAATGGGGGATAAGTCCTATCCCATCCCAGACAACACGGAGGAGGATAATTGGATGTATGTTGACTCTACCTGGGCCTACAAACCTATCAAACCAGTATTCGATGATGAGCCCATTTATGAAGGCATCCCAAAAGGGCTTCATGATGAAAACGAGGGACTTTGGCAGGCCTGCGATGTACGTCGTTATGCCTATTGGAGCGTGTTTGCAGGCAGTTGCGGGCACACCTACGGCCACAACGCCATCATGCAGTTCTATAAGCCAGGTTACTCACCAGCCTATTTTAATAAGAAGGTGTGGACAGAGGCGCTTGAAGATCCTGGTTTCAACCAAATGAAGTATCTGAAACGATTGATACTCTCTTTCCCTTACTTCGAGCGTGTTCCTGATCAGAGCACCATTCTGGAAAATGGCACACAATACGAACGTTTGATCGCCACCCGTGGCAATGACTACCTATTGGTTTACAATTACACAAGCAGGGAAATGAAGATCGACCTTCGTAAGATCTCTGGCAACAAAAAAAAGGTATGGTGGATGAATGCCAGCACGGGACAACTCACCTATCTTGGCGAGTACGACAACAATGTATTAATTTTCCGTCCTCAGAAAACTGGCACAGACATCGAGGATGGGGTACTTATCGCCTTTGATTCTTCGAAAGACTATCTTAAATAAAAAAATTGCCGTAAAATTTGTTATTTGACAAAAAAGCCGTATCTTTGCAGGGTAATCTTACTGATTAGTTAAAACAAACATTGATGCGGAAGGCTTTTTTGTTGATATTATTACTGATGCTATGCAGAGTACTGCCAACAAGTGCTCAGCCACAATGTACGGTGACTCATTACGATGAGTTCAGCGGCATGGCGCAATGGTATGTCACACATATTGTTCAAGACAAACAGGGCATGATGTGGTTCGCCACATGGAATGGTCTGAATCGCTTCGATGGCTATGAGTTCGTAAACTTCAAGTCGCAGAAGGGTGATGGCGTGGATATTCCTTCCGATCGTATGAGAGACCTCATGCTTAATGAGGATGGTCAGCTATTGTGCAGTTATGACCATCACGTTTTTCTCTTCAATGTCAATACTTGCCGTTTTAGTCCACTTCCTCCTGCTGACGAGCAGAGGTTAATCAAGGTCTTCGAGCAACGGAAAAAACAAGATGCTTCGAACAACAGATTGCCATTTGAAGTCCGTGATTCTTTAGGTACGCTGTGGCGCATCCATCGTGACGGGAAACTCGAATATCAGTCTGCAGGAAGTCAAGAGTGGCACTCTTATCCCTCAGACATTTCTCCGATGAACTATCTGCACTATAGCATAACAGACCGTGAGGGAAATGTTTGGTTGCGCAGTAACTATGGTGTCTATAAACTGACCTTCGGACAGAAGAAATACCAGCCTTTCGAGCAGGCAGGTACTGATCAAGTGCGCAGTTTCTGTGTTGACCAGAAGAAACGATATTGGGTCACTACACGTAACGAGAAAACAGTTATGCTGTTTGATGCTGAGAACCGTTTGCTTGGCTACTTAGGGCGTGATGGGCGACTTCATGCTAACTATACATCGTTTGGCTCATCCATCTATCATGTGATGCAGGATTCAAAAGGTGTATTCTGGCTGTCGAGTAAGCCTGACGGACTCTTCAGATTACGTGAAACTTCTGATGGAAACTTCAGCGTGGAACAATATCGCCATGAGGATGGTAATACCCAGACCTTGTCTGACAATGAACTCTACTTTACAGCCGAAGACCAACTAGGACGGTTATGGATAGCCACTTTCAACCAAGGCATTTGTTGTGTGGAGAATCCTCATGCGGATCAGTTGGTTTTCCTAAATAAGGACAATGTTTTAACTTCTCCCATTCAAAAAGGACTTAGAGCAAGGCAGATTCATATTACATCGCAGGGAGTCCTTTTGGCCCCAACTACATCTGGACTCGTGATAGCCGATGTGTCGAAGCCGAAGGTGAGTGATATTCAACTGAAGTTGCACCGTCGCGATCCTAATCGCTATAGTAGCCTCAGTTGTAATGCAGTGATGTTCGTAGCTGAGGATAGCCACCATCGACTGTTTGCCTGTACGGAGAGTGGTGGTGTGAATCAGATCATTTCAGACAATTTGCTGGACGACGAACTGGAGTTCCGTCATTTTGATGTTTCAACGGGTTTGTCGTCTGATATTACGCTCTCGGCAGTGGAAAGTGGTGACAAGTTGTTGATCATCTGCAATAACCAGATGATACTTCTCGACCCTGACAAGAACCAATCCGACAGTTACGATACCCATTATTGGGGAAGTATGCTTCGCTTTTCAGACGCCGTGCCAACGCTGTTGCCTGACGGACGAAGAATCATTGGATTGCAAAATGGTGCAATTACCCTGCAACCTGATCAAATCAAGAAGAGTGATGACATGCCCCCCATAGCCCTGACTTCGATCTCCATCCATGGCGACAGTCTGAATTTAGCTGTCAATGGGCTCGACACCTTATTTATAAAAACGCGTGAAGACCGTGATGTTGCCATCAGCTTCTCTGCCCTCGACTATCGGGGTGGTGGTATCATTCACTACGCCTATCAGATGGGCGAAGATAAAGGATGGGTGAATATCGGCAAAGACCATAAAACAACATTCCTGAATCTCCAACCTGGAACATACCAGCTGAAAATACGTTCCACGAATAGTGATGGAGTCTGGGTGGATAATACCCGCACACTGACTATCATTGTAAAACCCACATTCTGGGAGACGCGCTGGGCACAGTTGCTCTATATATTGTTATTCCTGGCAGTTGTCTGGGCAGTAATCCACACTTATCGTTATATTCGCCACATTAAGCGACAACAGCAGGAAACCCACGAGGCCTATCTGGCTCTGCTCAATGCCAGTGTGAGCCAAGAGGAGTCAAAAGCTGATGTACAGGCAGAACCTATGCCTGTGAAACCAAAGATGAAACCAGAGGATGAAGCTTTCATGCAACGGGCCATGAAATTCATCGAAGACCATATCAGCGACCTTGATGTGAATATTGGGGATATGGCTGAAGCTACAGCCACCAGTCGTTCAGGGCTGAATCGCAAAATGAAATCGATATTGGGTGTTACCCCACTCGACTTCATCCGTGAGGCCCGTATCCGTAAGGCTTGTGCCATGCTTAGTCAAGGAGCGATGGTGAAAGATGTTGCATACGCTTGTGGCTTTTCCGACGTTATCTATTTCCGAAAATGTTTTAAGGCTGAAATAGGCAAAGCTCCCTCAGAATATAGGGAAGAAAATTTTGGCAAGTAGCGAGTAATATTGTGCCAAACAAGTTACATGACGCAAATTTCCACCGTCGTTGGTGAAAATTTGCCACCTTTATCTATTTATAATGGTTTACCTTTGCCTGCAGAGAAATTACTTTTATAGTACTAAACATTTTAAAAATTTAAAGACTCAATGGACCAACAAATCAAAAGGTTATCAGTAGTGATAGCATCATGTATGCTATGGCTCATGAGTTTCGCCCAGAGTGCGGTTACAGGTATTGTAAAGGACGCGTCAGGCGAACCTCTTATTGGTGTAAGTGTGATGGTGAAAGGTACCTCAACAGGAACCGTAACAGACTTCGATGGCCGTTTCAGCCTTCAGTCAGTCTCTTCATCAGCCCAACTTCAGTTTTCTTACATTGGCTATGAGACTAAAACAGTCAATGTAGGCAGTACTACAAACTTCAACATTGTCCTCAACGAGGATAACGCTGCGCTGGAGGAAGTAGTGGTTATTGGTTACCAGACTGTAAAGCGTCGTGACTTGACAGGTTCTGTAGCCTCAGTGAACAACAAACAGTTGACATCAGCTCCTGTAGCCAATGTGGCACAAGCCCTGCAGGGTAAATTGGCTGGTGTGAACGTCGTTTCACAGGACGGACGTCCTGATGCGAACATTTCTATTCGCGTACGTGGTGGTGGTTCTATCTCGCAAAGCAATGAGCCTCTGATCCTGATCGATGGTGTCGCAGGAAATCTGAACGACGTTCCCTCTGACCAGATTGAGAGCATCGACGTGCTGAAGGATGCTTCTTCTACCGCTATCTATGGTGCGCGCGGTGCCAATGGTGTGATTCTCGTCACTACCAAGCGTGCCAAGGATGGCCGCGCTACCATAACTTACAGCGGATACGTGAAGTTCAATACTCCAACGAAGTATATAGAGGCCCTGGATCCATACGACTATCTGGCCTATATGTGGGCTAATGCAGAAGCCAATGGCTCGTATTATTCCGAATCAGTTGCCAAACTCTTTGGTCTCGGTTCCTATGGCAATATCGAGAACTATCGTAACGTTAGCAAGTACGACATTCAGAAGGATGTATACAAGAGTTCTATCTCTCACAACCACGATCTCTCAGTTTCAGGAGGTAGTGAAAAGACAAAGTTTATCTTGGGTGTCAACTACTCCGATGAGGAAGGTATGAAAGCTAACTCTTTTAACCGTCGTGCAGGTGTATCTTTAAAAGTTGACCAAAAGATCAATAGAGCACTCGATGCTTCGCTTGACATCCGTTATACCGATGTAACCTCAATGAGTAATGAGGGTACAACTAGCGGACAGGGTTCTGTCCTGTCGTCATCTTATCGTTTCCGTCCTATCGCTACTAGCGATATCGAGCGCTATGGTAATACTGACGCTTTCCGTGAGGGTGCTGTTGAGGCATACGGTAAGCAGTGGCTATGGGATATGTATGATCCTTATCAGAGCATTCTTGACTATGAGCCTTTGAAGCAGCGCCAAAGCTTGCGTGCCACTGCTTCGCTGAACTGGCAGATCATCAAGGGTCTCGTCTATCACACAGACCTGTCGCTAAGTCGCTCATGGAACCAGAACAAAACCTGGAGTGGTGCCATCTACAATAAGTATATGGACGATACGACGGGTGAGAAGCTCTATGCAGGAGCTGCAGCCCTCTATAAGGGAGACAGTTGGGGCCTACGTTGGACCAATACTCTGAACTACAATTGGGAAATCAACAAGAGCAATCGTCTGAACGTGTTGGTTGGTCATGAGATCACCAATTCTGGTGGCAACAGTATGACCATCTCTACCGACTATTTCCCTGTGAACTATACCAAGGATAATGCGTTTGCGATGATCAACCAGTATGACAAGACAGCCTCTACAAACACGAATCCGTTCTATTCAGGTTACAATATTTCTGAGCGCATTATCTCTTACTTCGGACGTTTGAACTATACGCTTCTTGATCGTTATCTGCTCACTGTTACGATGCGTGCTGATGGTAGCTCGAAGTTCGCTCCCAGCCACCGTTGGGGTTACTTCCCCGCTGCAGCCTTAGCATGGCGTATCAACGATGAGGTCTTTATGCAGAATGTAAAGTGGCTTTCAAACCTGAAGCTTCGTCTCTCCTACGGTACTGTGGGTAACGATGGGATCGATTCAAGCCTCTGGTCACAGACATGGACATCAGAGAACGACAGTCGTTGGCAATACTCTATCGACAATAAGGCACAGGCTTCTTACGATCTGGCATCGACCACCATGGCCAACGAGGACTTGAAATGGGAAACAACTATCACTCGTAATATCGGTCTTGACTGGGGTATCCTGAATAACCGCATCAATGGTACTATTGATGTCTATTGGAACACGACAAAGGATCTGCTGATGCTGACCACATTGCCCGCTATCACTGGTTTTACGGCTACTTACGCCAATATCGGTAAAACCAGCAACAAGGGTGTTGAGTTCTCTGTGAATGCAGCCATTGTCCAGACGAAGGATTTCAACATCAACGTTGGTGCCAATATCAACTTTAATAAGAATAAGGTTGACGAGCTGGCTCCTGGTGTAAACGGTATCTATGGTACCGGATGGTTCTCGGCCAACAACCCAAGCAATGATATGATTCTGATGGAGGGTGAACCAGTGGGTCTGGTACGCGGTCTGACATACGTCGGCATGTACACAACAGATGACTTCACCTATGATCCCGCAACTAAAGTGTACACGCTGAAATCAGGTGTACCCGATGTCAGTCCACAGATTACGGGTGTGATGCACGGTTTGGAAACCAACGTCCCCTCTGGCCAGAACGCCCATCCTGGTATGGCAAAATACGAGGATCTTAATGGTGACGGCATGGTTGACGAAAAGGATTATGATGTCATTGCAGACATGAACGCCTTACATACTGGTGGTTTTAACATCACTGGTAATTACAAAAATCTGGACTTCGGTCTCTACTTCAACTGGAGCTACGGTAATAAGATCTATAACATCAACAAGATGTGCTGTATGATGGGCTATAAGGAAAATGGTGTCTTCCAGAACAAAATGGCCTTCATGAAGGACTGCTATAAGATCTATGATATCCAGAACAATGAGCTCATCCGCAAGTATTCACCTGAAGAGCTGAATGCCCTGAATGCCAATGCCGAGTATCCTCTCTTCTACAATGAGAACGGTACCGTTTCTACTTTGGGTATTGAGAACGGTTCTTATCTGCGTCTGAACACACTGACAGTAGGCTACACCCTGCCGAAGACTCTTATCAGTAAGGTTGGTCTCAGTAACTTCCGCGTATATGGAACTGTCTATAACGTCTTCACTATCACAGGCTACGATGGTCTTGATCCTGAGGTCAACTCTAATGGAAATCTGAATAATGCGCGCTATCCGACACCAGGTCTCGACTGGGGTACATATCCCCGTGCCCGTTCGTTCGTGGTTGGTCTTAACGTAAGTTTCTAAGAGATGGAATAGTGAATAAAACAGAATAGAAGAATATAATTATGAAAAGTATTAAATATTTAGCAATAGCATTTGGTTTGGGACTGATGACGACAGGTTGCGGTGACTATCTGGACGTTGAGGCACCAGCCAATACCGACGACAACTTCGTCACATCGACAGTCGATGAGTCTTGGAAGGCGTTATCATGGGCTTATGCCAACTATACGACCAACGTGGCTGGCGGTGGTAACTACAACTGGAATGACCCCTGTTCTGACTGCGATTATTATCCTGAGTACAACTCTGCTAATGGTCGTATCGGCTATCTCCGTGTATCTGAGGCTTCGGTAGACACCAAAGCCACTCAGTTCACCAATCTCTTCGGCTCACTGGCTCGTGCCA
>JAEEGL016819176.1_pt1 | contig 10159 bp, 5 predicted proteins | sample 9134231 | NCBI WGS metagenome assembly JAEEGL01 (sample SAMN16246548, study PRJNA631951) | gut metagenome | biome: gut microbiome; feature: rumen; material: fiber-attached | host: Bos | place: Iran: Karaj | collected 2018-10
CATGACTTTCTAGGAGTTCCTCTTTTGGTTCTTTTCTCCTCGATAAAGGAGAAAAGAACAGCGATATCTCTGGATGACATCATTTAGAACGGAAATAGTATAAGATATTCAAAAAAACAAACAGGGAAGGGATCCTTTGCGGGTTCCTTCCCGGTTTTGGTTATTGCGGAACTTGCTTCTGTCCCTCCAGCCGCTTCCGGATGCGCGGTTCTGCTAGAAGGCGGTCCATGAATTCCGAGCCGAGTCCCGCCGTGAGGTCTCTCAGGACGGAAAGAAGACCGGAATAGTCGGTTTTGGATCGCTCCGTGCCGGAATCCCATTCCACGTCTTTGAACAGCGGTGCGGTGAAGCGGACTTTCCCCCGTCCTTCCGCGGCGTAGTACGCGTCATAGTGATCGAGACATTTCACGAAGCTGTCCATCGCCTCCTCGCTCACTCCCGCTTCTCCGCCTTTCTCCAGATACCATTTCAGCTGCTGGTCGTTTGTGATAAACTGGTAGATCTGGCAGAGCTGGGCGTGACACTGCAGGTAATTCCCGTCCGGGATCAAAATCTTGTAGAGATCGGCCGCCGCCTGATAGAGCCGGATTTTCTCGTCCTCCGGGATATCGGTCCTCCCCGCCGTCGCGCTGACCAGCTGGGACCAGAAGAGATCAAGCAGGGCGAGGAGGCATTCTCCGTGGCGGCGCTCGACGTTTTCGTCCCAGACCATCGTCAGAAGGACCTCCCTTGCGTTGCGCATCGTCGGGGTCGTTTGGGCCAGTTTTTCTGCCTTATCCGTCTCCCCGCGCTCGCTGTAAATGTTGAGCAGGATCGGCAGCACAGTCTCCCGGTCCTCTGTCTTCAGATCCATGCCGAGGGTGCGCTCGAAAACCGCCGCGGCCTCCTCCCAGTACGGATTGCTTCGGTTGTACTCCGTGTCGGGCGTTGCGTTCGGGTGGTCCCCATCCGTATAACTGCGCCCGCCGTATTTCCGCCATCCCTCGTAGTTCAGGGCATACCCGAGGCGCACGAGAATGTCCGCGTTCGACGGGAATTCCTGTGCCGCCTCCCGGAGCAGAAGGATGCACTCCTCCATCTCCTCCCGCCGGTTCAGGATCTTGTCCGCCCTTTCGCAGATGTCCCGGATCTTCAAGTCCCGTTCGCTCTCGTACCCGAACAGCTCGTCGATGGTGACGCCGAAATAGTTGGCGAGGGCGGGGACGGTCTCCATGTCCGGGTAGCCGTTTTGGGATTCCCATTTGCTCACCGCCTGATTCGAGACCCCGAGAGCCGACGCGACTTCCTCCTGGGTCCGCCCGTCCCGTTTTCTGAGTTCGCGGATCTTTTCTCCGATTTTCAGTTCCATGAGGTTCTCCTTTGCTTGATGAAATGCGGCCGGCCGGCTCGATTCCAGTATACAGGAGGCGGGCGGAAAAGTCAATGATCCATTTGTTGTTTGATAATCCACGGTCCGTGGAATCCGGAGGCGCGATTTCTACCTTCTCCCCCGTTCATGACGCGGCGGGAATATGAACAAGACATGAATTTTTCAGAAAATTACAGAATCCGTGAAGGTCTTTAATGCAAGCGGAGTCTGTATCAACAAGCGGAAAAACGAAAGCGGACGGGAGGCGCGTCATGGAAAAATACAGGCAGACGGACGACGGAACGCTGGTCAGTCTGGCATTGCTCGGCGAAGAAGGCGCGTTCGACGAACTGGTAAAACGGCACGAAAAAGACGTGAAGCGGACGGCACTGCGGATCGTCGGGAATCCCTTTTCCGCCGAGGACGCCGCGCAGGACGCCTTTCTCGCCGCGTGGAACCACCTTGCGGAACTGCGGTACCCGGACAAATTCGGCGTTTGGATCCTGCGCATCGCGGAGAACCGGGCGAGGACCCTCGTGAAGCGGTACGGATCCCGCCTCTCCGAACTCCGGGCGGATATGGACGAGCTCGGGGATCCGGCAGAGGTCGCTTCATTCCGGGCCTGGGAGGATGCGGAAGCGGAAGAACGGGTCCGGGAAGCCGTCGACGCCCTCGGGGGATCGCTCCGGGACACCGTCCGCCTCCACTACCTCGAGGGGTACGGCGCGAAGGAGATCGCCGACATGCTCGGGATCCCGGAGGGGACTGTCTGGTCGCGGCTTTATCAGGGGCGGAAAGTGCTGAGAAAGGGCTTCGGGCTTCCGGAGGACGGGCGGGACGGTCTTGTCTCCCGGGTGAAGCGGCAGATCGAAGGGCTGAAACGCCTGAGCCTCCGCAACGACAAAACCGGGCTCGCCGAGACCTACGGAGCCGTGCTGACCCTCGCGGAAGGACTGGACGATTCCCCCGAAAAGACCTCCCTCCTCGCCGACGCCCTGCTCTTCGGGTCGTGGTGGATCCCGGGCCGGGACAGCGAAGCCCTCCGGGCAAGGATCAGAGCGGCAGCCCTCGAAAGCCGGAACGAAGAGGTGATGATGAGCGTCGCCTTCGACGAAGCCGCGAAATTCGAAGGGGACGACAGGATCCGGTTTATTCGGGAGCGTCAGATCCCCGCGTTGAGAGAGGCGGGATTCGAAAAGACCCTCGGCGCGTCGTATTTCTGGCTCGGGCACGCGTTGGCCGGGGAGGGGAGGAGCCTGGAAGCGGTCTCGGCTTTCGGGGAAGTCACGAAGCATCTGCCTCCGTCCCATCCCTACTACGCCTGCGCGGTGTCCGCCCTGCGCGTCGAGGTGCGGGCCGCGAAAGCGAAGGATCCCGCCCGGGTCCGCGTCGCCTGTATGGGAGAGGTCTACGAGAAGTCCGGCGGGAAATGGATCTTCGCGGATCAGCCGGGGTATATGCGCGGACATGCGGGACCTGACACGGACGCGGTCCCCTTCTTCTGGCTCTCCCGGTGCGACGGACTGATCGACGATCCGGCGATGGGACCGGGGGACGCGCGGGTGTCGGAGGACGGAAAGGTCACGCTCGTATTGAGAAAAGCGGAGGGCTCCGTCACAGTTCCCGCGGGCACATACGGAGACTGCCTGATCTATGAGACGAAGGGCGAGAGCTTTCTGCCCCTGGATATCGAAACCGTCGTCTGCCCGGGCGTCGGCATCGTGAAGCAGACGGACCGGGTCCGCGGCGTCTCCTTCCTGCTGACTGCGGCGGACGTGAGAGGGACCGGGCGGATCCCCTTCGTCGTCGGCAATCGCTGGACCTATCACGCGGAGCCTCTCGGAGATGGGGGCGGCGTTCTCCTGCGGGACGAGCAGACGGTCGAGATCGTCTACGCCACGAACCGGCGGGTCACAGCGAGCGTCGGCGTCTATGCGGAAGCGGAGTACGACGCGTCCTCGTGGAAGGGGAATATGGCGGCCGCCCGGGATCTTTATCATGACGGGAATACGCTCCGGGACGTGGAGGAATATTTCCTTCGCGCCGGGGAACTCGCTCGGACCCCGCGGGAGAGGATCCACACCGCCGCCGCTTCGGATGTCATGCGTCGGATCTTCCGGACCGATCCCGTTTTCAACCCGGACTGGACGGAGCGCGGGGTGCGGAACTTCTTCAAGCCCCTTGCGGCGATCCGGTCGGAGGGGGAGGTCCTGCTCCGCTTCGGGGACCGGTCGGGATCCTTCGAATGGAAGGCGGGCGGAAGGGGACCGGGGTACTTCTCCCTCGCGTACAATTTCCTCTATGAGATCGTAGCGACGGCCTGGGGCGTTCTCTGGTCCGACGGATGGACGCCCGGGTTTTCGGCCTCGAAGCGGCACATGATCCTCGACCGGGTGATCGAAACCGCGCTCACGGTGGGGGAGGACGAGGCGGTTTCCGTGCCCGCGGGGGAGTTTTCCGCCTGCCGGACTGTCCGGGCGAGGACCGCGGGGTATCTCCCCTCTTTCTCCGGACTCCTCGAATTCTGGTACGCGCCGGGGGTGGGACTGGTGAAATTCCGCCGGACCGGGACCGCGGAGGACGAAGAGGAGGACGCGAAGGGCCCGTTCGTCTGGGAATTGACTGCATATCGCGGAACGGGAGCGGGGTATTTCCCCCTCAACGACGGCCTCATCCGCCGGTACGAGCCCGCAGATCAGCCCCTCCCCGACGGCTATCGCGGATGGGTGGAATACACGTACTCGACGGACGAAACCGGGACGGTGATCTTCAAGAACGCCTCCGGCACGCAGGACAGGAAAAACTGCGAAATCGAACAGGAAAGGAAAACCGAATCATGAGACGAACTGCAAAGCGCGCGCTGACCGCCCTCCTCGCCGCCCTGCTCCTGACCCCCGCCGCCGGGTGCGCGAATACGGGATCCGTGCCGGAGGAGGAGACAGAATTTGTCCCGTCCTGGGAGTCCCCGGACTATTCGGATTTTGAAATGCCCGGGGAGACGGATTCCCTCGTGATCTACACACAGGGATTTGAGAGCATGTTCCTTTCGGAAGCGGTCGCCGTCTTCAAAAAGACCTTCCCGGACGTGACGCTCGAATACAAGATCATGGAACAGGACGAATATCTCGCAAAGATCCGGGCGGAGATCCCCGCGGGCACGGGACTGGACCTGATGTTCGCCATGCTGAAAGACCTGCCGGACGTGTACAAATCCATGTCCACGGGGTTGTTCGAGGATCTGAACCCGTATTTCGGCGCCGACCCGGACACGGATCTCTCCGATTTCAACGAGGGCGTGATGAACGGCGGCGTCATGCGGGAGCGGCGGTATTTCGCCCCGGTCATGTACAACCTCAACATGCTCCTCACCACCCGGGAAAACCTCGCCGACTCTGGGATCGGGGAGAAAGATCTCGCGGCTTACGACGGCTTCCTCGACGCCTGCGCGGGATATAAAGAAAAGAACCCGGACAACCACCTCTTCGCCGAAGGGGTCCTGCTGGGGACGGATTTCAATTATCTGCGGGAGCTTTATGACCTGACGGGCGTGCGGATGATCGACTACGACCGGGAGCGCGTCAGCCTCGGCGAAGAGTCCTTCCGAAAACTGATGGACGTGACGAAGCTCTGGTACAAAAAGGGCCGCCCGGACATCAACGAGGGGAGCGCAGAAAAGCTCATGACCGACCGGCACTGCCTGTTCAGCACCCAGATGAATTCGAGCGAGCCCGGGATCTTTCTCTCCATGCACGTGGTGCGGGAGCTCGGGGAAACGCCCCTCTTGCTCGCGGTCCCGAACGCGGACAACGGCGTGACGGCGGAGATTTTGTATTACGTGGCGATCCCCGGCGCGGCGGCGAACCGGCGGAACGCATGGGAATTTCTGAAAATCCTCCTCTCCGACGCGGTCCAGACCGGAAACGAACAGGCGGCGGATGCGTGGGGGGTCAACAAATTCCTAGGCCTCAGCCCCCGGGAAGGATCGGAGCGGAAGCGGTGCGATCTCGCCCAGAAGCTGCTTCCCCTGTACAATCCGCGGAACGACCCGGTGCTGGTGAACGTCACGGACGGGGATAAGGAAATGCTCCTTGGCCTCACCGCCCGCGTCACCGATTCCGCCCTTCTGCCTCCCGTGCTGTTCTCCTATCTCAAGGACAACATGGAGCCCTATCTCCGAAAAAAAGCGGATTTTGAGGAGTGCTTCGGAAAACTGATGAACGAACTGGAACTGTACAAGGATGAATGATTGTACGTCTGTCCGGCCCGGGGCTTCGGCTTCCGGGTCTTTTTTTCTTGAAAAGAGCGATATGGGGAGTGAAAATGTGAATTTTATGTAAATTCGCGGATTATTGTGTAACAACGGCCGCCGGATCCCGTCTTAAATAGTAAAAGGATGATCTTTCCGAACACGGGGGGGAAAAAGCGGATATGAAAAGAAAGAGACTGACCGCGGCACTGCTGGTTCTGGCGGCGATTTTGTCCCTGACCGCCTGCCGGGGGAAGGACGCGGGTCCGAAAACCGGGACCGAACCGGGAGAGGAAGCCGGCGTTCAGAGCGTTCTGACGGACGACGGGGGGACCCGGTGGCTGACGCACATCTACAAATCCGACGAAATGGAGATCCCGGAGGGCTGGACGTTCAGCGCGCCGGGCGGGGTCGAATACCGGGCGGACCGGGACGAATTCCGGGGCGTGCTCACCCGTTCGGAGGAGATCGAGGACGAAAACGGCGGGTTCAAGCGCGTCTTTGACCGGGAGGTCGCCGTATGGGACGGGCAGGGCGCGCTCAAATCGGAACTGCCTCTCAGGGACCCCGAACACCGGTGGCGGTCGGCGGGTTCGTCCTGCTTCTCCGGGGACTTTCTGTATTCGATGCTCTGGGAGTACGACGGGGACGCGTACATCGGCGCGTGGGACATTCCCTCGGGGGAGATCGCGGCGGAGATATCGGTCCTTGAGATCCAGAACTGGGACCCCTTGCTCTACGTGCGGCATCTCGCGGCGGACGGGGAAGGGAATCTCTACGCCGGGAACGGAAAGACCGTGACGGTCCTCTCCTCCTCCTTCGTCTTTGTGAACGCCCTCAAAGCGAACACGATAGACATGAAAGCGGGCCCGGACGGCAGGATCTGGGCGGTCTGTCCCGATATGGCGGGGCGGGGGCTCTTCCGGCTGGATCCCGGGACGGGGACGAAGGAAAAGCTCACCTACCTCGACGCGGACGCCTCCCAGCTCGCGTTCATTCCATCCGCTGGATCCGAAACCGGCGGGGGACTTGACGTCGCGGCCAGCACCGGGGCGGGGATCTGCCGCTTCACACCTGTCGAAGGAGGGAAATGGGCGTCGGAAGAACTCATGAGCTTCCCGAACTCCGGCATCGCCTACAATTCCGACGTGGACATGAAGGCGGATTCGGAGCGCATGGCCACTGCGGCGGACTGGGACCGGTTCGTGTTCATCCGCAACGAGCGGGCGGAAAACGGGGAGCCCCGGATCGTTCCGCTGCTGTACCGGAAGGCGGCGGACCTCGATCTCTCGGCTCTGCGCACGGTGACGCTGGCCCACGCAGAGGCTCTGCCGGACAATATCCGCTATCAGATCACCCGGTTCAACCGGGAACACGACGATATCCGGGTCACGACGCTGGACTACACCGAATTCAACAACGATATGAATCCCCTCGGAGGACCGTTCCGGCTGACCACCGACCTGCTGAACGGTCTGATCCGGCCGGATCTTGTGTTCGGGGACCTCGCCTTCGACCCCGTCCAGACGATGATGCGGAAAAACGCCGCCGTCGATCTGGGGACCTATCTCGATTCCGACCCGGAACTGAACAGGGAGACGGTGGCCGGGTGCGTCCTGCGGGCCTTCGGAGACGGGAAGGGCGGGATCTGGGGGCTGTCCCCGTTCTTCCGGCTCCGCACCGTGACGGGCCTGCGGTCGGTCCTCGGGAAATACGCGGACGGCTGGGATCTCGACGGTTTCCTCGATTTCGCGGCCTCACTCCCCGAGGGCACGGTCCTCTCGAGACAGGCTTGCAGCGAAGCGAGGGGCGGGATCGAAGTCGATTTCGGCATGTTCGTTTCGGAAGCGGAAAACCGGTGTTCCTTCGATTCCCCGGCCTTTATCCGGTATCTCGGATGGCTGAAAGAACTCCCGACGGCGGCAGAACTGCAGAAGCGGTCCCCTGCGGTCGGGATCTACCCGGAGTACAAAGCGCGGGAATACTATGCGGACGGATCCGTTGCCCTGGCAGAGGTCACCGCGGACGAGTGTGGGGCTCTGCTCTCCCTCTCGGAACTCTGGGGAGAGACCCCTGCAGTCCCGGGATTCCCTGCGTCTCAGGAAGACGGCGGATCCGGCACGGCGGTCGAGGCGGAAGGGGTCTTCGTGATCCCGTCGTCCTCCCCCGATCCCGGCGCGGCGTGGGCGTTCCTCCGCTCCGTTCTGCTCTCCTCCGATCTGGCGGACACGCTTCGGTGGAATCCGAACGGCATGACGGCTTACCTGCCCGCCCTCGAAAAGGAGTGCGAAGACTTCCTCGGCGCGAAAAAAGTCCTCCGGCCGAACGAACTGCCCAGCCGCTTCGGCGCGGGATCCGACGACGCGTATATCGAGGACTTCATGAAGGCGGTCTTTCCCGGCGAGCCCTATACGGTAGTTCCCTTCTGCACGGAACAGGACGTGAAGGCCGCGCTGGAACTCGTGCGGACTGCAGGGCGCCCCTTCCGGGAAGAACTCCCCTATGAGGCACGAGCCATCGTGAACGAGGAGATCTCCTCCTATCTCGGCGGCGTCGGTTCGGCCCGGGACTGCGCGGAAAAGATCCAGTCCCGCGTGTCTATATGGCTGGCGGAGCATCAATGACCACCGCCCGTAGTTATCCGATCCGCAAAGACGATTCGAAGCGGAATGGCTCACCTGTGTCGGATGAGGGACCGATACAGGGAAAAGCGAGATCCTTTGAATAATGAACCGGCCCCCGTCTGTCCGATCGACCTGTTCCTTGCGGTGAGGCCGATCCTTTCGGGAGCCGGTATGTCGGGGATGCTCAGGCTGGAATGGCCCGGGCATCCTTTTTTATTTGCTCAGTTGCACTGACGCGGCAGGGGACATTCCGTGGACGGTTTAACCTTGCAGTCCTTCAATCAGCTTCTGCACGGTCTTGTTGATCACCTTTTCGTTCTTTGCCACGGTGGAGACCAGATCCCGGCTGTTGGCGGAGTACATGGAAGCCATGAAACCGTCTCTGACATTCGAGCAGAAGAGCGTGTCTCCGAGGTCCACCACGCGGCTCTGGAAGATCAGATCCAGCATGGAGATGCTTTCGGGGTCCCGGGAGTACTTGCCCTTGAGGGAGATCTCATAATATGCGGGCGTGATGTGGAGCTTTGCCCGGTAGTTGGCCTCTTCCAGCACCGCGCCGGTCATATCGAGGTTCACGTTCGTGATCGGGATCATGGGCGGCATGTAGTAGCTCACGCGGGCGCAGTAATCCTTCTGTGTCTCGTCGTACTTCGGATAGGGGATGATGCCGAAGTCGGTTTCCATGTCGCGCAAGGCCGCCACCCAGAACAGGGAGCAGTCGAGGAACAGGGAATGTCCGGTCGCGAACATGTCGCGGCAGGCTGTCGGCACGTCGGAGTCCTCGGAGGTCTTGAAGCGGGCGTCGTTGTCGTAGGTCATGGCGAAGATCTTCTCGATGACGGAGACGAAGCGCTCGTCGGTCATAGAGAGGACGGGGGCGCCGTTCTCGTCATACTCCATCGACTTTTCGCCCGCGCCGATCCAGAAGCTGGGCAGGACCATCTTGGAGGCGGCGAGATAACCGAACACGTCCTCCGCGTCCCGTTCCCCGTTGCCGTTGGCATCGAGCATAGCGGTCTCCATCATGGACTTCATCTTGTCCATGGTCCAGTTGCCCTCGAAGACAAGGGAATAGGGGTTCTCCAGACCGTTCTGACTGACGAGGGACTGGGAGAAAAGCAGGATGTAGGTCAGGTCGTGGGTGGAGATGGACAGATCCCCGATCGCGGCGTATCTCACGCCTGCCAGGGAGAGGGAGTCGTTGATGCCGGCATCCCAGTAGGGCTTGCTCAGGTCGATGTGGGGCACGCCGGCATAATCCACGGAGTACCCTTTGCCCATCAGGGTCGGAGCGTCCACGCAGAAGACATTCGCCACCTGGATCACGTCGTCTCCCGCGGTGATGAGGGGGATGATCGCGTTGGCGGCGGGATAGCCGGAGGTCATGACATACTCGCCGATCTGGACGTTCAGGGCCTCCGAGGTTTCGGCGATGGCGGTGAACTGCGCGTCGTTCAGCACCTCGCCGGTCATTTCCTCCATGACGATGGCATTCTTCGCGTTGGGGTTTTCCACCACACCGAAGGTGAATTCCGCGCCTCCGAAATCCATGTCTTCGGGCAGATCGGGGGCGGGCACGGCGGTCTCCTCGGGAGCGGCTTCGGTTTCGGCGAGATCGTCGGCGGGAGAAGCGGATGTTTCGCCGGGTTCATCGGACGTGCTTCCGGTGTTCGCGCAGGACACGGACAGAAGAAGCAGGGACAGAAGCAGGCATATTGTGCGTTTCATATCGGACCCTCGTTTCAAAAAGGATTTTGGCTTGTATTATTATACATCAAATGGGGACGGTCTGTCAACCCATGTTTCTCTTTTCGGCGGAAAGAGACAAGTAATACTATATTCCTTCTATAAAGCTGTCTTCATGGGTTTTGATCGCTCTCCGTAGAATGCGAACGGCCTTGCCGTGAGCTCGCGAAGGATAACCCTGATATGGTTGGATGA
>JAEEGL010565285.1_pt1 | contig 10158 bp, 8 predicted proteins | sample 9134231 | NCBI WGS metagenome assembly JAEEGL01 (sample SAMN16246548, study PRJNA631951) | gut metagenome | biome: gut microbiome; feature: rumen; material: fiber-attached | host: Bos | place: Iran: Karaj | collected 2018-10
GGCTGCCCAGGCAGCCCCATCTCCATGGAGACAAAGCCACGGTGCATAACACCTGGCTTGGAAATAGACGTGTCCTCGCAGTGGTCGATGACGGGCAATCCCAGCGCAGCGGCACGAGCCATCGCCTCTTCCATCAACGCATCGCTCTGCGTGGTGCTGCCGTCATCGGAGAAGGCGGGTGTGCCAGCGGCGGCCAGCTCTTCCATCGGTGACAGCTCCTGCCCCAGACGGCCTTTCGTGAAGCACGCCGCCTGATAGACGTGGACAGGCGCATCAACAGCACGTCTGTGGATATCGCGCACCATCTCGGGGGAATCCATGGCAGGCACAGTGTTTGGCATGGCGAGGATGGAGGTGAATCCGCCCGCCGCCGCTGCTGCGGTACCGCTCTGCAAATCCTCCTTGTAGGTCTGGCCTGGGTCACGCAAATGCACATGCACATCGGTGAAGCCAGGGCAGACCACAAGCCCCTTCATATCCAGACGCTCTGGCGAACGCAGCTCTTCGGGACGGACAAAAACGCCGTCCTTGATGGCAAGATCCCGCACCCCCACATAGTCGTTCAAAGGGTCGATGACACAGGCATGGACGATAAGGTATTCTGGCATAGTGGTTATTTTCCCTTCAACTTACTGCGACGGCGCACTTGGCGGGGCTTGGAGAAGCCGCCCATCAGGTCGCGGGCCTTGGCGTCAGGGTCGTTGTCAAGCGTCAGCACCAGGTCGATGGTGACGGGTCCTGGATGCACGTCAGTCTCCCGACGGGAGGCCATAAGTTGCGGAATGAACTTGGACCCAGTAACGGCTGGCGTTGCCTTCAGTTCCTGCGAAACAGCCACAATCGAAAGGATTTGTGCCACCTGGCCAGGCATCGTGAAATAGTAGTTTTCAAGGTTGTCACGGAAATACGAAACGTATGCAGAAGGGCTGGGGAGAAGCGACGAAGAAGGCACGTCGATGGCGGCCTGCATCTGGAACATCAGGATAGGCAGAGCCTCCTGCAACTGCTCCTGTGCCAGCATCGGCTTGTCGTAACTGCGCAGCTTCTGCGACAAGACGGCCAGCAGCCAGCTGCGCTCCGCGGCACTCGTACAACTGGGGCGGCGTTTGACGCTGCCGTAATAATCAGGGTAGAGGGGAGTGGTGTCTGTGGCGGTGCTCACGGCAAAGCCGAGTTTCCGCAAAGAAAGGGTGAACGCCTTGTCCGTCCTGTCGCAGCTGGCAAGAGCCTCGGCGAACCAGGGACTGGTATTGACGTTCTCCAGCTGTGGCTTGACCAGCTTCAACTCCATCAGCAGATTCAGCGCCTCTGTCTTCTTTAACTCTGGCTTACCAAGAGCCTCAGCCGCCTTGTTAAGGGCCAGAAGTGCAAGCGAAGTCTCCTCCACGTTTGCAAACATCTCACCATTTTCATCCAGGGCGTTCTTGCCTGTTTTCCAATAGCGCGCATAGACGAAGTCGCACCCCGTCTCCAGCTGGTTTGCAAGATAGACGGCAAGCGCGCCAATCAGGGCATCCTGCTGCTCTGTGGCCTGTTCGCCGTTCTGCTTCAGTTCCAGCAGTGCAAGACAGGTGAGGGCGTTGGTTGAAAGAAGAGCCACCTTTTCTGGGAGCTGGAGAGTGGATTCGGGTAGTTCCTCATCCTCCACGACAGCCCAGCGGCCATCGCGGCTCTTCTTCACAGCGGCAAGGATAGGCTTAAGCAGCCTGCTGGCGGTTACATTGTAGGCAGGCTTGCCAGTGGCACGGGCAAGGCGTGCAAGCGCGATGGCAAGTTCGGCCTTGACTTCCAGCGATTCATCGCCACGTACACCAAGGGCCTTTTCCGCCTTGGCACGCTTCTTCCGCTCGCTCTTGGTCATATTCTGCTCCCTATAGCTCGGCAGCCACTCGGGGATGGGTGGCGGAAAGACGCCGTTGGCAGTGAGACGTTCGCCAATGCGGTTGGCGCAGCGCGAGGCCGCCTCCAGGCAGAAGTCAGGCGTGGGTGGTGCATCAGGCAGCAGATGGCCGCGGTAGAGCCTCACTGTGCCAGCGTCATCGCTGTAGTAGGTATCGGTCTCAAAGAGGCAGATGCGGTGGCCTGTATCGACTGCACAGAGCTTCATCCACATCTTGAGAGCTGGCCAGTTGTAGCTTTCGGAGATGAGGTTTCCCACCTGCTGGGTGTTGATGTGTCCTGTTTCATCCAAAATGTTGCGTGCCATGACTTGGCTGGGGGAGAAGGCAAAGCCCAGTTCTGGGCCGAATGCGAAGCCCACCAGGCAACCAAGTGCGATGCGCGAATGTCCGACCGAGAAGCCGAAGGTGGGTTTTGCAGCCTGCACCACATCCAACCGTAGCCAATTCCACTCCGTCGGATTTGCCTTGCGTTCAAGCCATTCAGGCGGGGGCTGTTGCCCTGCCTTCTGCATATCGCCGATGGTCGCATCCGCCAGCTTGATGGTTTCCGATGCAAAGACTGGCTCGTTGGAGAGCATGATTTCGATGGCGCTTGTCAAGGCGGTGCGGAAGCTGCGTCCTGCGCCGAAATAGGTTCTGCCTGGCCAACTGTTGCCGCCAATTGTGATAAAGACCACCCGCGCACGGTTGTCCTCTGGTGCCAACTGCCCAATTTTCTTGGCATCCGCCTTGTCCTTCAGGGCCATGCGGATGGAATTTGTTAGCGCACACAACTCCTGCTGGCTCATGTCAACAGGCAGGCGCACATGGTCAAACCAGGGACGCGACGGCATCGCCGTGTCCAACTGTGCCCACGCGGAAAGAAGAACGGCAAAAAAGAGGGGAAGAATGTGTTTCATAGTCAGAAGCAGTTGAGGGGACCAAGTCCCCTCTGTCCCGTTTTACTAAATCATGGTTTTCAGGAAGCGAGCGGCCTCCAGGGCCATCTCCTCTGAGCGACCATCCTTTGGGCGTGGTTCCAGTTCGTTGACGTAGCCGTCGAAGCCGACATTCCGCAGGGCCTTAAAGAAGGTTGCAAAGGGGATGCAGGTGTTTTCTGCGTATGGGACGCGCGTGTAACTAACGGCGCGACCGTCCTTCAGCTTTAGCGTCTGCGCCCCACCAGGGAAGACAGTCAGGGTCTGGACGTGAACGCCCGCAATGGCACCGCGCAAGGGCTCCAGCATGTTTTCGGTAAATTCTAATCCCGCCAGTGCGAAGTTGGCGGGTTCGGGAACGAGGCCGAAGTTGGGCTCGCCAATCTGCGCAACCACCTCTGCACCACCTACGATGGTCTCAAATGGACTGTTCGTGTGCATCTGGTACTGGATGCGCAGTCCCAAAGAAGCAACCAGCTGCGAGGCGCGTTTCAGCACAGGCACGTCGGCGGACATGCGGATTCCGTGAGCCCCAAGCCCCTTTAGGGCTTTTGCAAACGCGACAAAACCCTTCTCGTCTTCTGGTGTCGCCAGAGGGCCGTTGTACTGTCCTGCAAACACGTCGAGCTTCAGCTTGGCAAGGGTGTCTTTTATCTCCTGCAATTCTGCTGCCGTGGTGGTCGGTTTCACCTGGGATGCGCGCAAATCGACTGCTTCGTATCCGCAGCGGGCGGCCATTTCCAGAAAAGCGACAACAGACATGGCAGAGGTTTTGCCGTCCAGTTCAACGATACGTCCTGACAGAGAGAGTTTCATGAGGGTTATTTCCTTTTTTCGCGAATGTAGTCGGCCATAATGTTGACGGTTTCATCGAGGACGAAATCAGTGTTGGAACTTTCCTCCTCCTCTTCGTCGTCATCCTGTTTTGAGGCCTTCTTGCTGGCTCTTTTGCGGGTAGCTTGTTTGCGGAAGTGCTTGATGATTTTGTCGGCCTCGTCCCGCTGCTTGCGGAATTCGCGGCGTCCTTCCAAATCAAGCGGCAGCTCTTTGATTTTCATGAACTTGCCATAGAGCTCGATTTCCTTGTGATAGTTCTGGAAATCGAGGCTTTCGGTACGGCGTTTTTCAGAGGCAGCCTTGAGGAGTGGCAGCAGGGCTTCCACCTCCTGGTACTCCTTGTATTTCATTGCGGGAATCTCATCCCACGGAAGCACGTATGGCAGACGCTCCTCGCCAAGCTCCATCTCATCCGTGATGGATTCAAACACGATGTCGGATTTTACGCCTTCCACCTGCGTGGAACCGCCGTTGATGCGGTAGAATTTGGCTACGGTCATCTTAAGCGAACCAAACTCCTTCTTGTTGACGTTCGGCAATTGCCTAGGCGATATGTATCGGCCCAGGTCAAAGACGTTCTGCACAGTGCCTTTGCCATGCGTGGTTTTATCGCCGACCACCAGTGCACGCTTGTGGTCCTGCAAGGTCGCTGCCACGATTTCGGAAGCGGAGGCACTGAAACGGTCCACCATCACAATCAACGGCTGCGAATAATGGTGGGGCTCTGCCTGCTTGTCATAACGCTTTTCAATGGTGCCACTCGCGTTGCGTACCTGCACCACCGCACCGTCCTCGATGAAGAGTCCCGCCAAGCTGATGGCCTCGTCAAGCGCACCACCGCCATTGCTGCGCAAATCCATAATAATGCCGTCCAAGGTGCCTTCGCTCTCTGCCTTTTGAAGCAGAGCCAGCATGTCACGTGTGGTGCTCTTATAGTCAGGCTTCCGTTTGTATTTTCCCTCGAAGTCGCAGTAGAAGGAGGGAAGATGCATAATCAGCACGTGTGCCTCCTTACCGTCTTCCATCGGAATCGTGCGCATCTCCGACTTGGCCTCCGATTCGGTGAGCTTCACTTCGTCGCGGACGATGGTGATGACTTTTCCCGTGCGCGAACCTTCTTCCTGCACGGTCAGATGGACCTTGGTGCCCTTGGGACCGCGTATCATGGAGACAACACGGTTCAGCGGCATCTCGATGACATCGACGGGCTCCTTGCCATCCTGCGCAACGGCAATGATTCGGTCGTCCTTCTTCAAGCGTCCATCCTTGTCGGCGGGGCCCCCTGGAACGACTTCCACAATGACCGTGTATCCGTCTTTTGTGGTCAAGGTGGCGCCTATACCCTGCAAGGAGAGGCGCATGTCGATGTCGAAGTCCTCCTTGGTGCGAGGGGCCATATAATTCGAGTGGGGGTCGAATACACCACAAAGTGCGGTGAGGAAGAACTCAAGCACCTCGCCTGCTTCCATCTCGCAGCGGCGCATATAGGCGCGTGCATACATTTTCGCCTTGTCGTTTAGTTTCTCTTCGGCGGTTTTTTGCTCTTTGGGTGGTTTCTTCTTGCCAGCGGCAATCTTCTCCTTATCAGCCTCTTCATCAAGGAGTTCCTGCAATAATTCGTTTTTTAGGGACTTTCGCCAGATGTCGTGTTGTTCTTCGACGTTCTTCGGGGCGGGAGCGTCCTTGCGGTCGAGAACAAAAACCTCTTTCACGGTGTAATCCTGCGGCTTCTTCAGCTCTTCAATGACGTATTGCGTGCGTTCCTTCATGCGTTCAAGGTAGCGCTTATAGACCTTGAAGGCAAACTCCAGGTTTACGCGGCGCCTGTCAGGCATCCAAAGCACGGTTTCATACGAGATGAATTCATCGATGTCGCTCTGCAAAAACAGGATGTGCTGCGAATCCAAAATGCGCAAGTATTCCTTGAACCACTGGCTGGAAATCGCGGGTGTAACAGGCTGCGCCTTGTAGTGGAAACGGCGCAGGAAATCCACAGTAGTGTTGGCGACACGATAATGCGTCATTGTGGGATTGAATTCTGGGATTGGGGTTGCCAACATCTCCTCAATGGTCAGTTTTCGTTCCTGGGCACTGTTATCCACTGCCTTCATTTCCACAGCACCTGGTGCCGCAGGTGGTTGTACCGCAGGTTGTTCCACTGCTGGCGGCGGCAGAGGCTTTATCACGGGGGGCAGCACCTCCGCTGGTTGCGCTAGAATGCTATGATAACTCCCAAGCAAGAATAATACGAATACCCAAACCATTGTCGTTGTCTTTTTCATTGAAATATCCTTTACTTTCTAGTCGCACGCGCGGCGGCAAAAGTCACCGTCTTGATAGTTCCATTGCTATAGGCCTCCACTCTCCCCTGGATGATTCTGCTTTGGCTTCGCAGAATATACAACCACGTGGAGGCATACACCTCGATACGCAGGACACTTCCCTCGATGGTACAGGGCTGGCACTGCTTCACATTCACTGGCCCTACGATGCTCTCCCAATCTTTTTTCAACTTGTCAAGCAGGCTGATTTCTTGCACGGAGACCGAAGAGATAATGGAAGCGGCCACGTTGCCAATGGCAACAGGCTCGGGGCGGAACTCCGCAAAGACTTCCGCCCGACGCTCCTCGCCCACCCAGTCCGCCAGCACGGCCTCGCGTTCGCGCTCACGGGCAGAAGGCATCCCGTAGAACTCCCCTGCCTGGCGGTTGTCGTTTCGCGTCAACCAGCCGCTTTCTTTCTGTTGAAGGCTCTTTAGCTTTTCATCTTCCATTCCGTCCCCCTGACATTACCTCTAAATTGAGTAGTCCCGATGACCGAAGATGGCGGTGCCGACGCGCACCATCGTTGCGCCCTCGGCGACTGCAATCTCGAAGTCGCCCGACATTCCCATCGAGAGTTCAGGAAGATGGAGGCCGCTCTTGGCCTCCATATCATCCCGTAGCTTGCGAAGCCCGCCGAAGATGCGGTGCAGTTCCGATTCGGATGCTCCAAGTGGCGCAACTGTCATAAAGCCAGCCAGCATTGGTGTCGGGCACCCTTCCAGCACGGAGGGCACGTCCGACGGCGTCAGCCCGAACTTGCTCTCCTCACCAGAAATGTTCACCTCCAGCAGGAGCTTCGGCGACACACCCAGCTCGCCCGCGATTCTGACCGTGCGCTGAAGCAGGGCCAGCGAATCAATGGAGTGAATCCAGGCGGCGTGCTCTAGGGCCACGCGCACCTTGTTCTGCTGCAAATGACCGATGAGGTGCCATTCGATGTCCGCTGGCAGTTTGGGGGCCTTCTCGGAAAGCTCCTGCACGCGGTTTTCACCGAACGCATGCTGTCCGCAACGATATGCTTCCGCCGCGCATTCTGCGGGGAAGGTTTTGCTCACCGCGATGAGTCGTGCGTCATTTTCGCCGCGTCCAGCCGCCTTCAATGCGGCGGCCAGCCGTGCCTTGACTTCTGCGAGACCAGTTTCGATGCTCATGGTTTATGCCTTCTTGATTTCGGCAACCATCGCCATGATGCGTTTGCCATATTCGACGTAGTTGTCGTACATCGCCTGCGGGTCCGCCTTGATGGAGGCGTCATGGAAGACCACCTGCATGTGGGGCTCGATGGAGATGCCGCCGTCATAGCCGCGCGCAAAGGCATCCGTGAGAATCTTCTTCACATCGCCGTCGCCCTCGCCAGGCCAAGTGCAAATCAAGTCCTTGCGCTCGGGGCTGTAGTGACCGTCCTTGATGTGGATGTAGGCAACGGCCTCCTTGACGTGGTCGTAGAACTCCCAGCTGGACTGCTTGGGATAGGGCTTCGCCTTCGCCTTGTCATCGTTGCCAACGCAGTTGCCCGTATCGAAAACCAGCTTCAGACCAGGAACGTTCTCCAGCAGCTCCAGCGTGAAGGGCCAGCCCATGCCACCGTAGTTCATGCAGTTTTCGTGGACGGGCTGAATGCCCGCATCCAGGAAGCGCTTGGTGACTTCGCGCAGGCGACGGAAACGTTCGTCCTGCATCTGGTCGTGCGGGTCACGGTCGTCCATGCGTGCATAGCTCATGATGCGGATGAGCTTGGAGCCAAGACGCTGCATACGCGGAATGGCGCGGTTGATTTCCTCGATGGTGATGTCGAAGGGGTCGGTGATTTTCTTAGCCCAGTTGCAAATCGTTGAGCCGAAGCAGTTGACATGGATGCCAGCGGCGTCCAAAGCGTCTGCCACTTGGTTGAACTTGTCTTCGGGGAGGTCGTGGATGTTTACGCCGTCAATGGCGCGTGATTCGATATTGGTCCATCCCAGTTCCTTTGTCGCCTTGATCTGGCCTTCAAGGCCCTTGGATGCTTCATCTGCAAAACCTGTGAAATACATGTCAAACTCCTTGTGGTTGCGCGGGAGAATCCCGCATTATTTGAACACCAGTTGTGTATAATGCTGCGAATCCTGCATAATGCCAGCGGATTCAGCGTAGAAATCGTCGTTGAGAGAGAAGCAACCGCCCTCCACCTTGGACCAAGGTGCGTTCGGGTGAGAGTGGTAACTACCCATTGTAGCCCAGTTCTTGTAGTTCTGGTGGCCGTTGGTCTCCACAACGCCCACCTTCATGCCTGGTAGAGCACCGATGCGCGCCGCAAAGCTCTTGTTCCAATCGACCTGGATGGGGCCGACGGTCAAATCTGCGCAGAACATCGGGACATTGCTGCGGGCAGCTACTTCGGCTATCTTCAGTGTCATGCTCAGGGTCTTGGCGATGGGCTTCAGTGCGATAGCAGAGTAGCCTAGCTCAATGCGTTGCGCCACATCGCGGTCGCAATGCGCGCTTTCGTCGGCAGCGACGCGCACGCCCAGATCGCCCACATTGGCGAGGTAGTCTTCTGGGAACGGCTCTTCAATGATGGCTATTTGGTCGAAGCAGCCAATCTTGCGGCAGTGGTCAAGGAAGCGCTGCAGGCGCTCCTTGGAATCATAACGCCCGTTGGCATCGAAGTAATAAGGGATTTTGCCGTTTTCGGTGTAGGGGGTCTCGCGGCTGCCGATAGCCTTATGGATGGCCTCGACGCGCGCCATGTCCCATTGAAGCATCTTTTCGCGGTCGCCGTCCTTGTCGGGGTCGGAGCCGATTTTGACCTTCAAGAAGAAGTAGCCTTCTTCAACATGGCGCACAATCTCCTCCATCGGGATAGCATACGCCATCAATGGAATGGAGGCCAGCTTGCGGTGGCGCGAAGAAAGTATCGGACGATACTGCGCGGGAATCATCTCGTCGAAGCTCTTGAAGCCGTGCTCACGCGCGTAGAGCAACCATGCGGCGGCATCGACGCCCACCAGCGAGTTCAGCGCAAAGGTCTGGCGTAGGTTCTTGTTGCCTGTCAAAACCTTGCCATACTCCCAGACGGGCGGCAGCAGCTGCTCAAGCAAATCAAATGGCGTCTCGAACGACATCCCCTTCGCCAGCTTCAGCGCATAGCTCGTCATCGCAAACATGATGGCATTGCCAGCAGATTCGCTGTTGGAGGTGAAGATGCTGGCATCCGACCAGAGCACGCTCTGCGTGTTGAGCCCAATGGAGCGCACGCCATTCGTCGATTCCATCGCTGCGATGGATTGCCATATCTCGGACATGTAACCGCCCTTGAAGCCAAACGGACGGATGAGCGGCTCCCGCTCAAAATTGCAGTTTGTGTTCTTGATCGTGATGCTCATAGTGGCCCTTATGGGAGTGATTGTGCTATTCCGTTAGACATGAATAAGTTTGAAAAGTTCCTATTCCTTCATCTTTTCCGCCATGTTGTCCAGCGCAGGGCGCATCATGGCGAGGCAGTTTTTGCAAGATTCCAAGTTGGAGCGCGGCTCGAAGACATCGCGCAGAGTCTCTGGGCGGTCGGGGAGCTGTGTCATGATGTGGATGGCCTTCCCTCGCGCGGAGAAGAAGTCGTCCGTTACCTTTTTCAGCACGGCTGCGCTAAGGCAGACGATGAGCTCGGAGGAGCGAATGTCCTTCAAATCCAGCTGCTTGGCACCAAGCCATCCGCAATCGTATCCCAGCTCGGTGATGACCTGCTGTGCGGCTGGCGGCATGCCGTCGCCCTTGCGCACGCGTAGCCCTGCCGACTGCACATTGAAATCAGTCGCGCCAAGGCTTTTCAGCTTGCCCGCAAGGTAAGCTGCCGCCATCTTGCTGGCGATGCGGTTCGATTCGCAGACAAAAAGGATGTTGACCATAAACAGCCCCTTACATCTGCGCCTTGAAGAAGGCGACGGTGGCCTCCAGCCCCTTGTCGAAGTCCGAGGTGGGCTTGAAGCCTGCCTTGCGCAGCTTGTCGATGGCTGCTGACGAATGCTTTACATCCCCTGCGCGAACTGGCTTATAGACAATTTCGGACTTGGAGCCCAATATCGCGATGATCTTCTTCGCAAGGTCGTTGGTGGTGATGCGTCCACCATACGCCACGTTGAAGACGCCCGTTTCAGGCGATTCCGTGGCAAAGAAAGCGTTGGCGGCAGCAATGTCCTTCACGTA
>JAEEGL011168359.1_pt1 | contig 10158 bp, 12 predicted proteins | sample 9134231 | NCBI WGS metagenome assembly JAEEGL01 (sample SAMN16246548, study PRJNA631951) | gut metagenome | biome: gut microbiome; feature: rumen; material: fiber-attached | host: Bos | place: Iran: Karaj | collected 2018-10
AGCCATCGACTACGGATGGATCCACGAGCTGAACGCCCTCACGGTGATGACCGACGAGCAGGCATACGCCAGGTGGAATGACACCCTGAACGAGGTCCTCGAGGAGAACCTCCAGCTGATTCACAACCCGCAGGTCATCGGTCTCGGTTACTCGAGGGATGCGCTGAGGAACCATCTCGATGCGTTCTCCGAGGTGCTCGGATTCAAGAAGGTGGACCTGGAGGCCCACGATCCCGAAGGTGATGCACCGCCCGAGAATTCGGAGGAGGTCTCCGATGATCAGTGAGATGCGTTCGATCCCGTCCATCTCGGAGATGGATAACGGGATCCTGATCTGTGTCGGCAGCGGGAAACAGGGTAAGAGCTGTACGCTCCATTCCCTCGTGGACATCTGCTTCCGGGATCGGGAGAAGTATCTCCTCGATACCTCGGGAGTGGACATCTCCATCTTCCCGAATTATGGTCTGGCACATACGGTCGATGACATTCCCGTAGGTGCGATTGCCATAATCGAGGACGTCAACCGCGTGTTCCATTCCCGCGGTTCGTCGAAGGACCCGACCCTCCAGAAATGGTTGGGAGTGATCAGCCACAAGAGCAATGTTGTCTGCATCACCACCCAGTCGATGGCCAGTACGGACATCGAGTTCCTGCGTTCTCAGGACGTGGTCGTCCTCCACAAACGTATGTTCGAGGAGGATGTGGAATTCGAGAGGCCCGAACGTCAGCGTTCCCAGATGTTCGCCAACGAACGGATAGCACGTGCCATCCGTTCCCATCCGAACGTCCCCGAGAAGGCCTGGACGTTCCTTCCGAAGTTCAACGAGTGCGTGGCGATACCGCCCGTCCCGTGGTGGTCCTTCGCCAATTCGCACATGCTGCGGGAGGTGAAGGTATGCTCCTGACGGATTCCGAAGCGGACCGTCAGCTGTCCCTGCGGGCTGCGTCCTCGGTCCCGCTGCCTCCGGAGATGGCGATGATGGACAGATACGATGCCCGGCGCTTCCATGCGTGGGTGTCGTTCTACGAGCTGATGGGCGTCGTCGACCATCCCGTGGTGCAGCTGCTCTCCGATCAGAGGAGACGCGCTGCCATGGCCACGGCGGTCTCGAGGGCACCGTACCTCGAGAGGATTACGCACCTGAGCGCCTGGATGGCGGGAGACAGGGTCAGAGACTACGATCTGACAGGGGGCGGTAACATGCTACCCCGATGCTGACGGCGACAGCCGTCAGCCCCCGTCCCGCAATTCCGTACCTCCCGCGAACCGCCGTGGCTATCCTCTTCGCACGAGCCCGCGAAGCGGTGCGAGGGCGGAAATAAAGGACGGGCACGCGCCGAAGTGCACCGCACCGGCGCTGCCCGTCCGTCTTTACCCGCCGACGGCGGGGCAAACCATTTCCCAACGATACAATGATCGACAGCGACGAATACAGGATCAATTCCCTCAACAGGGCGGCGATGCGTGCCGAGAAGGAACACAAAGCAGTACAGAATGCCATGCAAAGACATCCTGTAGTCCAGTATGTTCTCAACCTGCCGTACGAGGATCCTGTGTATCCTGCCAATAGGTACCTTGTATTTTCACCCCGTGAAAATCCTCAGGAAAGCGGCCTTCAGGGAATACAGGAAAGTCAGGAAACATATTCTACTACACCCCTTGACGCTTCATCTCTCCATTCCATACCCAATAATGCCCAGACCCTCGGCAGCACCATAACCTGGTGCATGCCCGGTCATGATTTCAACAGACCTGTCAGGAAAGGATGCGGCATCATCCGCGCATCCGACGGCACCGCCGTGTACACACAATGCGATCAGGACCAGGAGCATCATCTCAAAGCCAAACAGAAGCACTGCTGGTCCCGCCACTGTCCGAAATGCATGAACGATACCTGCATACGCGATGCCGTCGAAGTCGAGAAGAGATTCCTCGCATGCATGGCCCTCAAATCCAAGGAAGGCAACCCTATCGGCTGGGTGTCCCATTTCACCGTCTCGCCCCCTCAGGAATTTGCGAAACATACTATGCAGACATATGAGGACTACAATGAACTTTCAGAATACGTAGGAAAGATGCTCATCAAGCACGGGGCGGTTGCCGGCTATACCGTCTTCCATCCGTGGAGACAGAAGTCCAACCGCTGGGAGCTTGCACCGCACTTCCACGTCCTCCTTCTGGGATTCATCGATACCACATCATTCAGGAACGACAACCCCGGATGGGTGATAAAGAAGATCCATGCCAGGGAAAGGATCCGCAGCATCCACATGACCGTGGGATACCTGCTGACGCATGCCGGAATACCCCTGGTGGCAAGACAGCCCGAGGATGTGGATTGGGACCTCCAGGTACTGAACACCCTGATCCCCGGCCTCACGTCCAAGGGTGCCGACTACACCGAGGACGATTACAGCGACAAAGCAGACAATAAGGGGAAGATGGTCGGCGACCTGTCCAAGACGGATTGGGTGCAGTGGACGATCAACCTCATACTGATGAAACCCCGCATGCGCTATTGGGGCCTCCTCTCCCAAAAATCAATCCAGAAGATAGACAACATCAGACAGTACAAGATCCGCCTCTGCAAGGAGTGCGGGACGCCCCTCCGCGTCTATCAGGGGATGTCGGATCTGGACGGCGATTACGTGAGATACATCCAGGATAATCCTGTGGTGTGCTTCGCACGTAATGCGTCGGCAGTGAAGGCCTTCATCCTGAGATACAAGTCCCGTCTAAGGGATGAGAACGATCCTCTAACACTCGAAGACCTCGTTAGGATGATCCCCACAGCTGCATCCTCTTTAGAATACATCCAGCAGAACCACGACCTTGTAATGTCCGGACCCTTCGACGAACCAGATTCATATTTCCTCAAACGTCAAGCCAAAGCAATAGGCCTCGGCGATTCCACAGTTTCCGCCTGATTCCATTCTTCACGACTGTCCTGACCGTTTATGAACGAGCCAACCGGAGCTCTATCCGGTACAGGTCGGCGGCCTGTATAAAAACGCCCGAATCATGGAAAAAGAAGATTTCAATGAGAAAGAGGCCGAGATGATAGCAGCCTCAAAGATGTTCGAACAGTCAGCGAAAGCTCTCTTCCCCCGTCCGGAGGATCATATCTCCCTGCTGGAGCTTGTGTTCATCAAATCGGTGGTGGATGAGTTCGGTACCTCCGACGAGGTGCTTGACATCATCCATATGTCTGCTGAAGAGATGTTCCTGGCCTTCCGGAGTCAGAGACAGGAGGGAGAGTGATGCCTGGGAAGTATCACCTCCTCCCCACCAAGTACCCCAAGAGGAAGGTACGCAGAGTAGACGGGGAGTGGAAGACCGAGTATTCGAAAGCCCCTCCGGAGGGATGGGTGATCCTCGGACCCCACATCCAGGATGACAGCGGGTACGATGCATCAGGGAAGTGGCAGACCAAGCGCACGAAGTACAAGGGAATCCTCGGTCCCGTCAGACGGAAGCTCACCGAGGGCTATCTGAACACCCGCATGAACCGCCTCAACAGCGTGGAGACCAACCAGAACTACGTCACGAGGATCATGGAAAATCCCCGCACACCTGATGAGAACAGGGCCGTGGTACTTGATTACGTCAAGAAGCACTGCGAGCGTTTCGTCCCGGTCGATGAAGGCGATCCCAACAGCGAATACGGCCGCTGGGCCCGCATACACAACGGAGAGAACGTCCAGCACGGATTCGTGGCAAGATTCCTCAGGAAGTACGGTGGCATCAACGGCGGTGAACAGAGATGATCCACCACATCACCTTCGCAATGCTCGACAGGAAATTCCCCAAAAGCAACACCATCGCCATGTGCCAGCACTATATGGAACGTCTCCTTTCCGACCCCGATCTCTCATACACCGACAGGAGGACCGCCATCGATTACATCTATGCGAACAGACACCGCTTCACTGCTCTCCCGACCGATACAGGCGATTTTGTCCAAGATGAGATCAACCGGAAGCTCAATGGCAACAATGTTGTTGAAGATTTCTTTGAATGGTTGCAGGAGGGCGTCTGGAAGTCCAATAACCGATGATCACGGACTCTGCATTTCAATCAACGATTCGTCCATTTTTGCAACCATATCCTTGCGCCATGAATCCCATAATCACCAGTGAAGACGCGGAATGTGTTTGACTCGATTGAAGATTCAATCGTCTGGTGCCATCAATACAATCTTACGCCGGAGTCCTCTCATCCCTGTAACCAGCTTAGTATCTGTCATGACTCTGATGGTCGTCTCGAAATCCTCGAAATCTTTGACTGTGATACGTATCAGATGTTCCCCTGCAGATACCTTCTTCGTTACCGATTTGCCCATCCCAAGTTTTCCCACGGAAACATTGTCGATGTATACATGGAAGCCGAACAGGGGCTGGTTGAGTTTCTTTTCGCGCAGTATCTCCAGATTTACAATCCTCGGTTTTGCAGATTCGGGTGATCCGTAATTGTAGTTGATGTTGATGACGTCGGAATGATAGGTCTGCGTCATGTTGGAACTATTCTTCTCGATCATCACTTTGGCACCGCAGTATTCACAGAATCCGAATTCGCGATTATCCTCAAATTCTAGATCTCCGCCGCACTTGGGACACTTCAACTGTATCACTGGCATCTTCTATCATCTCGATATCACTCTATTGCTATTTATCTGTACATGCAGGTGATTCCGAATGTTCGGTTCATTATCATACGAACAGTTCTAATTGCAAAGTGTAATATTGTGTAAATTTTACATTAATTGACATCATTTATATACTTGATAGGCAATGAACATTCATGGTATCCTATGATGAGATGATTTCCCGTATCAGAAGTTACGGTCTCAGCATTTCCCGGCTCAGCCGCATTATCGGTAAATCCCGTCCTACTCTGTACAAGTACATCAGCGACTACTGTAACGGAGAAGTCAGTGACATCGATACCAAGACCTTACTGTTGCTTCAGGAACTGGACCAATACTATGAGAAAGATGATCCTGGTGAGATGGATGCGTTCCTCAGAGGCCTCTTTGGTGATGATTATATGGAACGGTCTGGACCACCACAGGAAGAGGATTATCAGCTGCACGAACCTCCCGATGGGTCGGCGTATTTTGTTAATCTGAATTCATCATTTCGTCCTGATGCTGTCAATCCGAAATCTGACCGGGATACCGGGTTCGTTGTCGATACCTACGATATGCTGGATACATACAAGTTCATAGGACAGTCTCTGGTTGGTTTTACCAATCTTAAGACCAAAGGGCGCGGAGTGCGTCTTTCGAAGGCCGACAATACATTCGTTGTCGATTATGAACGTCAGGATGGAGATTATAACATCATCCGTGAGGAGAAGATCGTCCGTTTCTTCCTGGAATATCTCAGCACCACGTTCAATAATCCCATATTCAGGGACAATCCCATCCATTATGTCACCTATCTCAAACCACAGTTCGATCTGGCAATTGCCGCTATCAATCAATTTCTGAAGGAAATGGGGCCTGAGATGGATGGCGTGAAGGCCATGGAGATCACTGACAGGTTGAATCGTGAGCGTAAGGAGAAGCTGGCGGCAGATTATTCCTGGACGGTCCTGGTCACCGTAGCACAGCGTAAAATGGGAGTCGGAGGCGTTGCCATCGATTTATGCCAGTCTCCTGTGGATCATCTTAAGGAGCATTACCGTAACATATTCGAAGAAACCCATGAGGGAGATGTCGTTCTGCAGGCCGCGGCATTCGGTCCGTTCTATGACAAAAATGAGGCCGAACGCATAAAGACCTTCTTCGAAGTAGATTGGGAGATGTCGCTTGACCATCCCGACTGTATCAGACCCGAACATGCGATCAATTGGCTTGAGGGATTGAAGAAGAAAAAGGGACTCATGTTCTTCAAAGAGATTGCATGATGAAAATAAATGTGCATCATAAGTGAAAACATTAATATAACAATCTATTTATGAGGTATTATGCAAGTTAAAGCTAACAAAAAGATATCCTACAGCGGGGATTCCCTCATTGTCAATGTCACCAAAGAGGTAAAGTCATTGGGATTGGACAAGGGAGATTATGTGGATATCGCGTTGGGCGAACAGGACCCTCAGGATGTACGCAGATACAATCTTGGTCGTATGTTTGACAATCCTGATGCCGAATACGTGAATTCTTCCTTCCTTACACCTTCGGATACCTGTGTCAACGGTAACAGCATCGAGGATCACAGTGAGATCATGTCCAAGGACACGGTCTCGATGTATACGGACCTGCTTTCGATGTATAAACGCATCATCAATCTCGTTACATCGGTCGCTGCCGAGGTCATAAGATCCGAGCATGTGCATTATTCGGCCCAGGAGAAGTCATTCATCGCCAATTTCTTTCCCAACGTGGACAGCTATCCGAAGAACCAGTACGTTCAGATCGATTTCCTGCTGGAGGTGCTCTGGAAACTCATCAATTTCGGCAGGGTCCTTGATTCGGGTGTGACCTACATCAACAGTCTTCCGGAAGCCATATCCGATGCGAAAGATGCCGTCAAACGTATCTTGTCTTCCGATATGGATGGTATCGGCAAACTGATCGACGAGCTCAATGATGAGTATGAGATGGCACACACTGAGATACTGTACAAGGAGCTGTGGTATCTTGTCGTATCCCTCGAGGGTGAAGCATGTGATGGCTATATGGGTGAATTCGGCAATATGATCTCAAAGGTCGTGTCGTCGCCCTCACCGTTCGACCTGTCCGATGAACTGAGCCATTCCAATAAAGAACGTTCACATTCGGGCATGGCGGTGTTCGATACCATTTACGGACCTTTCAGAACCAAAGAAGAAGCGACGAAGTACAAGAACTATCTCGATGTCAGCTATGAGATGATTAATGATGTATCTGGTTTCGACCAGATGGAGCAGTTCATCACCGATGTGATGAAGGGTGTTCCCAAATTCAGAAGATGAAGTCAATGTATGATGGAGGGAGAGAATGGGTATGAAGCAATCGGATTGCGATGGATCTTGGTACCCAGTCTCAGCAGAATATGAATCGGTCTCCGGCGGAGTCCCTGGAAAGAATACGCCGAAGACCACCCCAAATGAGGTGAACGAGCCTATGAACTAAGTCCGTCCGACGATCAGTGATATACTTAAGGGATATAAAACTGAACTGATGCGTTTTCCTTAGGTCGGATCATCTTCCGTCATTTTTCCGTTCGGACACCAGGAATCGATTCCGGATTACATCAGCGTTCGGATCTTCAAACCAATTCTGACACTGTGACGTGTCAGATACAATATTCCGGGAGGAATGAGAAAAATGATAGACAATACACATAGAGCAGCATCGTCGACTGTCATGGAGAACGAATTGCTGCATACGCTGAGGGGTGCCATCGGTTGCTTTGATACCGACAGGCCCGTGCTGTACGAATACGGAATGATCGCCGATAGCGGGATTGAGAAGGGTGCTTCGTTATCGATTACCGTCAGATTGCTGCCGACAGGCGAGGTGGAATACAGTTTCGTATCGTCGAAGTCAAGATATCAGGCCTTCCAGACCTTTCCTGCACTCGCGGATAATGTGAGATGCGGCATATTGGTACGGAGTGAGCCGAAGTATGTAGGATGCGTGGTGACGGATTTCATCGTTTCATTCATCCACATGCTCGATGGATACACCGAGAAGGGTCTCCCGCCGACCATACGTCTGTCTGAGATGCTCGGTGATTCGAAGGAAAGCGAACGTCTGCGCGGTCTCGAATATCTCTTGGAGAATGGGGTGATATCGCTTACCGGCATCGGTTCAGGCGATTATATGATAACGCTCCGTACGAAGGACAGTCTCATCTATGAGGTCAGTATGATGCAGGAGGATCATGATTATCCGGTATTCAGTGAACGTCAATACTGTCCGTCCTGCATGAATGAGGGGGCGATGACGTGAGTACGGGTGCGAACGCCAAATCGAATCGTATCGACGGATCGGTACCACCGTCCTGTTCCGATACATATCCCACCTATGACAATCTGTCATCCTTCAGAGACCGGACCTGTAGGTGGATGGGCATACCGTCCACCGTCATGCTTTCGGACCAGATGCTCCTTGATATGTATGAGATCAGGAGATTCCAATCGGATGCTTGTATCTCTGCAGAATTCTTCATCGGTGTCGATGACGATCAACGTTTGGCTGCAGCGGTCTTCCTTCTGCATACCAGAAGGATAGAATCGGTTCAACGCGACGGCCATGTCGCATATCGTATGACCCAGAGAGGTCTGGACGCTGCAAGGGTGGCATCCACTACGTGGCTCTTCATGAAGGTTGAGAGACACGATCTCGATGAATGCAGAAAGCTGTTCGATCCTGATGTGACGATACGTGGCATGGATTTCAGGTCACGCGCGGTCCTTCGTCCGCTATTGGTGTCCATCTATGACTTCATCTGTGCCATCGGTGCTGAACCGACCTTCGAGAGTATCACGGATTCGGACTGCGAACCTCAGACCATAGGAGCTCTGGCCATACTCAAGGAGTACGGGTTGATCTCCTGCGGTTTCCCGGATAAGGATGAGTCGTTTGTCACGATCACTGCTAATGGCTATGTCCTTGTCAGAGAGTTCAAGGGGATGCCCGATCCGACCCTTTCGGATGTCCCTAAGAAACTGGAGCCGTGCTTCCTATGACTTGTGGCGGTCACGACTCAAACCTTTTCCGTTCTTTTTCTTCTGTCGTACCGAATGCGGCCCATGTCGCGATATGCCGTCTCTTACACTAAATTAATAATAATACAACCCGTACGCGAACCGCAGGGACATCATGGGGAATTACGATCTACCAGATTTCGCCATCGAAGATGCGGAACGCTGTGAGGAACAGGTCAAGCTGGAATTGATCACCCCCGCTCTTGAGAAGGCGGGGTGGCCGAAGAAGCAGCTCCGTATGGAGTACATCACCTCAGGCAAGATGCTCCTCGACCGCATGAAATGCATCCGCGACAAGAGGAGACGCAAGCTGGACTATCTCCTCATCTCCAAAGGCGGCATCGGTCTCGCCGTCGTCGAGGCGAAGAAGGAATCCTTCCCCGTGAGCCAAGGTCTCCAGCAGGCAATCATATATGCGCAGATGCTCAACATCCCGTTCGCATACAGTACGAACGGACACGGTTTCAAGGAGCAGGATCTGATCACCGGTGCCACACGCGATCTGTCCATGGACGAGTTCCCGTCCGAGGAACAGTTGTGGGAAAGATACACCCGTGAGAAGAATCTTCCTCCCCAGTCATCCCTTTCCGTGCCGTATTTCACGGAGATGGGCGGCAAGACCCCCAGGTACTACCAGAGGGTGGCCATCAACCGCATCCTCGAGGCCATCGAATCCGGAAGGTCCCGCGTCCTTGCCGTTATGGCTACCGGTACCGGGAAGACCTTCGTCTGCATGCAGGTCATCCACAAGATCCTCGAGTCCAACCCCAACGCTAAGATCCTCTTCCTTGAGGATAGGAACGGCCTTGTAGACCAGACCATGGCCAACGATTTCAAGCACTTCAGCAACTGCATGACCAAGGTCCAGAAGCGCACCCTCAATTCCGCATATTCCATCCACATGTCCCTGTATCAGCAGCTCGTGGATACGAACGCTCCCGTGCAGCCGTACACGCAGTTCCGTCCGGAATACTTCGATTACGTGTTCGTAGACGAGTGCCACCGCGGCAGCGCCAAGGAGAACAGCGAGTGGAGGAAGGTCCTCGATTATTTTGATAAGGCTGTACACATAGGTCTCACAGCCACTCCCAAGGAAGATAGTGAAGCTTCCACCACCGAATACTTCGGTCTTCCCGTTTATGTGTACTCTTACAGGCAGGGTGTCGAGGACGGTTTCCTCGCGCCTTTCATCGCTTATGATGACACGACAAATATTGACTGGTCCTGGACGCCCGATATGGAACTGTATGACGAGAACGGCAATCGTGTCGAGGGTCCCTTCGACTTCAAGGATTACGATCAGAGGGTCATTGTCCCTTCAAGGACCAAAGCTGTCGCCGAACGCGTTGTCGATTGGCTCAGGGAGAACGGGGTGATGTCCAAGACCATCATCTTCTGTCAGACCGAGGACCACGCACTCCGTATGCGCGATTTCATAAAGGAACTGATGCCGGATA
>JAEEGL012192252.1_pt1 | contig 10158 bp, 6 predicted proteins | sample 9134231 | NCBI WGS metagenome assembly JAEEGL01 (sample SAMN16246548, study PRJNA631951) | gut metagenome | biome: gut microbiome; feature: rumen; material: fiber-attached | host: Bos | place: Iran: Karaj | collected 2018-10
AAAAACGGGCAATTATAAATCAAACAACAACGATTCTTACGAACTCGCGGCCGCCTAAGGCTGCGCGTCCGCTCCGGGAGGGCCACGACCCGGCTGTCGGGCGCCACTGAGTGGCGAACGTGCGTGCGCTAAGCTTTGCGCGCACCATGCATCATGAAGCTACCCGACCGGCAGGGCGTGACGGCTTGCCAGCCGGAAGGGGAAAGGGCCTTCGGGCCGCAATAACCGCCTGCGCACGGAGAAGTTCTTTCTGAAACGTTTTCGGACGGGGGTTCGACACCCCCCGCCTCCACCACGTCGGAAGTCCTGTGAATGCTTCGCAGCCGCGCAAGCGCGCCTGCTCGATGATTCACGGGACTTCCTCCTTTCCGAATCGGACCCGCTCCGCCGGGCTCCGATTCGGACGGGGACGGGTCCGTACAAGGACTCCTAAGGCCCACGGCGTCGGAAGAAGTCAACTGCATTCCGTTTCCGCGGTTACCGTAAGGGCCGCGAAAACTCCATATCCGTTGACTCCTTCCTCCTTTCCGAATCGGACCCGCTTTGCTGGGCTCCGATTCGGATGGGGACGGGTCCGCATAAGGGCTCCTAAGGCCCACCATAAAAAAGCGCCTTTTGTCTACCGGACAAAAGGCGCTTTTTTGAACGATGTGTTCCGCTTTCGCGGAACGTGATGTGCGCTTCGCGTGTGATGTTTGCTTTGCAAGTGAAATGCGCTTCGCACGTGAAAAGCGGAACGCACCACATCACCCTGCGTCAAAGCCGCCAGACACCGCTGCGGGCACAGCCTTCGGCGTCACCTGCCCGCCGGGTATGCATCATGATTCCCGCCTCCCCGGGCAAAGGATCCGACATAAAAAGCATCCTGCGGGCCCGCGGCATCTTGGCAAATGCTGTAAGGCGTGCTACAATTATACTGCCTGAATTATATCCTGGAGGGAAGTATTCGTGCGGGCTTTGATCATGATCATGATATTTGCCGGAAGCTTGCTGATGGTCTACAACATCATCCGTTACGGCATATTTGTAAAGAACAGCAGGAACCTGGAGCAGCAGACCATGCATCTGGGCCTGCTGGCGGTTCCCCTCATCCTCCTGATCTTTTTCCTCGTGGGCTATATCGTTGTCGGCATCAGCGGCATTGCCGACCTGATGATGGCGGCGATCCTGTTCGGCGGCAGCGTTTTTGTTTTTCTGTTGCTGATGGTCATGTTCAACATCATCCGCCATATCCGGGATACGGACCGGGTGCTGGCCCACCGGTATGAGGAGATGCGCACGGAGCTGAACGCCATGACCCAGGACTTCCTTGCGGCCTTCCTGGTCAACCTGACCAAGGATGAAGTGGAGGAACGGGCAGGCGCCTACCTCTATGACAGCGATTACGAACACGACGTTTATTCCGAACTGCTCCGCGCCAGGGCGGGGTACGTGCTGGATGCGGTCCATACCGAGCCGGAAAACAGCGTTTTCCGGCGGGAGGAACTGCTGCGCCGCTACGGGGAAGGGCAGACCTCTGCCTCCGAAGTGATGCTGGTCCGCCGCAAGGACGGGGAAGCGGGGTATGTCCGCTTCTCGGCCACCCTTTCGAAAATGCCCGTTTCCGGCGACATCATCGCGTTCATCACCGAGATGCCTTACAACGAGGAAGTGATCCGTCAGACGCTGCTGGAGGACGTGCTGATGGACCAGTATGACCGTATCGCCTATCTCATCGACGGGAAATACCGGGTCGTCATCAGCAACGCGGGCAAAAAGAGCGGACTGCTGCTGCCCGACGACGAGGACGATACCTATGAATCCCTCTATCTCAACTACATACTGCCCACCATGGTCCGGGACGGGGAGAAAGCCGCGGGACCGAATCCGCTGCGGCTTTCGGTCATCGACAAAGCCCTGGCCGAGAGCAAGATCTATGACGTCAACGCTCCCTTCTTTATCGACGGAACGAAGCGATACAAGCACGTCGTGTTTTACCGCATCGACAAGGACAGCAAGTTTTATCTGATGCTCATATCCGACTCCACCAGCGTCCAGGAGGACCAGACCGCCCAGAACCGGCGGCTGTCCGAAGCACTGGAGGAAGCGGTCAGCGCCAAAGAGGCAAGCTCCCGCTTCTTCGCCCGGGTCTCCCACGACCTGCGCACGCCCGTGGACGGAATTCTGGAAACCGCCGGGAAAGCCGCTGCGGCGAAGAACCTGGAGGAAGTCAAAGAGCAGATGGCGAGGATCGGCGCGACCAGGCGGAGGCTCAGGTCCCTGCTGGAAGACCTCTTTGCCATGAGCACCATCGACAGCGGCAAGATGGAGCTGGAGGAAAAGCCCACCGACCTGCCGGCCTTTGCGGAGGAGCTTGCGGAGCACTTCGCCGGCGAGCGGCCGGAAAAGCATCTCCGCATCACGGCGGATACCGCCGGGCTGCGGGATAAGGTCGTCTGTTGCGACGCAAACCGCCTGCGCAGGGTGCTGGGCCGCCTGATGGTCAATTCCTGCGTTTTCGCCCCGGAGGGGGGAGACATCTGCCTGAGCATCACCCAGGGCCCCGAACAGACCGGAGAATTCCGGGATTATGAATTCTGCATCCGGAACGCCGGCGTGGAGATCCCTGAGGACGTCAGGGAACGCATTTTTGAAGAGATCGGCTGGGAGCAGAGCCAGTGGCGCGCGGAGCTCCCCGGCGTGGGCCTGGGCATGACCGTGGCCAAGGCTTTCGTGGACGCCATGGGCGGCACCATCCGCGTTTCTTCCGGCAAGGACGGGGATACCCGGGTGGTCATCGACTTCTCCTTCCGCACGGCCCCTCAGCCTGCGGAAGAAGAAAAAGCGGCGGAAACGCCGGAAGAGGAGCAGGAGAAGGGGGAAGCCCTGCACGTGCTCCTGGTGGACGACAACGAGCTCAACCGGGAGATCGGGGAACTGATGCTCACGGGGGAGGGCTGGACGGTGGACCTGGCCGATGACGGCGCGGAAGCCGTGGTAAAAATCAAAACGATGCCAGGCGGGACCTACGACGCGATCCTGATGGACGTGAATATGCCGGTGATGAACGGCTATGAGGCCACCAAGGCCATCCGGGCCCTGCCGGACAAGAAGAAGGCATCTCTTCCCGTTATTGCTCTGACGGCCGGCACCTCCCAGGAGAGCTCCGGGAAAGCCCTCGCCGCGGGAATGGACGGTTTTGCCTCCAAACCCATCGACCCGGCGGTCATCCTCCGGGAGCTTGCCCGGATCCGCGCCGGGAAATGAGCCCGGCGGAGCATCGTCCCATTCCTGAGAAAAAAGGGGAACACCATGGGAAAACAAAGCAGCGTAACTGAATCAGGCGCGCCGCGCCTTGTCCGCCGCCTGTCCCCGCTGGCGGTCTGGGCGCTTTCCTTCGGCTGCAGCGTCGGCTGGGGCTCCTTTGTCATGCCGGGAACCACCTTCCTTCCCATCGCCGGACCGTTGGGGACGGCGCTGGGCATTGCCGTCGGCGCCCTGGTCATGCTCATCATCGGCGTCAACTATGCCTATCTGATGAACCGTTATCCCGATGCGGGCGGCACCTTCACCTTCACCAAGATGGTCTTCGGTTATGACCACGGTTTCCTCTCCGCCTGGTTCATGGGGCTGGTGTACCTGGCCATCATCTGGGCCAATGCCACCGCCATCCCCCTCATTTTCCGCAATATCTTCGGTGATCTGCTCCACTTCGGCTATTTCTATACCATCGCGGGCTATGACGTGTATCTCGGCGAGATCATGATCTCCCTCCTGGCGGTGCTGGTTTTCGGCTTTGTCTGCCTCAAAAGCAGCCGGGCAGCTTCCATGACCCAGATCCTGCTGGCCCTGTTCCTTATCGTGGGCATCCTCGTCGCCTTCTTCGCCGTGTTTACCGGCAGAAAGGCCGGCACCGGCACCATGCAGCCCCTGTTCTCTCCGGATTACAAGCCCGGCGCGGGGATCCTGTTCATCGTGTTCCTGGCACCGTGGGCCTATGCGGGCTTTGAGTCCGTGTCCCATGCCACGGAGGAATTCCGCTTTCCCGTCAAGAAATCCCTCCGGATCCTGATGATCTCCCTGGTCACCTCTGCCCTCGCCTACATTGCCCTGGCCCTGATCGCCGCCGCTGCGCAGCCGGAGGGATTCGGAAGCTGGGTGGAATACTTCCGGGGGATGGGAAGCCTCAGCGGCGTTCAGGGACTGCCCGCCTTCTACGCGGTCTCCGCGGCCATGGGGAAGCCCGGCATCGCGATCATGGGCGTGGCTGCCGCCGCGGGCATCATCACCGGCCTGGTGGGCAATATGACCGCCGCCAGCCGCCTCATCTATTCCATGGCCAGGGACAATTTGCTCCCCGCCCCCATGGCCGCCCTCAACAAAAACGGTGCGCCGAAAAATGCGATCCTTTTCCTGATCCTGGCCTGTGTGCCCATCCCCTTCCTGGGGCGCTCGGCCATCGGCTGGATCATCGACGTCAACACCATCGGCGTGGCCATCGCCTATGCCTACACCTCCGCCGTCGCCTTCCGGCAGGCATGGGCGGAAAAGAAGACCGCCATAGTGGTGTCCAGCGCCGTGGGGATCGGGCTTTCCATCTTCTTCCTGCTCTATTTCCTGGTCCCCAACCTGTGGTCCGTATCCACCCTCACCATGGAATCCTACCTGATGTTCATGCTCTGGTCCGTGCTGGGCTTCGTCACCTTCTACCTGATCTTCCGGCGGGACAAGTCCCGGCGCATGGGCAAAAGCACGACCATCTGGATCGTGCTGCTGCTCCTGATCTTCTTTACCTCCATGATCTGGATCATGGGCACCACGGGCCAGGCGACGGAAATCGCCGTGGAAGACGCGGGGCGGACCTATGCCCACGCCCTGGAGAGCGAGGGCCAAAGGGTCGCGGATACCCAACTGGAGGACTATAAAGAACTGATGACCAATCATTTCCACCGGCTGACGGGGCAGGTGATCCGCAATACGGTGGTGCAGTTCCTCCTGTTTCTGGTGGCCCTGCTCATCGTGTTCCGCATTTACTCCACCGTGCAGCGGCAGCATCAGTCGGCGGTGGAGGACAAAAACCTGGCGGAACAGAGCAGCCAGGCCAAGACCAACTTCCTCTCCAACATGAGCCACGACATACGGACCCCCATGAACGCCATCGTGGGCTACGTGACCCTGGCCAAGCGGGAAAAGGACCTGTCGCCCCGCAGCCGGGATTATCTGGACAAGATCGAGGCTTCCAGCAGCCACCTTCTGGCGCTGATCAACGACGTGCTGGAAATGAGCCGCATCGAAAGCGGGAAGATGGAGCTCATGCCCGTCCCCACCGACCTGCGCAAGGTGATGGAGGAGGTGCGCGACATGTTCTCCACCCAGATGGAGACCAAGGGGCTGAATTACGTCGTCTCCTGTGAGGAGGTCACGGACGCCCGTGTCCTGTGCGACGGAAACCGGCTCAATCGCGTGCTCCTCAACCTCATCAGCAACGCCTATAAATTCACCCCGGAGGGGGGCAGCGTGACGGTGACCCTCCGGCAGACGGGCCTGGAGGATGGCAAGGCTGCTTTCCGCCTCAGCGTCAGGGACACGGGCATCGGCATGAGCCCCGAATTTGCCGCCAAGGTCTTCGAGGCTTACGAGCGGGAAAAGACCGCCGCCGTGGAGAACATCCAGGGCACCGGTCTGGGCACCGCCATTACCAAGAGGATCGTGGACATCATGGGCGGCAGCATCCGGGTCTTTTCCGAACAGGGAAAGGGCTCCGAGTTTGTGGTGGACATAGCCTTCCCGCCGGACCCGGAAGCGGTGCAGACCGGCGCGTCCAGAGCGGGAGAGACGGATGCTTCCGCGGCCTTCTCCGGCGTCCGGCTGCTGTTGGCGGAGGACAACCCGGATAACCGGAACGTCGAGACGGCTTTGCTGCAGGAGGCGGGCTTCCTGGTGGATACCGCCGAAAACGGGGAGGAAGCGGTGGAGATGCTCGCAGCTTCCCGGCCGGGGTACTACGCCCTGGTCCTCATGGATATCGAAATGCCCGTGAAGAACGGCTACAACGCTTCGAAGCTGATCCGCAGCCTGAAGAATCCCGCCCTGGCCTCCGTCCCCATCGTGGCGCTGACGGCCAAGGCATTCAGCGAGGATATTGCCGCCGCCCGGGCGGCGGGGATGAACGGACATATCGCCAAGCCTCTGAATATGAAGAATGCCATCGATACGCTGAGCGAGCTCCTGGGCCAGGACACGGGAGTGGGATAAAAGCCCGGCGCCAAGAAGGGGGAACGGGACATGCAGGAATTTATCAAAAGCGGCATTGATTTTATCAGCACATACGGCGGGAGGGTGATCATCGCCATCCTGGTCTTCATCGTGGGCTGCTTCGTCGTCAAGCTGCTGATGAAAGCCCTCAACAGGACCATCGACAAGCTGAAAATGGACGAGACCCTGAAGCAGCTCCTCAAGAAATTCCTGCGGCTGCTGCTCTACGCCGTCCTCATCATCAGCGTTGTGGAGATCATGGGCGTGTCCATGTCCAGCGTCGTCGCCATTCTGGCCTCCTGCGGCCTGGCGGTGGGCCTGGCGCTGCAAGGCTCCCTGGGCAACCTGGCCGGGGGATTGATGATCCTCCTGTTCCGCCCCTTCAAGATCGGGGACTACATCGAAACGGGGGGCTCCGAGGGCACGGTGACGGACATCAGCATTTTCTACACCACCGTCATGACCCTGGACAACAAGCAGATCTTCGTGCCCAACGGGGAACTGATGAACGCCAGCATCACAAACTACACGGCGGCACCCCGGCGCCGCATCGACCTGGAATTCAAGATCACCAACGACATCGACGCGGAGCTGGTCAAGCGGGTGCTGCTGACAGCGGCGCAGGAGACGGAGGGCGTTCTGGCAGACCCCGCTCCCTTTGCCCGCATGGGCGCCGTGGACGACGATACCTACATCTTCTATGTGCGCACATGGTGCGAGACGGGGAAGTATTGGGACGTCTACTTCGACCTTATCGAGAACTGCAGCAAAGCCCTCACGGAAAACGACATCGACGACCCGGAGGAGCGGATCGCCGTGCGCATCGTCAAGGACGAGGACTGACAGCGAATACGGCAGCGGGACCGGCGGGAATGCCGGTCCCGTTCTGCATCCGGCGAAAAAAGCTTGCGGAACCGTGGAAAAATGAGTATAATATATATTCGTATGTTGGGGCAGTATGCCGGATAAACCACAGGAGAAGGAAGGAGTGAGCCGCCCGTGAGCCTGGACAGCGCCTTTTTCCTTCTTTGCTTCCTGCCTTTGGCCGCCATCCTGTATCATCTCCTGCGGGGCGGGCGGGCCGGGAACGTCCTGCTGCTGGCGCTGAGCCTCCTGTTCTGTGCCTTCGGCAGTCTCAGCTCTCTGGCGCTGCTGCTGGCCGCCGCGCTGGTGAACTATGTCTTCGGACGGCTGATCCTGCGCTTCCCCGGGGGCGGGAAGGCCCTGGCCGCTTTAGCCGTGGCGCTGGACCTGGCCTTTCTGGGCGCTTTCAAGTATCTCGGCTTCCTGCTTTCCCTGATCCTTCCCCTGCGGGCAGCGGAATGGGGCGGCCTGGGCATTGTGGCGCCTCTGGGCATCTCCTTTTTCACCTTTAAATGCATCTCCTATATCATCGATACCCGGCGGGACCCTGCCTGCGGCACCCGCAGCTTTTTCCGCCTGCTGCTGTATATCTCCTTTTTCCCCCAGCTCACCGCCGGACCCATCACCCGCTTCCCGGAATTCAACGCCCAGCTGGGCGCACGGGCGGCCCATGGGGAGGACCTGGGACAGGGGCTTCGCCGCTTCGTCCTGGGCCTGGGGAAAAAGCTGATCCTGGCCTCCGCCGCGGCACGGATCGCGGACCCGGTCTTTGCCCTGGGCGCACCGCTGAGCGTCCCTCTGGCCTGGCTGGGCGCATTGGCCTATCTGATGCAGATCTACTTCGACTTTTCCGGCTACAGCGACATGGCCATCGGCCTGGGGCGCATCTTCGGCTTCCAAACGCCGGAGAATTTCCGGGATCCCTACACCGCCGGTTCCATCACGGATTTCTGGCGCCGCTGGCATATCTCCCTGTCCCTCTGGTTCCGGGATTATGTCTATATCCCCCTGGGGGGCAACCGGAAGGGGAAGGGCAGGACGGCCCTCAACAAGTTCATCGTCTTTGCCCTCTGCGGCTTCTGGCACGGCGCGGCCTGGACCTTCCTCCTTTGGGGTGCATGGCACGGCCTCCTTTCCGCCCTGGAAAGCCTGGGCGTCCTCAATACCCGGCGCTGGTCCAAAAGCATGCCCGGCACTGTCCTCTGCCACGTCTACGCCGTTCTGGCGGTCTGCCTGGGCTTCGTCATGTTCCGGGCGGACAGCGTGACCGGCGGCTGCCGGGTGCTGGGCGCCATGTTCGGGGCTTTTCCCGGCGGCGCTGCCACCGCAGCTGCGCTGCGGACGGTCCTCAGCCCGGTGAACGTGCTGCTCCTGCTGCTGTGCTTCGCCCTCTGCCTGCCCTGGAAGAGCTTTTTTCCCGATGCGGCGGCCGCCCTTTCGGAAGGAAAGCTGCGCCCCCTGGGCTATGCCCTCTGCCTCTGCCTGCTGATCGCCTGCCTGGCACAGCTGGCCGCCGGCGGCTTTGCCCCGTTCATCTACGCACAGTTCTAGGGGGTGAGTGAATGAAAAAATGGCCTGAAATCACATTTGCCCTCCTCTGCATCCTGTTATGTGCGTCCCTGAGCCTGGGGATGCTGGCTTTCGGGCCCGCAGAAGCTGCGGCCAACGAGCGCCTGGCCAACAAGCCGAAGCTCATCCAGAAGGAGAAGTGGAACCCGGATTTCCTCTCCGACCTGGCGAAGTATGTGGGAGACCGCTTTTTCCTCCGGCAGGAGCTCATCACCGCCCGCAGCCGGGCTTCCGCCCGCCTGGGAAGCAGCACGGCGGAGGACGTGATCCTGGGGAAGCGCGGCTGGCTGTACTATGCACCTACCCTGGCGGATTACTGCGGCACGGACGGCCTCAGTGACGAGGAGCTGGCCGCCATTGCCCATAATCTGGCCCTGATGCAGGAATACTGTGAGAGCATCGGCGCGCAGTTCCTCTTTGTTTCCGCGCCGAATAAGAACACGCTATATCCGGAGGCAATGCCCGGCTATCGCGCCGCCGCAGTCCACGATATTCACCGCCTGTTTCCTCTGCTGGAGGCGGCGGGCGTGCCTTATGCCGACCTCTATGCCGCCTTCGGGCAGCAGCCGGAGATCCTGTATTTCGCCCACGATTCCCATTGGAACAGCCGGGGAGCGGCCCTGGCGGCGGACGTGATCAACGCTTCCTTCGGGCGCGGCAGCGACTATTTCGCCCAGCCCTTCGACGGGGAGGAAGCCCATCGGGGCGACCTCTATGAGATGCTCTATCCCGCCGCCGAGGACCCGGAGACGGACCCGGTCAGCTCCCGGGGCTTCCGCTATACCCGCAAGGGCAGCGATACCCGGCCCGACAGCATCACCATCCAGACTTCCGGGGAAGGGGACGGCACCCTGCTGGCCTTCCGGGATTCCTTCGGCAATTCCCTCTATCCCTATCTGGCCGACAGTTTTGCTGAGGCCCGTTTCTCCCGCCTGACCGCCTACGACCTGCTGCTGGCGGAAGAAATGGGGGCGGACTGTGTTTTGGTGGAACTTGTGGAGCGAAATCTCGTCTATCTTCTTCAGAACGTGCCCGTGATGCCCGCGCCGGAGCGTCCTCTCCCCGAACCGGCGGCGATCGCCGGGGAAGTTCGCCTGGAGCGTGTGCAGGGCGGAAGAGCTCCGGAAGGCTGCATCCTGGTGCGCGGGACCCTGGAGGAAAGCATGGGCGGCCTGCCGGTGTACCTTTCTGCCGGCAACCGATGCTGGGAGGCCTTCCGGCTGGAGGAGGGCGGCTTCGCCGCTTATCTCCCTGCGGATGCGCTGCCGGATATGCTGTGGTTACAGGGAAAGCAGACGGCGACGGCTTTTGCCGTGACCGCCGTTTCCTGAGAATACTGGAATTGAGAGAATGAACGACATGAAAAGAATCGCATTATTTGTCCTGACCGCCCTCGCGCTGCTGCTCTGCGCCTGTGCAAAGACGCCTGCGCAGCCGACCCCCGCACCTACGGCTGCCCCGGCGCCTACGGCTGCCCCGGCGCCCACGGCT
>JAEEGL012530416.1_pt1 | contig 10158 bp, 9 predicted proteins | sample 9134231 | NCBI WGS metagenome assembly JAEEGL01 (sample SAMN16246548, study PRJNA631951) | gut metagenome | biome: gut microbiome; feature: rumen; material: fiber-attached | host: Bos | place: Iran: Karaj | collected 2018-10
TCCTCAAGTGGCTGGCGCATAACCTCTAAAACGCTGCGATTGAACTCTGGGAGCTCATCAAGAAAGAGCACCCCATTGTGGGCAAGACTGATTTCTCCAGGTGTGGGATAACTGCCGCCACCCACTAAGGCTACAGGAGAAATAGTGTGGTGGGGAGCTCGATAAGGCCGCACCGAGAGTAGGGTAGTGCCTTGCGAGAGTTTGCCTGCCACGCTGTGTATCTTTGTTGTCTCAAGCGCCTCACTGAGCGTCAGTGGCGGGAGTATTGACGGCAAGCGTTTTGCCATCATCGACTTCCCGCTGCCGGGCGAGCCGATGAGCATGATGTTGTGTCCGCCGGCGCATGCCACCTCAAAAGCGCGCTTAACCATCTCTTGCCCCTTTACCTCGCTGAAGTCGTATGGGAAATTGCCCTGTGCGCGGGCAAACTCAGCACGAGTATCAACCACTGTTGGTTCCAGTGGTGTGATGCCATTGACAAAATCAATCACTTGCGACAGTTTGTCAACACCATACACGTTAAGGTTATTCACCACTGCAGCTTCGGTGGCGTTATATTTTGGCAAGATAAAACCGTCGAGCTTCATCTCTCGCGCGAGTATTGCCATGGGCAAAGCTCCTTTAATGGGTTTCAGTGTTCCATCGAGCGACAGTTCCCCCATCATCAGGTATCGCCCCAGGCGGTCACGGCTGATTTTCTCGTCGCTGGCTAGAATGCCTATGGCTATGGGCAAGTCATAAGCTGAGCCTTCCTTTTTAATGTCGGCAGGTGACAAGTTTATCACCACGCCCTTGCGTGGAAACTCAACGCCCGTCTCAATAATTGCGCAGCGCACTCGCTCATAGCTTTCCTTGACGGCAGCGTCGGGAAGCCCCACCATTACCACTCCAGCCCCCCATTCTACCGAGACTTCGATTTCGACGGCAATGGCGTCGATGCCCTGCAATGCAGCTCCAAATATCTTGCTAAGCATGTCGTAACGTTTTTTGTTGTTTGCTTGTCATGCAAAGTTACACATAAAAACCATTCCATCCAAAAAACACATCATTTTCATGCCTCTCAATAAAAAGGATTAAGGGTAGTTCAAAAATACTTGATGATTCAAGCATTCTATTGAACTACCCTTAATTGTTATGTGGTTATTGTTATCGCATTATCTTCTTTACACCGTTTTCTATGACGATGCCCTTGTAGTCAGGACCTATGAGCTGACCTTGAAGAACGACCATCTGTTGGTTCTTAGGTGTGTAATCTTTGACTCTTGGTGTTTGGGAAGAGAGGTTATTTGCCGAAGAGTGATTTGACAAATTCCTCCTTACGGAAAATCTGCAGGTCTTCCATCTTCTCACCCAGACCAATGTATTTTACAGGAATCTGGAACTGGTCGCTGATGCCGATTACCACGCCACCCTTGGCGGTGCCGTCAAGCTTGGTGATGGCAAGTGCGTTGACCTCGGTTGCGGCAACAAATTGTTTGGCTTGCTCAAATGCATTCTGTCCGGTAGAGCCGTCAAGCACGAGCAGCACTTCGTTTGGCGCGTCGGGCAGCACTTTCTTCATAGTGTTCTTGATCTTTGTAAGCTGATTCATAAGGCCAACGTTGTTGTGCAGACGGCCTGCGGTGTCGATGATTACCACATCGGCATTTTGGGCCTTGGCACTTGCCACGGTGTCGTAAGCTACCGATGCCGGATCGGTACCCATCTTATGCTTGATAACCTGAACACCAACTCGTTCGCCCCATATTTCCAGCTGTTCATCGGCAGCTGCGCGATAGGTGTCGGCTGCTCCGAGCACAACCTTGTTGCCAGCCTGTGTGAACTGGTAGGCGAGTTTGCCTATGGTAGTGGTCTTCCCCACGCCATTTACTCCCACGACCATTATCACGTAGGGTTTCTTGTCATCGTCAATGGTGAAGTCCTCACGGTTGGCATTGTCGTTGTCGGCGAGCAGTTGCGTGATTTCGTCACACAGCAGTTCGTTGAGTTCGTCGGTTGAAGTATATTTGTCGCGTGCCACGCGGTCTTGTATGCGGTCAAGGATTTTCAGCGTAGTGTCCACTCCCACGTCGCTGGTGATGAACACTTCCTCGAGATTGTCGAGCACTTCATCATCTATCTTCGATTTGCCGGCTACTGCCTTCTTGAGTTTAGAGAACAACCCTTCTTTGGTCTTGTTCAGGCCACTGTCGAGGGTTTCTTTTTTCTCTTTGCTGAAAAATTTGAATAAAGCCATATGTATCTTAGTTCATAGTTTTGTTCACAGTTCTTTGTTATCTGATTATAGTAGCAGGAAATAGCTGTGAACTTTGTTTTTTCTTATTTTATTCGGGGTAGTTGAGATTTTCGGGTTGCATGTTGTTGAGCACCTCAACGAGATATTTGCGAGCCTCCCATTTTGCCATTGGCAGGTTGTTGAGCATGTAGTTTCCACACTCCACGGCACTGGCGCCGGGAATATCTTCGTCAAAGTTGGCGATAAAAGCAAACAGCTCCTGCATCAATGGCACTATGTCGCTCGATTCAAGGTCGCCCTGAAGCAACAGATAGTTGCCTGTGCAGCAGCCCATCGGTCCCCAGTACACCACCTTGTTCCCCCATGTGGGGTGATTGCGCAGGAAGGTCGCGGCAATGTGCTCGATAGTGTGCAGGGCACCCTGGCTGATTGCCGGCTCACGGTTTGGCAACTTCATTCGAATGTCGAAAGTGGTAATCACGCCCCCACCTTCAACCTTGTCTTTGCGAGAGACATAAACTCCACGCAATAGCCTGGTATGGTCGATTGTGAAGCTTGCAATTTTTTCCATAGTCTATTGTGATTTTTGTTTATAAATTCTGAAGGAGATTCTTGACAACTTCGAGAGTGTGGGCAGGAGCCTCAGTCCAGAAGTCGTTATACTGCTTTGAGTTGTCATGTCCTGCTCCCGGCGAGTCGCTGATGACGCGCATGCTCACAAAAGGTGTATTCCTTAAGTGACAGGTCTGTGCAATGGCACCGCTTTCCATGTCTACTGCCATTGCATCGGGGAACAGATCCTTAATGGCTTTTACCTGCTCGATGGAGTCGATGAATTGGTCTCCGCTAACGATAAGGCCACAGTGCACGTCATCCTGGGCTGGCAATTTGGCAATTACGTCGGCAGCACCTTCAAAATACAAGGGTAAGCCCTGTACCTGGCCATAGTCGCACTCGTCGTCAAAACCGCCGCACCACACGTCGTGATAGCACACCTTGCTTCCCACAACCATTTCCATCACGTTAATCTTGTTGTTGACACCACCAGCCACACCGGTGTTTATTATCAGTTCGGGATTGTAGGTGTCAATCATTGAAACAGTGCCGACGGCAGCATTCACCTTGCCTACTCCGCAACGCATGGCAGCAATTCTGTGATTGCCTATTGTGCCGCAATAAAAACTGATGCCGTTGCTTTCGCTAATTCTCATGTTTTCAAGCATGGGCTTGAGTAATTCAAGCTCCTTGTCCAATGCAACTATTATTCCGATTCTCATGTCTTTAACCTTTAAAAGTACAAAATTATACAAAAAACGGGAAATAAAAAAATTATAGCGGACAATTGCCCTAATCAAAAACGTGAATTCCAATAGCATGAACGCAATCAGAATTCACGTAATATGGTGTGGAGACAGGCAATGGTTAATGGTATATAAGGCTTGCAGCAAGAGGATTAGAGGGCGGCAATCTTGTTGTCGCGGTTCTGCCTGAAGTTGGAGAATGTGCCGAAGATGTCGCTCAGGGCGATAATGGCATTGGCGGTTTCATTCTGATAGAGAGTGGCACTGTTGCCGCTCACCGTTGAGCGCCCTTGCAATGCACCTGAGACGCCTGAAATTTCTTCGAGCAGTTGCATCTGCAACTTGACCATCTCATAGGCACCGATGTTGGTGTTGTTTGTTGAAATCTGCTCGGGTTTGTAATTGCCATAGTTTGGATTATATGGCAGAATACCGTTGCAGTCGGCCCACACACGTCGCATGTCTTCCCAAGTGAAGCCATCGGGCAAAGCTGTTTCAGGGAAGACCAGCACACCCTTGGCACTCGACATCATGATGTTGTTGATGAGTGTGATGAGCTGATTCACGGCCTTTTGTTGGTCAATTATGCCTTCGACAAAGGAATGCACTTCTCCATCGGTCAGAGGGTAGAACTTTATGACAAAAGGATGTGAGCCGTGAGCCCATGGAGAGTCCCACTCGGCAAGAAGGTCGCCCATGGGCGAGAACCACCGGCAGTGCCAGGTGGTTGCCACGTCCAGACGGGTGGTGACGTTTGCTGTGTTTTTGATTTTTGAGTTTGCTGGCATGATAGTCAGTTGTGCCTTGGCTTTGTCGTGGCACAGGAGCACTTCCCGGTTTTCGAGCGTCCACACTTCTATCGCCCTGCATTTGCCGGTTTCGTTAGGCATCCAGAAATAAGATCCCAGATGCGAGTCGGCCCCGATGGCATGTGCAAAGTCGACAGTTCTTTCCTGGCAGTTGCAGGTGTAGATGTCTCTAATCCACTTTGCCTTGCTTTTTGACCCTTGCGCCACAATCTTTATCAGCTGTGCTATGTTCAAGTCATGCAGCTGTCCTATCATTTCGATATCACGGGCCAGAGGGTCTTCAATCTTATTGATAAAGAAATTGTTGAGGTTCACGTTGGTTACCTTCACTTGGCGTTTCCAAAGCTCACGCTCAATGTCGATGCGCTGCACTGCCGTCCCCGATATTAGAAATTCCTCAAGCATTCTGCTGTCGAGTTCATCCAGCTGGTTGGTTAAGTGCACGCTTTTCAGGTTCTTGTTGTCGATGTGTTGCACGTCAATGAACTCTGTCCTGTATCGTCCCACAATGGTTTTCAGCATTTGGCGGATAAGGTTGTTGGTCATTGGCATTGTTTTTCCATCATTGAAGGCTTCATGTTCAGTCATGGTTACCCCCGCTTTTATCACGAGGTCGCCCCATTGGTCACCATAGGCAAACCGTTTGTTTCTCTGTCTTCGGCTTCTTAGTTGATTGTTTTTTGTCCAAGCTGCATAGGCCGAGTGAAGAATAGTTTGATTTGAATTCATGGTAATATTGTTTTAGTGTTATCTGATTGCGAAATATTTGCGTCGGTGTCGGGGTCCGTAGGACACATGAATCCACCTGAAGTCTCGTTCGTTAATGGCTTGGTCAACTGGCAGGTTCAGAGTCATGAGCAGGTGGTAGAGCTGGCTGTTGAGCTTCTGGTTTCCGGCAGTTATATCGGCGGCTTCGCCTTTCAGGTGCTGACTTGCGGGAACACCTCCCACGGCTTTGTTGAGTTTGGGACAGCGATAGCCGCTATTCACGTGAATAGGTTTTCCCCAGGCTTCCCTCAGGGGGTCAAGTACGTTATCGACCAGTGCGGTAAGGTTGTCGATTACCTGTTGTGATGGAGTGTTGTCAATTCCTTTTCGAGTTGCTGTTGCTGAGCGTGTGAGTTCTTGAATTGTAAAATGTTTCATGGCTCTTAGTATTAAGGTGTTAATCCCGCTATGGGTTATTAGACAGAGCATGTGCCCTGTTCAAAATAGTGTGACAAAATAACATCCTTTTTCTGCCGGCACGAAACATTAAAAAAACAGTGCCACTCCTGTGAGGGCACTGTCGTTGTGAAATAGGAAAGAGAATAGTTAGTGTTGTGCTATTTTATGTTTCAGGAACAGGAGACGCTCGTTCGACTCGCGAATGCGGCTGTAGGGCACGCGTCCGGTCTTTACAAGGTCGACTATCATGTCGACAAGATAGAAAGGTCTCTCAGGTTCAAAGCCGGGGTCAATATTGTTGCCCACAAGCAGCAGGTCGGCTCCGGCATTGATGGCAAGCGCCATTGCGTCGGGAATGGTGTGCTGGTCGAGAATACCCTGCATGAACATGTCATCGGTAATTACCACACCATTGAAACCCAGTTGCTTGCGCAACATTCCGTCAATGGTCTTGCGAGACAGTGTGGCAGGGTACTCGTCATCAAGCTGTCTGTTGAAGATGTGGGCAGTCATCACAACGTCTATTTTGCCTTGTTCAATAAGACGCTTGAACGGTTCCAGCTCATAGGGTTTCCAAGTGTTGGTGACATCAACCATCTCATAATGTGAGTCGCCGGTGGCATTGCCTTGTCCTGGAAAATGCTTTGCAGCGCACATTACTCCACGTTGGTGATGGGCATCTATAATCCAACCGGCGTTGCGGGTTATAACATCGACATCGGTCGAGAAACTGCGCTTGTAATGCCCCAGGTGTGGGTTGTCGTCGCGGTGAACATCAAGCACTGGTGCCAGATTCAGGTTCACGCCACACTCTGCCACTTCCTCGGCAATTTGATTGGCATAGTGCATGGTGCTATCGCGGTTGTCGAGTGTGCCAAGGTAAAGGGCATTGACTGTCGGTTTGAACCCGTATTGAGGCTTCAGTCGGCACACTAGGCCACCTTCCTGGTCGGCTGCGATAATCAATGGCTCGTCGGCAAAGCTTTGCAGGTCGGCGGTCAGCTGCTTGAGCTGCTCTTTGGATGTCACGTTTCTCGAGCCTATTTTCCTGGTTCCCGTGAGGTCAATGTCAAAAAGAATGATACCTCCCACGTGCAGGTCGCGCACATATCGGGCGGCATCGCTCTGAGCATTGATCCGGTCACCGGTGAATCCCACCATGAGCATCCGTGCCACCTCTCGCCTGAGGGTGGAATCGTCGGGAAGTTGTGCTTTTAAGCTGAAAGAAGAAAATGCCAGTAAGGCTACTACTGGCATTATTATGATTTTTCGGAACATAAGATTCGGTTAATTAAAAGAAAAAGAAGAAGAAAGCTGCTGCCCACTCGCGTTGCACACCCTCGACATATCCTATGCAGCTATGATTGGAGTTTTCTACACGTCCGTCGCTACGCACATATCCTATGCAGCTGTGGTTAGAGTTTTCGATGCGTCCGTCACTGCGGATGTACCCCATGCAGCTGTGGTTAGAGTTTTCTACACGTCCGTCGCTGCGAATGTATCCCATGCAGCTGTGGTTGGAGTTTTCCACACGTCCGTCGCTGCGGATGTACCCCATGCAGCTGTGGTTGGAGTTTTCCACACGTCCGTCACTGCGAATGTAGCCAATGGATGAATTATTGCTGTTGCGGATGGTCTGTGCATTCAGCGACATCGGCATTGCCACCGCCAGTATTGTCAGGATGGACAATAGTAAATGTTTCATATCTGTGTTGTGTTATTTATTTTTTGAAAAAATCAAAGAAGTAGTAAGCAGCAACACGCTGGATGGAGATACCGTTGGCATAGCCAAGCACCTCGCCGTTTTCATCAGTCACCTTTCCGGTCTTGATTTCGATGTTGCCAAGCAGCTTGCTCTCGCCGTCATGAACCGAGCCGTCGGCGTTGATGTAACCTATGCGTTCGCCGGCTTTGTTGTAGAATTGCATCTTTTGGTCAACACGTGCTACCACCTTGTTGCGTTCGTTGGCAATAGTACCGTCGTTGTTGAAATATCCTACAGGATTATACTTGCTGTCTCGCACAGTTCCGTTTGGCGAGATTTTTCCCATGTAGTTATAGCTGGCATCGCGCAAAGTCTGTGCTACTGCCGTGGCGCTTCCCACTGTGGCAATCATGATGACCAGCATTATCATATTTCTAACTAAAGTTTTCATTTCTCTTTGAATTTTAAAGCAGTTAAACCATTTAGAAATGCAAATATAAGCAGATTTTTTAAACTTATGCCTTTTGCCGACATAAAAATACAGTTTCTGCCTGTTGTCCTTTAGACTACGGCACTATAGCAAGGTTTAACCCGAATCGCTCATTAGGATTTATGTGAGAACAGAATTTATTTTGAACAGGTTGTAAAGATATTGTCGAAGACATAGCGGGCTATGACAAAACAATATCTGCAACAAGATGCCAAAACAAAACTGTTATGACATAAAAGACCCCAAAAATAACCTGTCGTCGGCCTAATGACCGATTTGGGTTTAAATCTCTCATCCCGCTATCTGCCCCCTTTATCAGTTGCTGCCCCTCATCAGTAGTTTCTCCTTATATATATTGGAACCGCTATGATAATTCAGCATTCCGCATCAGTTCCCGAGGAGGAAGGAGTATACAGCGGTGACGTCGGCAGCGTTGACCGCGTTGTCCATGTTCACGTCGCTGGTTGAGATGTAAGTTTCATCGTTGTAAAGTATATTGCGGTACAGTGCAGTAACGTCGGCAGCATTAATATAGCCGTCGCGGTTTACGTCACCAATTTGACTTGTAGTCCAACCATGCATCTTTGGCAGCCAGCGTTTGTTGCGTGCCGTCAGCACTTGCGCCATAGTAATTACGTTGCCTTCGTCATAAATTGCATATACCTGGAATTCACCTGTTTGGCCGGCTGGTATGGTTCGCAGACTGTTGACAAGTGTCCCCATTGCTGTCTCCTTGATCTGGTTCCCATAAATTGCCAGTTTTTCAAGAGAGTTCAAACCCTGTACCGATAGTGCAGTTAGCTTGTTGTTGTGGCAGTCGAGTGTGATCAGCGCCGGGCATCCATTCACGTTGAGTGAGGTCAAAGCATTGCTGTAGCAATATAGCCTTGTCAGCTTGGTGAGTGCATACACGTCGAGCGAGGTGAGGTCGTTATAGCTACAATCAAGATATGTGAGCTGAGTGAAATATTCGATGCCTTTAAGGTTGGAGATGCTCTTGCTATAGGGACTCATTGATGTCCTGGAGTTCACGTCGCTGGTGTTGATGTAACCCTTGGGGTATAACCCAAGCAGGTAGTTGCGGAAGTTGTAGTCAGGGAAATTGTTTGAATCGATGAGTGCCACATAGTCATCGCTGATGTAGATTGTTCCACTCTTAATCTGCGATCCCGAGGAATTATAGATGCTGTTGTTACTGTAATAGGCACCAAAAGGTTCAAGAATGGTCTCTTTTCCATAGAACTCCATCTTCACGTCGCTCACGCTGGCATCTGAGTCGTTACCTGTGATTCTCAAGTCGGCACCGCCTTGGAAATAGGCCGTAAATGAGCTTAGTGTTGATCTTTGGGTACTGTTAGCTGTGATTTTGGCTCCTTGGAAATACACAGTCGTGTTATTGATGCCATCGCCCTTGATGGCTTCGTAGCCCGATTGATCAGACTTAATCTTGATACTGCCACTGCCTTTGAAGTAATAGGTGTAGCTTTTCAGATTGACAACAATTCTCGCCGCCGAGTATAAATAAGTATTACTGCCTGAGGCCGCAGTGATCGTAGTGCTTCGCTCGAGTTTCAAAGCATTATCAGATGTCACTATATTACAGTTTCCCGAGAAGACTATCGTCAGGTTGTCACATTTGCGGTTGTGGATTCCGTAGTGGTCCTGCCCTGTGCGACGAATATTGATGTTATAGAGCGTTAGGGTGTTAGTGCTTGGATTATATACGCCATAGCCGCTATCGATATCACCGCCAGTGATGTAATTGCAGTTGTTGTCTGAAACCTCTACATTAGCAATATTAATATCGTAGTTTTTAGCGTTAGCAGCCATGCCACATGTGGCAAGAACCATTAAAGTAAGTAAAATCTTTTTCATAATTATAATGTTTTACGGTTTATTTATTGCTTAATTAGAACTGTTTGCATAATAAATATTAATTAATTTGCAAATATAAGTAAAAAATTTTAATTATACTATTAAAAAATGCTACTATTTATATGTTATTTGAGTAACCGCCTACTTATGGCGGCATTTTGTTACCAATTAAAAACAATTAAAAACCCATTGGCTGAATTAGACGTTTTTGTATATTATTTCAAAAGATGACCTCAAACGGGTCAAATGGCACGGAGAGGTAAAAAGGCTCGGAGAGCCGCCATGTGATTAACCCCAGGCAAGAGTCCCGTGAGGGAGTCGCAGCCTGGGGAATAGTGCGTCATCTGTGGCGTGCGTCGTGAGACGAACTATATCTCACAATCCCCATCAGCCAACGAAGTGGCAATCCCCAATTAATTAAAAAACTCCTGTAACTCTTGTCAAAAAAAGACATAAGAACATCAGGCGAGGAGCCAATTCTGCATTCTGCATTGTGCATTCTGCATTCTGAATTCTGAATTCTGCATTGTGCATTCTGCATTGTGCATTCTGCATTCCACATTAAAAAAAGGACA
>JAEEGL013226489.1_pt1 | contig 10158 bp, 9 predicted proteins | sample 9134231 | NCBI WGS metagenome assembly JAEEGL01 (sample SAMN16246548, study PRJNA631951) | gut metagenome | biome: gut microbiome; feature: rumen; material: fiber-attached | host: Bos | place: Iran: Karaj | collected 2018-10
CTGCTGCCAAGAGGTTCAAGGTAACCGGCACAGGAAAGCTCATGAGAAACAAAGCGTATAAGCGCCACATCTTAACCAAGAAGTCCACAAAGAGAAAGAGGAATCTTCGTCACGCAGGACTCGTTGACGCTACAAATGTTAAGACAATGAAGCAGATCCTTCCTTACGCTTAAATCGCGTTTAAAAGGGAAGATCATTTCGAGTCTGTTATCTGATGTTTGATTAATTTAGGAGGAATTTGACATGGCAAGAGTTAAAGGCGCATTAAATGCCAAGAAGAAGCACAATAGAGTATTAAAGCTCGCTAAGGGCTACAGAGGAGCAAGATCCAAGCAGTACAGAGTAGCTAAGCAGTCAGTTATGAGAGCACTTACTTCAGCATTTGCTGGACGTAAGCAGAAGAAGAGAGATATGAGATCTCTCTGGATCACACGTATCAATGCTGCAGCTAGAATCAATGGTCTTTCATACAGCAACATGATGCATGGTCTTAAGCTTGCAGGCGTAGACATCAACAGAAAGATGCTTGCTGAGCTTGCAGTTAACGATCCTGATGGATTCAAGACACTTGCAGAGCTTGCAAAAGAGAAAATTGCTTAATCGAAAATTACAAGTTTTATTTTGGAAACTTTCATTGATTAAATAGTTTTTTTAGAGTATTATTATGGAGTATCGAGTCCTTCGATACTCCATTTTTAGTGGAATTTTACAAAAATTAACATAAATACAAAGTGAGGAATAATTATGGCATTTGAGAATTTAGAGCCCAGGGAAGTATTTCATTTCTTCGAGGAGATCTGCAGGATTCCGCATGGCTCCGGGAATCTTCAGAAGATCAGTGATTATCTTGTTTCTTTTGCAAAGGAGAGAGGTCTTGAGGTACGCCGCGACGACGAACTCAATGTAATAATCAAGGCTCCCGGAAGCGCAGGCTACGAGGACAAGGCGCCTGTTATTCTTCAGGGCCATATGGATATGGTTGCGGTTAAGAATGATGACTGCGACATTGATATGAAGACTGAGGGTCTTCGCACTGCCACAGACGGTGAGTTCGTATGGGCAGAGGGAACCAGCCTTGGCGGCGACGACGGAATTGCGGTTGCATACTGTCTTGCACTTCTTGATTCCAAGGACATTCCTCATCCTCCGCTGGAGGTTGTAATAACAACCAATGAAGAGACAGGTATGTTCGGAGCAGCAGCAATTGACCTTTCAGATCTTAAGGGCAAGCAGCTCATCAACATCGACAACGAGGAAGAGGGAGCATTTATCGTTAGCTGCGCAGGCGGCGCAAGGATCTATTCCCAGTTCCCTCTTAAGAGAGAGAGCTTTGTTGGTAATCTTCTCAAGGTAGATATTTCCGGACTTCAGGGCGGACACTCAGGAGAGATGATCAAGTGCGGAAGAGGTAATGCGAATATTATTCTTGCAAGAACTCTTTTGGAGGCGCTGGATGATGTAGACGTAAGGCTTGTTACTATCGAAGGCGGTGTTGCCGATAATGCTATTCCTTCCACAGCTACAGCTCTTGTTCTTGTGAATGCAGAAGACGTTGATGCTTTTATTAAGAGCGTAGGAGTTACCCTTAAGGACGTGCAGGGGGAGCTTGAGGTGAAGGATCCCGGCCTTGATATCGCAGTATCCGAAGTTGCTGAGTCAGCGGAGCAGAGCGCAGTTACTCCCCAGGACACCAAAAAGGTTCTTACCGCAATCTGTGCAATGCCTGACGGAGTACAGGCTATGAGTTCTTCTGTCGAGGGACTTGTGGAGACATCACTTAACCTTGGAATCATCAAGTGCGATGAGGAGAAGGTTACAATCGATCAGTCAGTAAGAAGCAGCGTAGGTTCTTCCAAGAAGGCACTTATGAGGAAGGTTACTTCCATCACCACAGTATTTGGCGGAAGCTACGAGATCAGCGGAGAGTATCCCGGATGGAAGTTCAGACAGGAGTCAGAGCTTAGAGACCATATGGTATCCGTTTACGAGAAAATGTACGGCAAAAAACCTCAGGTTATGGCAATCCACGCAGGTCTTGAGTGCGGTCTTTTAAGTGAGAAGATTGATGACCTTGACTGCATCTCCATCGGACCTGACATGCAGGATATCCACTCAGCCAAGGAGAAGCTTTCTGTGGCTTCAACAAAGAATGTATGGGAGTATTTAAAGGCAGTTCTTGCCTGATTGGGGTATTTAATTCGCGGGACATGCCTTGGCGTGTCCCCGTACAATTTAATTCGTGGGACATGCCTTGGCGTGTCCCCGTACAACTGCAGGAGGGTTACAAGTAGTGAATGAAATCAGACAGATGATAATGGATTCCGTTATAAACCAGTTCAACAAAAAGGGTATGAAGTTTACAATGGACGATATTTCCAAGGAGCTTCATATCAGCAAGAAGACCATTTATAAAGAGTTTGAGGATAAGAATGAACTCTTTTTTGCCACAGTAGATTACGGATTCTCTGCTATCAAGAGAAAGGAAGCAGAGGTTCTTGCGGACGACAGTCTTGATCTTGTGGAGAAGATCTCCAAACTGATCGTCTGCCTTCCCGATAATTATAAGAATATCGATTTCAGAAGAGTATATCAGCTCAAGGAGAAGTATCCTCTTGTTTACCAGAAGGTAGCACACAGGATTGAGACAGACTGGGAGGAGACGGATAAGCTCCTGGTCAAGGCAATGGAGCAGGGCCTTATCAGAAAGGTACCTCTTGGAATTGTGAAGCTGATGATTGAGGGAACCATCGAGAGATTCCTTAGTTCTGAGGATCTTTCAGACACGAACCTTAGCTATGAAGAGGCTCTTAATGAGATGATCGATATCGTTATCAACGGACTTAGAGTTAAGTAACAGGGAGGGGAGTCAATGATCTACGCAGACGGACATTTATTTTTACTTCAGACAGCCGGCACTTCATATATGTTCAGAAAGCTGGATTCGGGGCACTTGGAGCATATCCATTACGGTGGATCTCTTTTTTCCAAGGAGAGAGTAAAAAAAGCCATGGAGAGCGGCAAGTGTGAGGAAGTAACAGAGCTTGGCAAGGAGGGCATCGAGAAAGTAGCTGATGCTGTTGCCCCCAAGCACTTCTTTGGCGGCGGAAACATGAATGTGTACTCTGATGAGTTCAGTGGTGTATTCCTGGAGCAGCTTAATCTCGAGATGTCTTCCTTTGGTAAAGGCGATATCAGAGAGCCTTTCGTTGAGCTTACCTATGCAGACGGCTCCAAGACTGTGGACTTTACCTTTGAGAATTTTGAGGTAAAAAAAGGTAAGGCAATGCTGGAGACACTTCCTTCTTCCTATGAGGCGGATGAGCAGCTTTTTATCGTACTTAAGGATAAACAGTACAATGTGCGACTGATGCTGATCTATTCGGTGTTTGAGAGCATCGATGTGATCACCAGAAGTGCGATCGTATATAACGACAGCGACAAAGTGGTTGTGATCGACAGACTCCTCAGCACCCAGATCGACTTTAACCGTCCCGCTTATAAAATGACTTCCTTCCATGGAAGATGGGCAAATGAGATGGGCAAGCACGAATCTGTCTGCACAGGCGGCAAGGTTGTATGCGAGGAGCTTAATGCCGGAGAGTCAGGATCAAGATCCAATCCTTTTGTTATTGTAAGTGATATCGATGCGGATGATGAGCACGGTGAGTGCTATGGATTTAACCTTATCTACAGCGGAGATCATTACGAAGCTCTTTCTTCCAACGGCGTAAATATGAGCAGGTTTGTATGCGGTATTCAGCCTAACAGCTTCTCCTGGCTTCTTGGCCCCGGGGATAGCTTTGAGACTCCGGAGGCGGTTATGACCTTTTCCGGCAGTGGCATGAATGCCATGAGCATCAACATGCATGAGTTCGTAAGAAGGCATGTGGTAAGAGGAACCTGGCGCGACAAGGAGAGACCGATTCTTATTAACAGCTGGGAGGCCGCGTATTTTAACTTTACCCAGGGGTCACTTGTGGCTCTTGCAAAAGAGGCTAAGAAGTGCGGAATCGAGCTTTTTGTCATGGACGATGGCTGGTTCGGCATAAGAAACGATGATAAGAGATCACTTGGCGACTGGTACGAGAATAAGAAGAAGCTCCCCGGAGGAATTCAGGAGCTTGCAGATAAGATAACGAATCTTGGAATGATGTTCGGTATCTGGGTAGAGCCTGAGATGGTAAATGAGGATTCTGACCTTTACAGAGCGCATCCGGACTGGGCTGTACAGATTCCGGGTAAGCCCCATTCCAAGGGAAGAAACCAGATGAACCTTGACCTTACAAGGACTGAGGTTCAGGACTATGTTATAGAGTCCATGAAGAGGGTATTTTCTGCAGGTAAGGTTTCCTACGTTAAGTGGGATATGAACAGGATCTTTTCCGACAGATTTTCAGCAAACCTTGGTGAGAGAAGACAGGGCGAGTTCATGCACAGATATTATCTGGGACTGTATCGCATCATGAAGGAGCTGACCCAGAGCTTCCCGGATATTCTGTTCGAGGGCTGCTCTGCAGGTGGTAACAGATTTGATCTTGGAATACTGTGCTATTTCCCTCAGATCTGGGGATCTGATGATACGGATGCCATGTGCAGACTTGATATCCAGAGAGGCTACAGCTACGGATATCCCGCCAGCACTGTGGGAGCACATGTTTCTGCGTGCCCTAATCATCAGACACTTAACAATTCGCCCCTTGAGACCAGGTATGAGATTGCCTGTGCGGGCTGCTTTGGCTATGAGCTCAATCTCTGCGATCTGTCAGAGTCTGATAAAAAGGTTATTGCAGAGCAGGTTGAGTTCTACAAGAATTGGAGAGAGGTATTCCAGTTCGGAGATTATTACAGACTTCCCGACTATGGATATATCATTGTCAGCAGGGATAAGAAGAAGGCTGTTTCCTTTGTTGTGGAGAGAAATTCCAAGCCCAACAATGATTACAGATGCTTAAAGACTGTCGGACTTGCTGAGGACAAGGTCTACAATATGAGAAACAGAGTGGTTCCTCTTAGTGTCAAGGAGTTCGGAAGTCTTGTTAATACGATGGTTCCGGTTCATGTGAAGCAGGATGGGCTGCTGCATACAATAATTGACAGAGTGGTGAATGTCAGCAGCGAGGAGCAGAAGGTTACGGCGACAGGAGCGGCATTCAATAATCATGGAGTAGCGCTGAATCCCTCCTTCAGTGGTACCGGCTACAACCAAGACACCCGCATAATGCGCACCGAGGATGTGCGCCTCTACGTATTCGAGGAAGCGTGACTTTTTGAGATGAGGACGACGCCTTCCATCCGTCTATGTCTTGCAGGCTGAAAGAACTGTAAAAATACTTGTTTTCGTGCGCCTCGTGATTTTCTGAAACTCGATAAAGAAGGGATGCCTCCTACTCATGCCTATTCGTGGACAGTCGACATCCCTTCTTTCTCTCGTTTCGAAAATCATGTCGTCGTACAAGAACTGCGCATTTTTTCAGTCCTTTCACCCTACAAGACATAGTCGGATGAAAGGCGCCTGTGCTATGACATAAATAGCGCTGAAGAATATGGTAACAACTAGACTAAAGGGAATGCTGTATAGAGATGGCTTTGTGGTTTCCCGGACCCGGCTCTTCTCGGGCCGCGACGGCTGTGATCATGACAAAATCAGTCTCACGGTGCTAAACGCTTCGCCAAGCCCCGGACATGAATCACTCGTGCATAAGGCGCTCCTGATTCATGGGTCTCGACTCCGCAACCCCGAAATCGACAGATTTTGTCATGATCACAGCCGTCGCGTCCTGAGAAGAGCCGGTGTTTATGTGAAGCCGCAAGAAGAGCAATTATTATAGTTTAAAATCATTGCAAGAATACCGAAAAGGCGCTTGAATAGAATGTTCTTCAATGCTAAGATTCTTGTAATACGTTTGGAGGACAATGTAATTTGGGGGCTGTAGTAAGGAGTGCTGTTAAGGCGGATTTTGAGGCGGTAAGAAGAATCATGGGCCAGGTGCAGGAAATGCATGTGGAGTGGAGGCCGGATATTTACAGGCTGAATGAGAATTTTTTTACCGAAGAGATGTTTGAAGAGCTGTTTGAAAGCGGCAGGTTCTATGTTGCAGATATGGATGGAGCAGTTGTCGGAGTGCTGGGAATAGATTACAGGCATATCGAAACGCCGGCACATGTGACGAGAGATGTTGTTTTTATAGACAGCATGGCTGTTGATAGCGAGTATAGAGGCAAGGGAATCGGTCATCTCTTTTTTGACAAGGTGAGAGAGCTTAAGAGAGAGAGAAATGCTGATGGGGTCGAGCTTCAGGTGAATGCCAGGAACAGAGCTGCCTATGAGATGTACAGGAGCTGCGGTTTCACAGAGAAGTCCATTAACATGGAACTGTTGTAATGGGGGAATAGTCTATGATAATTCAGACGGGATCCCGTACTGATATACCCGCATTTTATGCAGATTGGTTTGCGAATAGGTTGAGAGAAGGGTTCGTTTATGTGCGAAACCCTTACAATATGACCTATGTTACGAAGTATGTGCTCCATCCCTCTGTGGTGGATCTGTTTAGTTTCTGTTCCAAGAATCCGGAGCCGATGCTGAAATATCTGGATTTGTTAAGACCCTATGGGACCTACTGGTATGTGACTATAACCGGCTTTGGAAGGGATATTGAGCCCAATGTGCCGGATACGGCGCAGGTTATAGAGACCTTTAAGAAGCTCTCGGAGTTTGCGGGAGTGGACTCCATGGGATGGCGATATGATCCTATTTTGCTGGATGAGAAGTACACGGTAGGATATCATCTTGAGAAGTTTGCTGAGATTGCGGAGGCTCTCGAGGGTTATACCAAAACTGCGGTGATCAGCTTTATTGATCTGTATCAGAAGGTTAAAAAGAATTTTCCCGAGGCCAAGACTATCGACAAAGAGGACAGGCTCTATCTTGGCAGAAATATGGTGAAGATAGCAGCAGAGCATGGCATGACGCTAAGACCCTGCGGAGAGGGAAATGAGCTGGAGCAGTTCGGAGCTGATTGCAGCGGCTGCATGACTCAGGAGATCTTTGAAAAAGCAGTACATAACACAATGGCTTTTCCGAAGAACAAAAATGCCAGGGCTATCTGCGATTGTTACCTTGGAAACGATATTGGAATGTATAACACCTGTCTTCATATGTGCAGATACTGTTATGCCAATTATGATGAGCAGACTGTGCGCAATAACAGGAAGAATCATGATCCGGAGTCGCCACTTTTGATAGGTAATATAAGGCCGGAGGATGAGATCCATCAGGCTGTGCAGGAGAGTTGGATCGATGGACAGCTTACATTTGATTTTCTATAGACAAAAATGATAACGGGGAGAACCGGGATGAAAAAAGTATTTTCAATGCTTATGATACTTATATGCGCTACATTTATGACCGGATGTATGCGATGCGCCACCACTGTTAAGATAGATAAAAGCGGTAAGGCGGATATTTCTATCGTTATGGCCTTCAGCGACGAATTTACCGGTGACTCGGGAGATCAGTATGATTCAACGCTCAGCGAAGATATGAAGGGGCTTGAAAAGGAAGGCTGGACCATAAGCGAATATTACGACGATGGTTATACCGGATATATTGCGACGCAGGAAGATGTTGACCTGGAGAAGATGGATTCCAGACAGGATGCACTGCAGATGAAGGTCAAAAGAAGCGGCAGTAAATATACAATAGACTGGACTCTTTTTGACGAAGATTATTATGAACAGCTTGTTGTTTACAAGGATTACATGGATGCATATGATGGTTATATTACCGCAGTCATAGAGCTTCCTGTTGCAGTGACTGAGTGCAATGCAACTGATATATCCGATGACGAAAGGACGCTTACCTGGGATCTTATGGAGCTCTCCGGCGGTCAGGCAATCCACGTTGAGTATGACCTTGGTGATGCGGAATCGGGTTCGGGATCTATAGGGGGCTTTGAAGTTAAGGATCTGTATCAGATGGCAGGCTACCTTTTTGCTATTCTTTTGGTGGTTGGCGGCGTTATTTTTTGTCTTATAAATAATTCCAAGAAAAATAAAAGTATGCCCTATGGTCAGCCCATGGGAGCTTACGGGCAGCAGATGAATCAGCAGATGAGACAGCCGATGAATCAACCGATGGGACAGCCTATGAGTCAGCAGATGAATCAACCTATGAGTCAGCAGATGAGTCAACCTATGAGTCAGCAGATGAGTCAGCCTATGAGTCAGCAGATGATGAACCAGCAGATGATGAATCAGCAGATGAATCAGCAGCAGATGAACCAGCCGGTGATGAATCAGCAGATGATGAACCAGCAGGTGATGAACCAACAAATGATGAATCAGCAGCAGATGAATCAGCAGATGATGAATCAACAGCAGATGAACCAACAGATGATGAATCAGCAGCAGATGAATCAGCAGATGATGAATCAGCCAGTGATGAATCAGCAGGTGGAACAGCCTATAAGTCAGCAGGTGGAACCACAGATGAACCAGAGTAATGAACCTACCGCTGCAGCACCGGTTTCTGTATGTCCGAAGTGCGGCGCAATAATTAAGGATGGTAATTCTTTCTGCGGAATCTGCGGTTTCAGGATAAGTTAAGAGAATAGGATATGAACAATAAAAAGGAGCTGCCACGCAGCTCCTTTAATCATTAATACTTATTATGCATTGTGCTCACTCAGATACTCGTTAAGTGCATCTGTGATCTCTTCGCTGTCGATGCCGTGTACCACGCAGGCTTCAGCCAGTGATTCCATCTGGGAAGCGGGGCAGTGGATGCATCCCATTCCGCACTCCATAAGGAACTGTGCTGCAAGAGGATGCTTGGTAATGATATCTCCCATAAGCATATCGGGAGTAATAAGATCTTTAACTTCTGACATTGTATTCTCCTCACTTTCTGTATCATTTCCAAAGAATAAATCTTTTAAATTCATCTTTTACACCTCGAAAAAGATTGTGCTAAATCATTTTAGCGCACACTAACTTCTCCTGCAAGAACTTTTTTGTAATCTTCATAATTCTTCTTAAGAAGCTCCGGAGTGTTTAGCTCGTAAGGGCATTTGGTGGTGCAGGCTCTGCAATTAAGGCAGCCTTCGATCTTTTTCATCTCTGCCTGCCAGGCGTCGGTAAGCCAGTTCTCTGAAGGAGCGCGCCTTAGCATCAAGGACATGCGGGCACAGTTGTTGATCTGGATTCCAGCGGGGCAGGGCATACAATAACCGCAGCCACGGCAGAAGTCGCCGGCAAGCTCTGCCTGCTCCTTTTCAATGAACTCCTTGATCACACCTGTGAGCTCAGGAGTCTTGTCCATATATGAGAGCCATTCATCCAGCTCGGATTCTCTTTGTATTCCCCAGATAGGCATTACATTGTCATACTGAGTCATATAGGCCATTGCTGCATCGGAGCGGTTGATAAGTCCTCCGGCAAGACCCTTCATGGCGATGAAACCGACATTTTTTTCTTTGCACAGATTAACAAGCTCAATCTCTTTTTGGGAGGAGAGATAGCTGAAGGGGAACTGCATGGTCTCATACAGACCGCTCTCTACGCACTCCATGGCTACCATGACCTTGTGGGCTGTGGCACCGATATGTCTGATCATGCCTTTTTCCTTGGCTTGTAGCATACATTCATAGAGGCCTGTGGAATCGCCTGGCTTAAAGCACTGCGGTACCATGTGGAACTGGTACAGGTCGATATAGTCGGTCTTAAGAAGCTTAAGTGAGGTCTCAAGATCCTTCCAGAAATCCTTGGGAGTCTTGGCGTGGGTCTTGGTTGCAATATAGATTTTCTCCCTGATGCCGCCGGAAAAAGCGTTGCCAAGCTTTTCCTCGCTGTCTGAATAGGCCCTTGCGGTATCGAAATAAGTGATTCCACCTTCATAGGCCTTTCGCAGGATTCTGACTGAAGTGTCCATGTCATCTCTTTGGATGGGAAGAGCACCAAAACCGTTCTGAGGGGCGGTGATACCGGTACTTCCGAGCGTTATATTTTTCATAAGTAATCTCCTCCTAATATATAGTTGTGGGGTTAAGTTACCTAACAGCCAGCTAGGCCTTAGCCCTCTTGTTGCTTAAGCTGTACAATGATAAGGCATTGGTCTGACCTTGTTCTCCTAGGACCACTTAGCGTCCGTAAGAAAGC
>JAEEGL014226188.1_pt1 | contig 10158 bp, 6 predicted proteins | sample 9134231 | NCBI WGS metagenome assembly JAEEGL01 (sample SAMN16246548, study PRJNA631951) | gut metagenome | biome: gut microbiome; feature: rumen; material: fiber-attached | host: Bos | place: Iran: Karaj | collected 2018-10
CGTATGGCATGACCTTGAGCGCCAGTACAAGCCACACCTTGATTACAGCGGCAACCCATACTATGAAGGCGGCGCATTCTGGCAGAACAAGCATCATATCTATGACTGCCCTCTGTACTACATTGATTACTGTATCGCAGGCACAGACGCCCTCCAGTACAAGGTGTGGATGGACAAGGATTATAAAGCAGCATGGAACAGCTATTTAGAACTTTGTAAACTCTCTGCATCAGACTTCTTCGACAGCATGATCACAAGAGTTGGTCTTAACAATCCTTTCGAAGACGGATGCCTTAGAAACGTAGTTAAGCAGCTCGAGCAGACTATGGGTATTTAAAGTGTTTATTATACTGAATCATTGAATTATGACACACATTAGATGTGCGTTCGTGAAAACTATTTTTAAGAAGTCATATTCTTAAAAATAAAAATTGGTACTTGTTATATAAATAGTGAGATAAAAATTAAAATGATTGCCTCTTGATATTGGTTTAGAGGCAATCATTTTTTGTTGGCTGAATTGAAAACATTTTTATTGCTTAAATTTTTTTGACCAAAAGTTCAAATTTCTTGTTGACAAATCAAATTATATTGATAATAATAAAAACATCGATTTGGTTACGGGTCGATAAATATTAAAGAAAGTGAGGTAAAGAATAATGACAAATAAAGTGACATTTATAGCGGCGAAAAATTGGCTTAATGCATTTAATACATTTAATTCAATTAATATATCTTTACCTCGGGTTTATTATTTAAATTAGGAGTAGAGTAGCTGTTTGGCTGTGCTCTTATAATTTAAATACTTATTGTGGAATTAACCAGGTAAAGTGCACTTACCTGGTTTTTTTATACCCATTTTTCAATACCACTTTTTATATTGACCCAGGTTTTACATTTAACTTGTTTTTTGCTAGTAACTCAAACTTCCCGGTTGTTTTGGGGAGACGGAATCTTTCTGCAACAACTATTATTTCCCCAAAACAACCGGGAAAGTTTGAGTGAATTTTTGAGGAGGAAACTTATGAAGACACTTAGAAGTTATGTGCGAGAGCACTGGTTGACATATTCAGTAGCAATTGTCTTTATGCTGATCGCTATTGCACTTGATATGATGTTTCCTAAAGTTACAAAGCTTATAGTAAACGAAGTAATCATAGGACAGGATTTTTCGAGATTTTATCTCTTTCTTGGAGCGATAGTGCTTATCGGCGTTGGCCGAAGCGTTTTTGGATATTTTAAAGAATTCACATTTGACAGAAACTGCATCACCATTGGAACGGAGATGCGTAAGGACCTGTTCAATCATATTCAGGGACTTTCACTTGACTACTTTGATGATGCCAACACCGGTGAACTTATGGCCAGAGTCAAGGATGATATCGACAAGATCTACAACCTCGTCGGAATGGTTGCGATGAGGGGCATGGAAGTTACTCTTAACGCAGTACTGGTACTGTATTTCATGTTTTCAATAAATGCGGTGCTTACGATCCTTCCGCTGATCTTCATGATCATCTGCGGAGCTACAGCGATCTTTATGGAGAAAAAGCTTGACCTTATCTACGACGACATCAGCGAAGAGAATGCAAAGCTTACCACAATCGCTGAAGAGAACCTTGCAGGAGTAAGAACCGTTAAGGCTTTTGCCAGAGAAGAGTATGAGATAGAGAAGTTCAAAAAGCACAATGTTAAATATTATGAGTACAACATGAAAGAAGCTATGGCGCTTCTTAGATTCTATCCGGTTTTCCAGCTGGCAGGAACCCTTCTTCCTGTTGCTTGTGCGGTACTTGGCGGATTTTTTGTAATAAACGGCAAGATGGACCTTGGTGATCTTACAGCTTACATTATCTATAGCCGTAACTGCACATGGCCTTTAGAAGAACTTGGATGGATCACAAATGAGTTTTCAAGCGCAATCGCTTCACTCAAGAAGGTACGTAAGATTTACACAGTTCATTCTACACTGGCAATGTCTGAAAAGCCTGAGCACCTTGATAAGGTCAAGGGTAGCATTGAATTCGAGAATGTATCTCTTGATTTTGGTGATAACCATGTACTTAGCGATATAAGCTTCACACTTACTGAAGGTAAAACAATTGGAATCATGGGTCAGACAGGCTCAGGCAAATCAACAATTGTTAACCTTATGCAGCGTTTCTATGATCCTACAAAAGGAACCATAAAGCTTGACGGTAAGGACATTAAGAATCTTGATCTTAACCAGGTCAGAGAGGCATCGGCAGTTGTAATGCAGGACGTATTTCTTTTCTCAGATACCATTAATGAGAACATCCGCATGGGCCGCCGTGATGAAATGACTGACGAAGAGATCGCAGAAGCTGCAAGAATGGCTAATGCCGGCAACTTTATAGAAAAACTTGAAGACAAATATGAAACTGTAATCGGTGAAAGAGGTGTTGGTCTCTCCGGAGGACAGAAGCAGAGAATAAGCATTGCGAGAGCTCTTTCCAAGAAGGCTCCGATTCTGATACTTGATGATTCAACATCCGCTCTTGATATGGAGACAGAGGCTGAGATCCAGAAGACCTTGTCCGACATCAAGGCAGTTACAAGGGTTATCGTAGCCCACAGAATATCAGCTGTCAGAAATGCTGATGAGATTCTCTATCTCGATAACGGCCGTATTGCAGAACGTGGAACACACGAAGAATTACTTAGAAAGAAGGGACTTTACTACGACACTTACATTGCACAGTACGGCTCCCTTCAGGAAATGGAGGAAAGTGCATAATGGCTGCTAATTCTTTTAGAGAAGATGAGCATATAAATAATAGTGACAAAAAGAAAATTTTTGTCAGAATAATCAGATACTTAAGACCACATATAAAAGAGATCATCCCGGTTATAATATCCCTCATGATCACAGTAGGAATCAGCCTTGTGAGTCCGCTTCTTATTGAATACGCAATAGACGTACACGTTGCTGACAAGAATATGAAAGGACTCATCATCGTTGCAAGCAGCGTCGCTCTCCTTGGTCTTGTATATATGCTCTTTGTTAAACTCAGAATGTATATGATGAACAAGGTTGCCAATAAGATCCTTCTGGACATCAGAGAAGAACTTTACGAGCACATCCAGAAGCTCTCATTCACCTTTTTTGACTCAAGACCCACAGGTAAGATCCTTGCAAGGATTATCGGCGATGTTAACTCCCTCAAGGATGTTATGGCCAACACCATCACGAACCTTATACCGAACTTTATAACAGTATTTGGCGTTGTGTTTATAATGCTCGTTAAGGACTGGAAGCTTGCCCTTGGAACCCTTTGTTCCATGCCCCTTATGATAATCGCGATCTTCTGGATCCGCAGCATGACTCACACAAGATGGGCAGATATGAGAAAAAAGGCTTCGAACCTTAATGCCTACGTTCATGAAGACATTGCAGGAATCGCTGTAGTACAGAGTTTCCACGCAGAAGATGAGACAAGATCAACATTCGAGGATCTTGCCAACAAGCACAGAGATTCTTATATCTCGGCCTGCAGAGCAGCAGACCTCTTCGGACCAGCCATCGACATGAGCTGGGCTGTGAGCAGCATGATGCTGTACTTGGTTGCTGTAAGACTTCTTGGTTATACAGAAGCTTCAGTTGGACTTATTGCTGCATTTGCAAGCTATGCAACAATGTTCTGGAGTCCTATCATGGGACTTTCAAACTACTACAACCAGCTTGTTACCAACATCTCAGCAGCAGAAAGAGTATTCGATATCCTTGATACAGAGCCTGAGATCGTGGACAAAGAAGATGCAGAGGAGCTTCCAGATATCACAGGACAGGTAAGCTTTGCAAACGTAGGATTTACCTACGATGAAGGAACAGCTAGTGAAAAGAAGGTTCTTGAGAATGTGAACTTCACAGCAAAGCCCGGAGAAACAATTGCTCTTGTAGGACCGACAGGCGCAGGTAAGACTACCATTGTAAATCTCATAAGCAGATTTTATGACATCCAGAAGGGTAAGATACTTGTCGATGGCCATGATATTACAGGAGTTAAGATCAACAGCCTTCGTAGACAGATGGGCATCATGACCCAGGACAATTTCATTTTCAGCGGAACAGTTAGAGAGAACATCATGTATGGAAACCTCTCCGCAACCGAAGAAGAGATGATCGAAGCTGCTAAAGCTGTAAATGCCCACGACTTCATCATGAAGCTTGAAAATGGCTACGATACGGTGTTAAAAGAGCGCGGCGCCGGCCTTTCAATTGGCCAAAGACAGCTCATCGCATTTGCAAGAACCATGATCAGTAAGCCTAAGATACTGATCCTGGATGAAGCTACAAGTAATATTGATACACATACAGAGCTTCTGGTTCAGAAAGGCATACAGACCATGCTTTCAGGAAGAACAAGCTTCGTCATCGCTCACAGACTTTCTACCATCAAGAGTGCCGACCGTATATTTGTAATTAACGATGGTGGAATTGCTGAAAGCGGAAGCCATGAAAATCTCCTGAGCAGGCACGGCGCATATTATGACCTGTATATGGCGCAGTTTGCGTAAGGCAATGGCAAGCACCCATATATTCAAAATGTAGTTGAAAAATATCCACGGATATGGTATTCTAATCAAGGTCTGTTCTTAAAGAAAGAGATAATTAGTGTGATAATTATCCTTTGACCCAGACAGATACAATTTGATATGCAATAACAGAATAATTCGGGAGGTCATTTTACAATGGCATTTGCAGTTAAACTTCTTGTAAATATTATATATTTGGGTGTTTGCTTCGCCCTTGTTGGAATTATCATTTCACAGCAGGGTAAGACACAGAGCCTTGGAGCCCTCACAGGTCAGGCAAGTTCTGATACATACTGGGCTAAGAACAAGGGACGTTCTACAGAAGGAAGACTTAGAACAGCTACAATCGTTCTTACAGTTCTTTTCTTCGCACTTTCTATATTCCTTAACACAGGAATCGTAGACTGATTCAGTGGAATAATGACGCGGCACTCTAGTTATAGGGTGTCGCTTTTTTATTTTTCTATGTTAAAAGATTTCGATCAGAACCCAATCGGGATTGCCCATTTTTATGATTAATAAGAAAAATAGAGATTTGTTGAATAATTAGTATAAGTGTAATCTATAATATAAAGAGATAATTCATCACATTAAGGTTGATGATAATATTTTTGAGAAGTGTTATAAGAAGTATGACTTTGGATTATGTATAGTCATACCTGTCCTCGGATATCAAGTCGTGAGATTTTTGGAGTAATAACTAAATGGCAAAAAAGAAAATAAAAAATGAACAGGAAACATTCATGATAGCACAGGACCGTAAAGCTATGGTCAATGCCTTTATTCATGATGATAAATATTCTCCAATGAAGGAGAAGGAACTGGCTGTTTTCCTTCAAGTTGAAAAGGAAGACCGTAACGAGCTTGCGCAGATCCTTGAAGACCTTGTTAATGAAGGCCAGATCATTAGGAACAACAGAGGAAGATATCTTAAGTCTGACGCCGGAATCATTGGTGTATTCACCAGCAACAGCAGAGGTTTTGGATTTGTTACTGTTGAAGGAAGAGATGATGATATCTACATTCCTGAAGGAGAAACTGGCAACGCATTCCTTGGAGATACGGTTGCTGTCGAGCTCATGCGCGAGCAGGCAGGCAAGAGGCAGGAAGGCCGCATCATAAGGATCGTAATGCGCGGAATGACTGAAGTTGTCGGAACTTATGAAAGTTCTAAGACCTTCGGTTTTGTAAGAGCAGATAATAACAAGATTCCAAACGACATATTCGTTCCAAAAGAACGCAGCAAGGGCGCGGTATCAGGAGATAAAGTCGTTGTTGAGATCACAGACTACGGCGACAGCGCTACAGGTAAGAACCCTGAAGGTAAAGTCAAAGAAATCATCGGTAACATCAATGATCCCGGCGTAGATATTCTTGCTATCGTTAAAGGATACGAGATACCAAGCGAGTTCCCTGAAAGAGTCATGAACCAGGCTATGAGAACTTCTGACACAGTCAGTGAAGCCGATATGCTTGGAAGAAGAGACCTTCGAGATGTTCAGATGGTCACAATCGACGGCGAAGAAAGTAAAGACCTTGATGATGCAGTAAGCGTAAGCATTGATGATGAAGGCTTTTATCATCTTGGAGTTCATATCGCTGACGTTGCTAACTACGTACAGGAGGGCTCTGCACTTGACAGAGAAGCCTTAAAGCGCGGAACCAGCGTATACCTCGTAGACCGCGTTATACCTATGCTTCCTCATAAGCTTTCAAATGGAATATGCTCTCTCAATCACGGAGAAGACAGACTTGCCATGAGCTGCCTTATGAAGATCAATAATAAGGGCGAGATCGTAGATCATGAGATCGTAGAATCCGTCATCAACGTTGATGAGAGAATGACCTATACAAGCGTTGGCAAGATCATAGCCTGTAACGATGAAGAGGAAAAAGAAAAGTATGCAACCCTCGTCCCCATGTTCGAGCAGATGTACGAGCTTGCCAAGATCCTCAAAAAGCGCAGATTTGAACGTGGCTCAATAGAGTTCGACTCAGTAGAAGCCAAAATCAAGCTTGATACAGAAGGTAATCCTGTAAGCATTGAAAAAGAAGAAAGGGGCCCTGCCAACGAGCTTATCGAGGACTTCATGCTTGCGGCAAATGAAACTGTAGCCCAGCATTTCTACTGGCTTCAGGTGCCTTTTGTCTATAGAACACACGAACAGCCATCAGAAGCTAAGATTGATACACTTACAAGCTTCATCAGAGGCTTCGGCTATCATCTCAATATCCGTCAGGATGAGATAAGACCTATGGAGATTCAGAAGCTCCTTTCCAAAATAGAAGGAAGCAGAGAAGAATCCATAATAAGCAGAGTCGCTTTAAGAAGCATGATGCAGGCTAAGTATACAACAGAGTGCGTGGGACATTTCGGACTTGCACTCCAGTATTACTGCCACTTTACATCACCGATAAGACGTTATCCTGACCTTCAGATTCACAGGATCATCAAGGATAGCATCAGAGGACGACTTGATGAAAAGAAGCTCGCGCATTATACTGAAATTCTGCCGGAAGTTGCAAAACACTGCTCCGATACAGAAAGACGTGCTGATGATGCAGAGCGCGATACAGATAAGCTCAAGAAAGCTGAATATATGGAGCAGCACATTGGCGAAGTATATGATGGCGTAATCTCAGGAGTTACAGCCTGGGGAATGTTCGTCGAGCTTGATAATACCTGCGAAGGCATGATCAGACTTGCAGAACTTACCGATGACTATTATATTTTTGATGAGCAGAATTTTACACTTACAGGAACTGATTTTGGCAAAGAGTACAGACTTGGACAGAAGGTCAAGATCAAGGTGGTAGGTGCTGATAGAATCGAAAAGACTGTAGATTTCAGGATCGTCGATGAAGATACAGATCCTGATGATATACAGCTCAAGCCTGCCAAGAAGCATTATGTATTAAAGCTAATGGAAGAAGAGGCTGCGAGAAAAGAAGAAGCTTCCATGAAGAATAACGTAACATCATCTGAGGATGATTCTGATAAGAGAACAGGTAGACGTTCACGTAAGGAGTCTGATGGCTATAGCACCGATGAATCAGATGAAAATGCTAAAAGAGATCTTTCGAAGAGAAAGAGAAAACTTACTCTTGAAGATTTCGAAGATGACTTTGACGAAGTCGAAGATCACTTCAGAAGTCGCAAACATACTGATCTTGATGACATAGACTTTAGTGACGGCGAAGATGATAATCTTATGACCGCGGCAGAGCTTCGCGCGCATGAGCGTAAAAAGCGCATGATAGAAGGACTTGAACCTGACGGCCGTACAGGAAGACCAAGAGAAAAGAAACGTAATTCAAAAGGAAGATTGCCTCTTGGAAAGGTTCGTAATTCATCAAGACAGGAATCAGACCAGGATGATTCAAGATACGACGACTCTGATAATAAGAAAAAAGGTCGTAAGCCTAAGGAAAGCGGACCTCAGGAAAAAGGCCATAAGAAGTATAAGGTGCACAAATATAAGAAGTCTGCAACTTCAAAAGCAGCTCGCAGCAACCAGAAAAAGAAGAGATGACAAAGGGGAGAAGTTATAATGGCAGAAGAGAAGATAAAGCTGGTATGTAATAACAAGAAAGCATACCACGAGTATTTTATCGAAGACAAATATGAAGCAGGAATAGAACTTGTCGGAACCGAAGTTAAGTCTATCCGTATGGGCAGATGCAGCCTTGGTGAATCCTTTGTTGTGATCAAGGACGGACAGGCTGACCTGTGCGGAATGAATGTAAGTCCTTATGAAAAGGGCAATATATTCAACAAAGATCCGCTTCGTGTCAGAAGACTTCTCCTTCACAAGAATGAGATCATGAAACTCGAGCAGCAGGTCAAGATCAAAGGCTATACAATAGTTCCGCTTCAGGTGTATTTCAAGAAAGGACGCGTCAAAGTTGAGATAGGCCTTGGCCGAGGTAAGAAGCTCTATGATAAGAGAGAGTCAGATGCAAAGCGTGACCAGCAGCGTGAAGTAGAGAAAAACTACAAAATGCGACTTAGATAAGCTAAGAAAAGTTATGGTATTAGTAATAACCTCCAAAAACCCAACCGTTTTTGGAGGCTTTTTTTATATATTGCCATAATATTTTAAAGAACTTTTATAATTCTATTGACACATTTAAGTATCTTGTGTAATATGACATTATGAAATGGGTTTCAAAATAAAATACATGTCAAAATACACAAAGCAAATTAAAGCTATATCGTAAAAGGGCATCAGAAGTAGTTAAAATTAACGGAAGTAAGCTATCGATACATATCAAATATATGTTTTGGTTCAGAAACTTCCATTTTTTAATCTCAAGCAAGAAACCGATTTCAAAAATCATTCATTTGGATTTCAGCAGGAGAGGAAAGTATGGGTAAGAAAAACGGAACGGTAAATGGGGTCGAGAAGATAAAGGTTCAAAAGTCATCTCTGTCATTTGGCCAGAAACTTTGGAGGAATCGTACACTTGTTCTTATGTGCATTCCGGCGATCATCTTTTTTATAGCTTTTTGCTATGCACCAATGCCTGGTATCTATGTGGCATTTGTAAAATATAACTATCGTAAAGGTATTTTTGGAAGTAATTTCATCGGTCTTAAGAACTTTGAATTTCTTGCAACTTCCGGTAAGCTCGGAATGCTGACCAAGAATACTATCCTTTATAACATCGCATTTATTTTACTTGGTAATTTCTTTGCAGTATTTGTAGCGGTTCTTCTTAATGAGATCCAGAACAAATGGTTCAAGAAAGTTTCACAGACAATGATGTTCCTGCCTTACTTCATTTCACAGGTTTTGATAGGACTCCTTGTTTATAACCTTCTCAACTATGATACCGGTTTCGTAAACAGTATCTTAAAAGCTCTTGGAACTCCTGAAGAAAAGCTCTTCAGCCCTTACTCAGATCCAAATGTTTGGCCGGTGCTTCTCGTAGTAATTCACCTGTGGCAGTCAACAGGTTATAACTCAGTCGTATACTTTGCATCCATCATGGGTATTGACGCTGAGATCATTGAAGCAGCAAGAGTTGACGGTGCTAACGCATGGCAGAAGATCAGATACATCATTCTTCCGGGACTTCGTCAGACAGTAGTAATCCTTCTTCTGTTTGCTATCGGAGGAATCGTAAAAGGTAACTTCGGTCTGTTCTATAACATTATCGGTACCAACTCACTGCTTTACTCAACAACCGATATCATTGAGACATACGTATATCGTGCTACAATGACAGATTTCAATTTCTCCACAGCATCTGCGGTAGGTTTGTATCAGTCATTAGTCGGATTCTTTATGGTCATGATAGTAAACTTTGTAGTTAAAAAGATTGATCCTGATTATTCACTTTTCTGATAAAAAACCGATTCGTATTTTCACTAATAAATAACAGATACCGCACACGGTATGGAGGATATAAATGGCTAAGAAAGATAAAAAAATTGATTATGATACATATGATTCCAGCGCCAGAGTTAAGCTTGGAACATCGGATTACGTTATACGAGGAATTGGATATGTGTTCGTAACACTGTATGCACTTGCCTGCATATTCCCTTTCCTTCTTATCATCGGAACATCATTTACATCAGAAGCTGTAATAAGA
>JAEEGL014701006.1_pt1 | contig 10158 bp, 5 predicted proteins | sample 9134231 | NCBI WGS metagenome assembly JAEEGL01 (sample SAMN16246548, study PRJNA631951) | gut metagenome | biome: gut microbiome; feature: rumen; material: fiber-attached | host: Bos | place: Iran: Karaj | collected 2018-10
CTTTCCGTCTCCCGCAGTAAATGTGTGGCTGCTGTTATCACGAACATCCTGTACCGTAAAATTAAATGATGACCCTACAAGACTTCCGTAATTATCTGTTGCCTGCACATTACTTAATCCGGTAGTAATATTACCTGCAAATCCAAAGGACAAAACAAAAGCCAATAATATTGTCAATACAGATCTTAATGTTCTTCGAGCTTTCATAACCTTTCCCTTCCCCTTTTTGTCATCTTCCAAGACGTTTTGCCTTGTGTAAGAACTTAAACAGTCCCGGATTATTATCCCTTAGCCATATCTTGAAACTGAGCCATTTACTTATAGAGTTCGGATTGTTACCATCGGCATACATCCTGTGCACATTTTCAAGATACCTGCAATCATTCCAACGGCGAATCAGATGCTCTTTGTCGAGCCCGACCGTCATTACCTCTGTCAGGAATCCGTCTATCTCCGAAGCGGCATCTGACCATGTCCTAATTTTCTTTTCTCCATTTTTATAGATAACCGTTGGTGATTCTTTTACAGTTTTGATCTTGCCCTCTATCTCTTCAAGCTCGTTAAAGAGATAAACGTTTTCGCTGTAGCAGTCAAAGAAATCTCTTAATTCGCTGTTCAGTTCATTGTTTGTAACTATTATCTTTTTATCGTACTTTATTCCGTCAAGGAAAGGCAGACCAAATCCTTCGTACACGCTGGGGAAAACAAGACCGGTGGAGGAACTTACAAGTTTTTCTATAAACTCATCTGACAAACCACCGCTCTGATATCCGTAAATATTATCCGCTATCTTTCCCTTTTCCTTCGCACCCAGAACGATGAATTTCGCGTCTATCTTTTTAAGATACGGAATAGTATTTTCCAGATATTTATGCTTGTAGAAATTTCCGTATACCATAAAGTATTCATCAAAAGGCAGTTCTTCATCGCAGTTTTTTCCGCTTACTGCCATATTTATGCCATGGTATACCACCTTCTCCGGGATATTTCTGCGTGCAAATTCGTTTGCATAATAATCCTTCGTATCCTTAAGTGAGAACCCACTGATACCCACAATTCCGTCGCAATATTCTATTGAGCGACGGAAGATCTCCAACCTCTCATAATCCTGCATAAGGAGATAGTGGCTCCTTATACTGATGATATCCTGCATGGCAAACACGTATCTTAGTGCCACTCTGTTCAATACAAAAAGATGCTCCAAATGAATTATCTGTGACGGTATGTAAGCGATATGGAAAGTGCCCTGTATATCTCCCGGATGCCAGACATTTGGATACAGCTTTGATACACCGTGGAACTCATCCGCCTCTTTATTTATCATTATATGAATATCATATTTATCTTTGAAATTGTCATAAAATCCCTTTGTGACTGAAAGTCCGTACTGGGCAGTGCCATTGAATGCACTGGGAATCTCAAACAAACTTATAAGCACCCTGGGCTTTTCATATATTCCGTCAGCTATAAGATCCGCAAAATAATCAAGAGGATCCATATGCTGGTTAAAGTATCTGTCTACCAGTTTGTCGTAATATTTATATCTGTCAGTAAATATCTTGTGATTCTTAGCATCCAGCTCGTTCTTTTTTTCATTTCCGAAGGACTTTGATTCAAAGTGATAAATAAATGCTCTGTTGGCCATCACGGCATTATAACCGTACTGGTTGACTCTTGCGCAGAAATCATTCTCCTCGTTATATCCAAGGCCGTATATCTCATCAAAGAGTCCGTACCTATCCACAAGTTCCCTTCTGATAAGGAATGCAAATCCCACTCCGGTAGGTATGATCGTATATCTGGGCAGTATTTCTTTCATCTGCAGGAAAGTCTTATAAGATACTTCGTGTGGAAGCATGTCTCCTGTATTGTTCCTTACAGGCATTGTAAGAATAGTGGCATTTGAGCTTCTGGGACATACTACTCCGTGCTTTTCGGAAAGGTAAAGCACCTCCCCCATCTCTTCGATGAAGCCTTCCGTAACTTCCGTGTCGGAGTTTAGAAGCAATACGTCATTTCCGGTTTTATCCAGTTCAAAAACCGCTCTGTTGCAGGTCTTTACAAACCCCATATTCTCGTCATTGAGAAAATATTTGAAATTATCATATCCTTCAATAGCCTTAAGGATATTATCTTCCATCTCTTTCCATATGTCGCTTCTGTCATTAACTAGGATAACTGTATTATTGTTGCCCACATATTTTTTTAATGACTCTATACATTTTTCAAGAGTGGTCCAGTCCTTATAGACCGGGATCACCACAGATATATTTCTCAATTTAATTTCCTCCGTAGGTAATAAACCAGTCGCACCATCCGGCATAATTGTTTTCGCCATACACAGCTATAACATCAGGTCTTAATTTTGGAAGATCCTTTATGTTGTACTTGCCATTGGTTATCCTTCTTCCCTCTGCGCGTCCATATTCAGCATAATGTCTTGCTATCAGTCTGAAATCCGTTTTAATATTGCCATCAACACCCCGAGTGGAGAACGCATAGAATACACCGGGATTCGCAGATGCATAATTGAATATCTCAAGATTTGCACTCGCGCGTCTGCCCTCATATACTCCGTATTCCAGATAATGCCACAGGCACCATCCTTCAATATTACTGTTTTCCGTATAGGTCGAATAAATGTAGTTTGCGACATCCGGGTTATTCTTAAGGTAATATCCAGCATCAAACACAGCATCCCAATCCGACAGACTTCTTCCCTCGCTTGCGCCGTACAGGATATAGTGAAGATAATATACCGGCAAGTCATCTCCGAAAACCTTCATCAGATCTTCGTTTGAATATGCGTATTTATATTTGAGGACATTAAATGTATCGTTTCCGCACCTGCCCTCTTTCATTCCATAATTAACAAAATGCTTAAGAAGCGCTCTCTCGTCATATCCAAAAGCAGCAGCCAAATCGCTGTATGTATTGTAATAATACTCGGGAGAATAAACGGCTGAATAATCAACGCCCTGATACACCGTAGCGTTCACTTTACCGGCTTCTCTTCCCTCGAATTGGCCGTAATAAATATAATGCTCTACATATGCCCTGTTATTATCTCCGAAAGCCTGTGCCAGATCATAATAGTTCCATTTGTAAATACCGATGTCAAAGCTTTCTTTTGCCCTGCGGCCCTCATTTATTCCACATTCCACGTAATGCTTCAAAAGAAGATTCGTGTCATAGCCGAATGCTGCAGCAAGATCCGGATTATTATCGTAATAGTAATCCGGAGAATATACAGATGCGTAATCTACTCCGTTATAGTAATAAGTATTGCTGTTTTCCGAAGGATATGGGCATGCACCTCTTGGCATATCCTCATAAACGGGAATTTTAAAAACAAAGTCTCCGTTAACTTTCCCAACAGAATTGTATTCGCTGAACATGGACTTGCTTTCGCTCCATGGTGCCATGATATTCTGCATATACTGATGGGTATATTTTCCATACGAAGAATTGGGCGAAACATTGAACTTTTCGAAATATACGGTATCCTGACCACATTTAACATACTTGTTTATGATCAGATCCGCACCGCCGTTAATAGATTTGTACGCATTGTTCCAGTCCCTGTTTTTTGCGTACTTCAATCCGTTTATAATGACAACTTCATTTGTATTTCCACTTGCAGATACATTAAAGTAGTTGTAGTATCCCTCATATCCGGGATAGGTTCCCGAGATAAGCGGAGACTTTCCCTTTCCCTGCTCTTGATATACTCTGGATGCAAGATGGAAAGGATTTACTCCGAGTTCTGTTCCACACTTAATAAATATCTGTGCGAAGGTCATGTCCGTTCCCGGAGCGTAGCCTAAGGAAGAACTCATAAATGTTTTGTTCAGGAATGTATCTACATCCGCTAAACTTATTTGTCCATTATAGCTATGCAGATCCTGAAACATAAATATCTTTTCCTGATCAAGGAAATTTCGTGGGTCCATGTAATACTTCACTGCATCTTTTGACGCGTAATACCACCCCTGTCCGTATTCCGCGCCTTTGCAGTATGAATTGGCGCTCCGGGATATAAGGCTTCTTGACCCCTGCATTTCCCCGTTTACAGCATCTTCCCATTTTAATCCCGTATATACGGGTTCAAAAGTCCAGTTGGGGTGCTGCTCTTTTAGTGCCAAAAGTTTTCTTTGATAACTCTCGGGGAACTGATACACATCTATTCTGATCTGTTCATCCGCCCCGGGATTATTTGCATATGAATTAATTGAAATGCCCCCGATAGAAAGCACAAGTGCCAAAAAAGCTGCTATAAATTTTATCTTTTTGCTCATTCTCATATTATTTCCCTTTATATGAACTAATAATGTCTGCTCCCCACGAAGAATATTTGGGGTATAGCTTCAGGGATCCCAAAAGACCCAATAATTTGAAAAGATTCTTGCTTTGGATGGCTGATACCCTCTTTTTCCAGAATACATTCATTCTCCTCATAAAAACCATGTACTCCGGTGGGGGCTCGTTCCCGTTACTGTAATTTATTATCCTATCCGATTCACTGATATATTCATTCAAAAGATTTATTCTGGTATTTCTGTCATGTGAATTTAATGGAGTGTTATTTGCATCATGAATCCTATGGCTGAGAAGAATTTCATTAAGAATATAAAAGCCATCGTTTGCAAGTGCGATTCCCTGAAGTAGCCTGTCATGTGCGCACTCCGGAGTCCATACTTCAAAGAATTCTTTCAGGACTTCTCTTCTAAAACACATGGCAGCCGCCGATCTCCTGGTCTCCAGCCAAAGCCTATCCATTATTACCCTTTCGATACGTGTCTCCCCGTATCTGTCCGTGTAATAATTGTTCAGTTTAGGGCTTTTATCCGACATATATAGAGGCTCATAGTTCGATGCCAGTACCATGATTCCTGCATCTGCATTCATAGCCTCCTGCGTTTTTTCAATTTTATCAGCGCTCCAGATGTCATCCTGATCAGCGGGATAGATGATGCTCCCCGATGCTTTTTCAAACAGATCCCTGAAATTTTTCTTCCAACCGAGGTTTTCTTTATTGACGATGAGCTGCCAACCGATGGGTGAGAATCTGTCCATAAATTCTTTTATCTTGCTGACGGTATCATCGCTTGAAGCATCATCACAGATAATTACTTCATCGGGCCTAACACTTTGATCATAGATGCTCTTAAGCTGTTCTGTAATGAATCTGCTGCCGTTATATGTGGCCATAACGACCGAAATACTAATTCTATTTTCCATTTTCCTGTATTATTGTATTGAACAGATCTATATACGCTCTCGCGACATTTTCTTCAGAATACTTTTTAAACTCTTCCGTTACGCGAGTCGATCCGCTTGATGGCATTTCAAAGTCCTCATTTAAGTCAGCCAATACGCGGTCAATCTCACCGGACCAAGCCGCCGGATTGTGCGTGTCACTAACATAGTATGCTAGACCACCGGTAACCTCAGGTATGGATGTCGCATCAGTTGTAACTACAGATTTTCCCGCCATCAGAGCTTCCACCGGTGGCATTCCAAAGCCCTCATATATGCTGGGGAAAAGAAACAGTCTGCAATTCTCGTACAAAAGATTTCTTTCGCCGTCTGAAACAAATCCCGTCACTATCACTTCGTCTTTAATATCAAGAGCATTTATCTTTTCTTCTAACTGATTTTTCTGTTCACCGCTGCCCCCAACTCCACTGATAACAAGCATCTCTCCGTGCTTTGACCCCTGTTTTTTCCTAAGTGACAAAGTCTCCAGTATCACATCCAGATTCTTGTGCGGTAGCAGAGAACTAACGCAGTAGAAATACTCATTCTTTTTTACCCCGAATATTTCAAGATCCGTTATCGGAAGTTCCGATGGGTTATATATCACTGTGTTTGGGATGACAACCACTTTCCCTTTCGCATCCGGATAGTGCTTTTCTATATCGCTTTTGGTATATTGCGATATAGCAACAACTCTTCGTGATGCAGATACGGAATACTTCCATGATCGTTTCAAAAATGAAAGCCGAATCTTGCTAAAATACTCCGGATAATGCCATCCCTGCAGATCATGGATAGTCGTAATGTAAGGTATTTTGTTCTTTTCTTTCCTGCGGGGCATGCTGTAAACCGGAACATATACTATGTCAGCGCCCACCTTTGCTGCCGTATCGTCAAAATACAGGTTTTCCCATGCAATTCTTTTTACCCTGTTCATACTGTCCACAGGGCACTTCACAATATGCATACGCTCATTATTCTCGTGATAGTGTCTGAAACTTTTTTCATTATCACGTGCGCAGAACAGCAGATATTCATTTTTCTTGTCGAACTTGGTCAGTGCGAAAAGAAGATTTCTGACAGAGCTCTCGGTTCCGCCACACTTTCCCACTCTAACCCATAATAAATCGATTGCTATTTTCATATCTCAAAGTATTTGATTAATTTGTTTTCTAAACTAATCTATTATAGCATTACACAGCAGTTATTTCCACAGTCCTAAAATGTATATTCCTAAATGCAGCGGAGATGATCATCTTCCTTCCTCCCTACCAAAGTTCAAATAATCATCATAAGTCATTTCAACAAGATTATTGTAGCTATTTCTGACATTGGAATATCTGGCCATATAAAGTTTCGGATCAAACTCCTTATTTCCCCTACGACCTTCCTTCATCCCGTATACAACAAAATGTCTGATCAACGCTTCCATATCACCTGCTAAAGACGCTGCATCATCATAATGAGTCGAATAATAAACCGGATCAAAAATATACGTTAGATCTTTACCCCTATAGGTAAATGGTTCTTCGGCGGTCCATACCGGATCTTCATAAGGCGTACCACTGTCTCCTCTTTGGAAACCTTCATCCAAATAGTATATATAATACGCTTTCAAATCATCACCATATCTTGAAACGAGTTCAGGATGGGCGTCTTTATATTGCATTACGTCAAATTCCGCACTACCTCTTTTCCCTTCATTCATTCCGGTCTCAACAAAATGTCTTATAAGTTTCCATTCGTCCCTATTAAAATCCGAAAATAATTGAGGATTGTTTCGCGCATAATAAGCCGCATCATAAACTTCGGTATAGTCTACGCCGAGATACTGCGCATTGTTGAGCAACTTATTTGCAATCCGTCCTTCGCTCTTTCCCACATTTTTGTAATGAAGATAGTATTTTACAGGATCATCCCCATAGATTTCCCTTAAGTCCGGATAGTTTTCCATATACATCATGGGGTTGAAATCTGCGCATCCCTGCCTACCTTCCTTCATTCCCTTTATCACAAAGTGTTTCAAAGCGGCGCCCGCATAATATCCATATGTGATACCCACATCCGGGTTATTTTCAAGATAGTAAATAGGATCAAATATGTCTCCATATTCACAAACTATCTTATACTCAATTACATGGGTTCCCTTGTAATCGCCAAGTCCCTGAATAACCGCATAGGCTGTCCCCGCCTCTTTGTTATTCGCATAGCTTATGCAGTAATCAGTCCCATCAAACAGCACTTTTTCTCCATCAGCTACGATCACCTCGGGCTTTTGATATGTGCCTGTGTATGTAAGATCGGGTATTTCTGAATATGTAAGGCTTTCTACACTCTTTTTCTCGGTTTTTTGTAGGGTGATATTCTCATAATCATTGCTTTGCTGAATATCATCAGTTTTTAACAATAATCCCGTCACATCATATTCCGCGGTATATTTCAGTTCTGTAGCTGCGTCATTGAGCCATAGTTCGATATTGTCTACATTTTCAAGATATCCCCAGTCACTTACAGGAAGTAAAATGCATTCCCTATCCCCGGGGGTCATCACACCTTCCACTTCGAGAATATGATTCCCACTACGTAGCCTGATCCGAGCCTTCAGTTCTCCTTCAGTGTCCCCGCTTCTTTTATTGATCTCAAAACCTACTGCGCTGTATCCACTAAGGTCCGCAAGTTCTGCTCCATCATCTGTTTTTCTATCCATAAAATAGCAGCGATACATCCAGTCATCATAGTTCGCATCCTCGTATGCTCCGGTAACAGTCACCCGATCCACCGCATTTTCCTTAGCTGCTAAATCTTTATTGGTCCTATATATTTCCCCTTCCGTATACTCGGTCATTCCCTTATACACATTGGGATCATATCCCTTTATTACATCTGACCAGTCATTAAGCCCGAGCACGGGCAGGTAATCGTTTATATATTCTTCTGCCTTGGTTGTGTCCATATACCTGAACACATTGAAAGCAAGTTTTTTATTGAAGTATTTATCATCCGCATCATCCCTAAGCCCAAACTGGAAATACGGACTTCCTTCATATATATCAAGCTGACATCTGATGATAAATGCATCTATATAAGGGTCCATCTGCGCCCTTGTCTGAGCATATGCAATATTTGCTGCCTGCTTTGACTGATTTTCACCGCAAAGCACCGAATAGGAAGTGTAACCGACCTCAGAACACACTATTGATCGAACTCTCCCGTCTTTCTTAAGGAGATTATGCGACATATAATCCGTAATGACATGTATGTTCTTCATGCTGACAAGGGGCGAAGTATACTCCATCGTTACTTCACCGCCATAGGTGGGTTGTCCATCAGTATCGATTGTGGGCTCGTCTCCATCATCCAATGTATCCGGATCTCCCAGAGGATACGGATAGGGATGGATTGCAAGGCCCCAGTCCATTTCCTGATCTTTTTCCTCACATTCATGGAAATATTCCAAGAAGAATTTTCCACCGTAATCAGTCATGGTGTTAGCTGTGTTCCAGCGGTGTACAAGAGGAATATAAACATTACACTCCTTGTCATATCTTCTGATCACATTATAAAACACCTTGAATTGCTCATAATATTCGGATACATATGTTTCTCCGTCACAGGCTCCGATATAATTGTACTGCAGATTATCGTTTACTTCGTTTCCGATCACCCAATCATTTACGTATCCGTGATCACCGCCATTATATCTTTCAAGCAGGAAGCTCATTGTAGCTTCAACCATGTCGATACCTTCCGGAGTTTTGACATTAAAGGCATAGTAGTTTGTTCCGGGATTCAAGTCGATGCCCGGATATCTTAGTTCAGGTAGATTCTCATTATAACGCGCCACTACAGACGCCATAACTTTTACACCGGCTCCGGTCAGCCTTGAGATCATATAATCAAAAGTCTCAACATATCTCTCGTCAAAATAATACGTTCCGCCGTTATAAGTGTATTCATATTTTGTTGGTTCGACGGTGATAAGATCATTAAAAAAGAAAGTTATAAATCCCCATTCCATACCGAGATCTATAGCATCTTCAACCATGTGCTCATCTACCTGAAGTCCTTTTTTCGAAACATAGCAGGAATCAGGAAGCGGATTGACTTCTTCGGTCTCCTTCGGAAGTTCCGGGTAATCGATCTTCCTCTCAAGCCTCTCGATCCTTTTTTCAGCCATCAGGAATTGAACTTTCCTGTATGCTCTTTTAGCATATTTAGCGGATAAGATCGCCATTGCGATCAGCAAAACTATCGCCACGCATAAAAATATAATTATTATTTTACGCATTTCCTGCTTCATAATTACTTTCCTTTACGTATTTCTATATAAAAACGAATATATTATAGCATTACCAGACCGTTGTTTCCAACCATTACCCCATCTGTTATAATATGCTTTATGAATTTATGAGTTATTTAGAAAGAGAAAAATGATATAATCAATAGAACAATTGAGGAGGTAAAGGATGGCATATTTTACAATTAAGATGTATTCACATTGTCTTCGTAGGGGTACGAGCTTTGAGATGATCGTTCCGAATGAGAAAAGACCGGATCAGCCTTGGAAAAAGGACCGGACGGATGAACCGCTCCATACCCTTCTGCTTCTTCACGGATATACCGGAAATGCGGGAAGTTGGATTTCAGAGGAACTGGCTGACAAATATCATGTAGCGATCATTCTTCCCAACGGAGAAAACTCATTCTGGCTTGACGGACTTTCAACGGGACATCAGTTCTGTACATTCCTGGGAGAGGAACTGCCGGAGTATATTGAGAGAACTTTTAATTTAAAGATAAATGCCGAAAACAGCGGCGTTATGGGACTTTCTATGGGAGGCTTCGGAGCACTCCACACCGGTCTTGCATATCCCGAAAGATACGGAAAGATCGGAGCTA
>JAEEGL015831980.1_pt1 | contig 10158 bp, 10 predicted proteins | sample 9134231 | NCBI WGS metagenome assembly JAEEGL01 (sample SAMN16246548, study PRJNA631951) | gut metagenome | biome: gut microbiome; feature: rumen; material: fiber-attached | host: Bos | place: Iran: Karaj | collected 2018-10
CAAATGTTAACAGGCCCCTTCCGCAGCGACAATTCCGGCGCCGTGGTGGTTTTCATTGCCTTCGGCATCCTTTGGCTGGTCGTTACAGCAGGCTCCGGCATTTATCAACTGTATAACTTCAAAGCCAAAAACCGTCCGTCGGTGATCGACATCACCGACGGGAATGAAGAGCCGGATCCGCTCAACGAGTATTTCCACGGGAAGTATGATGTGGAAAGCACGGATGCCCCGGCGGCCAAAGACGGCATGTACTGCCCGTACTGCGGCAAGCCCATCCAGGCGGACTTCGCCTTCTGCAGCCATTGCGGCAAGGAACTGAAGAAGTAAGTGAAATGAAGAGAGGGCGCCGCGGATTGTTCCGCGGCGCCCTCTCTTTGTGCTTTTCAGTTCTTCGGATTCGGATACAGGTGGTCTTCCACATAGGCCATCATCCGGTTGTTCAGGACGGTGTAGTAGAGGACTGCCAGCAGGCCGCCGATGGTGCCCAGCAGGGCAATGTCCACGTTCTGGAGCTTCAGTGCGATGAGCAGGACAATCCAGGCGGCGGTACAGGCGATGATGGTGGAAAGGTGTTCCTTCCGCCATTTCTTTTTGAAGAATTCCTGCTTTTCCTTCAGGTCAAAGGTGCTGGCCTTCAGGGTTTCCTTAATGTTGGTTTCGGCCGCTTCCTTATACTCTTCCGTGGAGAGCTTCCGTCCCTCCAGCAGTTCGTTGATGGTCAGCCCGTACAGGCTGCTGAGCTCCTCCAGCATCTCCACCGGCGGCATATAGTTCCCCGTTTCCCACCGGGAAACGGTCTTGTTCGTCACGCCGAGTTTCTCGCCCAGTTCCGCCTGGGTCATTTCATGTTCTTTCCGGAGCTCCGCCAGGAAGCTCCCCATCTTGATCATGTCCATCCGTTCGTTCTCCTGTTCCTGGGATGGTTGTATTGTATCCCGGATCGGCGGAAATGTCTTCCCCATAAACAGCGAATCGGGGGATTATTTATCAGCGAGTTCAACAGCGGCAAATCTGGTTATACAAAAAAGATGTCAGTAGAATCATCTACTGGCATCTCATATTTACTTGTCTGATTCCAGTCTGACCCACATTGCCGGTCGAACAGCAACACTGGAAGAATCCGCATTTTGGAAATTGTCAAATGTGCCGTCATACTTGACTATCATAATGTGGTCCCATTCGCCCGGTGACCGCAGCCACCAGGGTGATGTTCCCCGCCCATAGGAATAACACATATCAGACGGAATAGCTCTATGCCGGATTGCGGTATCAGTAGGCGCGCACTGTCTGGCAGTCCTGCCCATATATTTGTCGGCTTCATATTCACTCAACAGGAAGATCCTGTCTTCGGTGTCATCTCCGCCGTCTCTTCCGGCAAATACCTGGCTGCTGTCATTTGGCACATGGGAAATCAGAATTCTGTCTATTTCCTGCTCGCTGAAAGCAGCCATAGCGAACTTTGTATTTAACCATTCTCTCAGGTGGGAATTTGCCCATGTTGATCCTCCCAGGCCTTTATAATACGATTGTGTATCCAGCGAGAATTTGCTCAGGAGCAGGCATTTTCCATCCTGAACATCCAGTACAATCCATTCGATATCCTCAGCTCCATTTTCCATATTATCATCCTGGTCATACTTTCCAAAAATAACCGTCGCGCCAACCGTTCCGAATTCACTTTCTCCAGCTGTATGATTCACGTCTTCAGAATGGGATTGCACAGTCTCACTGCTGCCTGATTCAGTCGTGGCATCCTCTGGCATCTCACTTTTTCCCGGATTTGGCAATGCAATTGTTGATGCAATATCAAACAGCACCTTTTCATGTTCCGCAAGCCTGGCAGGCTCCATTTCATAAAGGCCCAGCTGGTGCATATATCCTTCCTCAACAAAAACAATGCAAACAAGGGAAAATCCATATGTTCCCCGTACCACAAAGCAGTCCAGATCACCAATTACTGTTCTTTCGACAGTCAGATCAGATAATGTATCTTCATAGGATTCCCTGATATCATCCGGTGAAAAGCTCTCTGTGCGAAAAAGACTTCTCATGCTTTCCGGAAGATCCTGTGTGGCAACCAAATCCTGGCATGCATATTGGATCATGGTCAACATGCTTTCCTGATCAACAAACTTCGCTTCCAGGGAATTATATTGCTGGCTCAGTTCCTGCTGAAGCCATTCCATAGGTATTTCAAATGAGATCGGTCTCAATTTTCCGAAATACTTTTGTGTTGGGATGGATTTGCTTTCTGATGAGTTCTCTTCAATACTGTTTACTGCGTTTCCTTCACTCAGATAAAAGAAGCTGTGAATAATGTTTTCCAAATCTTTGGTTGAATCGCCAGTTGCAGTAATCGAAACAACATAATCCCTCACTACGAGTATAATACCACGCTGGTAAACATCCGTTCCGCTTTCTTCATATATGATATCCATACCATAAACGGTCTCACCGCTGATGCTGTCGCTCACAACCGAAACCCTGGGGTTTTTCCTTCCAAGCGATATCTGCCCGGCAACGGTCTGGCTGTACATGGAATTCACGATGGCCTTCATTCCCAGAATATCAGCCAATTCTTTTGCATCTGGTGCATACGATACAACGATATTCACATTTTGCTGTTTGCTTTCAGACTCGGCGAACATAAGAATAAAGCTTTGGTTTTCTCTTACAAAACTTTCCAGTTCATCCGGAAGTCTGTCAAGTCCCTGTGAATTCATTTTTGCGATTTCTCCGGCAGTAAGGTAATGCCATCCATCCAGACAGCATCCCAGGTTCAGGTATTCATTTGTATAAACGGCACCATCTGTTTTTCCGAAGGTCAGGGTAGTTCCTTGTGCAAATGCTTCAATATGGCAGGCAACTGCCATAATCAGCACAAATGATAAAACCAGTGCAATAATTCTTTTCATCTTTCTCCTTGTATAGCATTATAAAAGCTATACCTTTTTCTTTCAGTCGAAAAAATAGTTAACAGTGAAGTTTCGTGCTTATTCATCAACATCGGAGTCCCTGGCCATAAAAACGGAAAGCCGTTTTACATATGTGTATACGGACTTGATCAATGTTTGATATTCTGCATCATTGTTTTATAATACCCGGAATCAATCAGTGATTGCTTATATGCTTCATTGGCAAGCCGCTTTTCTGATTCCTCATATTTCTTGTCAAATCCGACCTCTCTCACTGATATCGGAGTTGTTTTTGACTTGTAAATCAATGCATATATGATCATTGCCACAGACAGTGCCATGATAATAAACAAAACCCAAATGTTATCCTTCGTCAGTACCGAAAGAGACAATAGCGGTAAGGCTATTGATAAGAAAAACAATAAGAGAAGTACCCATCTTTTCCTATAGTTCTTGACATACCATTCTTTGGGCAGAAATGCCAATTCAACAACCCATGTATTATTGTAGGATAATCCGCAGCTTGGACAGGTGGAACGGGGATCACCATAGGTCAATGAATAATTACCTGATGATTGGTCAATCCGATATCCGCATTGAGGACAACTGATTGAATAACGTGTTGTCATAAAATTCTCTCTTTTCCTTATTCATGTATATCAGAAAGCAAACAATGACTGGAAAAACAGTCCGATACTTTCCGTAATTATGCTAAACCGCTGGGCAAAATAATACTGTCCAAGAGTGAAATACAGTATAATGAAATACACTGCAATTATGATAATGGATAATAAAAACCGCGTAAAAAATGATCGTGCAAAATGCCGTCGATTTTCATTGTTTTCGCTGTAGGCATGAACGAATAATGCAATCAGGCCAATGACCGGAATTGCATATAAAAGACTAAGAAAAGCATAACTCCATGCGCCAAGATAATTCGATTCTCCTTTGAACTTTGCCATTTGTTTTTCCTCCCTGTCTTTTATAATTCGTCCGGTAATTTGATTCCTCTGCCTTCTGCATATTGGCGAAGTTTTATGATATCATCCGGATCTACACTGGTATGATGTGTCTCAGCTGCATTCCGGAAATCTTCAAATGTAATCGGACTCGTTCCTTCTTCCCCGCGGTCGATTTGTTCCTTTGAGCGCTGTAAGCCCGCAATTTTAGCCCCTTTCACAACCGAAACAATATCCGCACCGTTATATCCCTTCAGCAGATCACTGATTTTGTCCAGATCCAGATCTGATTCAACAGGAACATTGCCAAGATTTTTCGCAACCAGCATCTTCCTGGCTTCATGATTGGCAAGCGGGACATAAAAATGATGTTCAAAGCGTCCCGGACGCATCAATGCGGAGTCGATAATCCAAGGTTTATTGGTTGCCGCAAGCAAAACAATCGTATTGGTATTCTTCCGAAAACCATCCATCTGGTTTATCAGTTCCACAATAACTTTATTGCTGTGGGCGGAGTTGGCATCTTCCCTGCGTTCTGCCCCCAATGCGTCAAAATCATCAAAGAAGATCAATGCAGTCGGAGTAGCCCTCGCTGCATCAAACAACTGCCGAATCCGTTTTTCAGATTCACCAACCCATTTACTGAGCACATCGGATGACTGCACTGTGTATAATGGGGCATTTATTTCATGTGCAATGGCCCTGGCAATTGTCGTTTTTCCTGTACCTGGCAAACCAAACAGGAGGACTCCCGTTCCGCCTTTCAGATCATACTCCTCGTATAATTCAGGATACTTAATCTGATCAATCACACGGGTTCGAATCAGTTTCTTTACATCCTCCATGCCAACAACATCATCAAAAGTTGTATCCGGAATACCCTCACTCTTCCACATGTTTTCTTCTTCTTTATCACCGGTGCCCGAAACAGGAATTTCTCCTCCTCTTCCATTTCGGGCGTTCCCGCCGCCTGCGTCTGATCCATTTGTGGCCGGAACAAAGGTCCTTCTCCCCAGCTGTTCTGCCATAGCCATAATCTGTTCCGCATGAGCAACACGTTGTTTGCGTGTTTCACCGGATTCCATATTCGCCATTTCGCACAAAGCCAAAGCAGCCTGGCGATACAGTTTCCGCGCTCCTTCAAAATTGCCTTTTTGCTCTGCAATCCTGGCTGCGCTTATATCAGCCTTGTACTCCTGATAAAACATGCTGATCCGGTCATTGCTATTCATACTTCAATTTCCTTTCCATGAAAGGTCTTATCGTTGGGAAGCTTCCCAACTGCTGAATTTTTCAAGATCTGCCTTTTGTACGCTGGAATGGGAAGTGACCAGTGCTTCCTCTATATCTTCCAGCGTTATAAACTGATCCACATCATTCTGTTCCAGGCCGCGACGAATTGGAGCTTCCTTAACTTTCTCAATAAAGGCAGTAATATCTGCACAGTTAAAGCCCTCCAGTGCGTCTGAAATGGCATCATAATCAGGCATTCCGGATTTTGGCAGGATATCCAGCGCCTTTTTTACCATATAGCATCGGGCTGCCTTATCCGGTAATCCTACATAGATCCGTTCGCTCATTCGCGGAGGCCGGAGAACTGCCGAATCCAGGTCCCATGGCCGATTCGTGGCCGCAAGAACAATCAAAGTACCCTCTGCTTTCTGGAACCCATCCATCTGGCTCAGCAATTCCGGAACAATGCGGTTCATAACCGTGGACCCGCTGCCGCGCTTACAGGCCAGGGATTCAAATTCATCAAAAAAGATCATGGCATGTCCATCTGTACGTGCCGCATCAAAGAGTGCTTTCAGATTCCGTTCTCCATCACCAAATCCTTTTCCGACAATGTCGGAACAACGCACGGAAAAAAAGCTCAGATTCGTCTCTGTGGCAATCGCCCTGGCTATCATTGTCTTGCCCGTGCCCGGAGGTCCATACAGCAAAATGCCGCCATTGGTTGCTTTGGAAAAACGTTCATATAGGTCCGGATGAAGAATCGGCTGTATAATCTTCATCTGAATAATGCTTTTAATGGTTTCCAGCCCGGCAATGTCAGAAAAATGTACATTGGGTGATTTTACCGGTACGAATTTCAATTTGTCTGCATTGCCGGATTCATTCTTTCCCTTATTATTGTTCTGATAGCTCTTCAAATCCCTGGTAATTGCACTGATATTGTTTTCTCCCTTTTGGTCATTGTTCGTTACTTCAGTGACCGCAGGTTTACTTTGGATCGGTTTTATCTCTGCTTTTCTCTGGTCTTCGTTATGTGAAGCTGCTGCAGAATCTGCCGCTTTCTTCGCTTCCCTCGCTTTATTCAGCAGTAATTCCGTGATGCTTTGTGCTTCAGTTTTTCTCTTTCCCGTTTCTCCGGCAGCAAATTTCATCATTTGATCGGCTGCTTCCAGATAAGCTTTACAGGATTTTGCAAATTCTCCGTCTTCCATATATTGCTTGGCCTGAAGGCTTATCTCTTCACACAGTCGAAGATTATCCGCACTCATCTTATGATTTCAACTCCTGCATCATTCTGCGCAGTCTCTCGTCCGTATCATCCGATACCGTTTCATTGGCAATTGGTTCCAAAGCCGATTGTGCCTTATTTGACTGCTGGGTCGCGGGTGCAGATACCGTGTTAATCGTATTGTGACGTCCCATAATCTGATCCAGCAGCATTTCTGCTTCGTTATCCACTTCATCTTCAGACATGGCTTCTTCTCCGGATTCACTCATGCCTGAATCAATTGTATCGAATACCGATTCCATCTGGTCAGACATTGCATCCAGTTTCCCCAAAGCCAGATCCATTGCTGCCTGGTTTTTCCACACATTCTTTAAGTCAATGGCATCATCCATATAAAAGCCCATATCCGCACAGGCTTTCATAAAGTTTGCTTCAACGCCCGCCAATTGCTGCATGGAACGCATCATCTCAAACCGTTGAAGGAGACCTTGTACCTTTACCTGAACCCGCTGCAGTTTTAAAATGAATTTGGTGCAGGCGCGTGCATTCTCATGATTACCGCTGAGTTCCGCATCGCGCGCCATTTTGGAATAGTTCCGGATACTGTCATCAAGATCCTTATAGTACTTGGAAAAAGCGCGCTTGTTTTGATTGAACCGCATACGGGCTTCAATTTCTATTCTTTCTTTTGATTTGAATAAGTTCCTGAGTTTATACGTTGTTTTGCTCATATCATTCTCCCCCTTCGCTTTTGAGTTCCCCGGCTTTTATTTTTCTTCTTTGGCTGCTTCATCTATACGAGCTGCGAATTCGCTTTTAACTTCTTCATTGATTTTTTCAATTGCTTCATGGCTTATTCCGGCGTTTTCCATAACTGCATGTTTTCTTTCTTCCGCAGCCACCAATGCTCCAAATCCACTGTCAGTCCTTAATGCTGTGCTTTCATTTTCTTCGAACAAACCAGTACCAAGTTCCTCTGACTGGTCCAAAGTACTCCTGATTTTTTCTCCTCCAACTTCAATATTGGCAATAAATCTCTCCGTTTCCTTAACATTCCCCAACACAACACCGGTCGCCTTATTGATTGCTTCCTGCGCATCGGAGATTTCCTTGATTATTTCTCTGCGATCCACCTCATCCAGAGTCCGCAAAAGCATTTCCTCTTGGTTTCGCAGCATTGTCAGTCGTTTTTTGTTTGTAACATAATTACGTTCGTTATCCCTGTATCTCATGGAATCCGGACTCATGCCCCGACTTTCCGTGACTGAGCGTTCCATTTCTTTGCTGCATGTATTCATCTGCCTCCGGATGTTTTCCAGTCGTTTTTTTAATTCCTCCGTGTTTTTCTTTTGCTTGTTTTCTTTCCAGTGAATCAAATTGCTGATAATTGCCATATACCTGCCTCCATTTGTTTTTTCTTTCCCTTGCAGAATCATCTGCGCTTTATCATGATAATTCATCAGCTTCTCATCGCTGATTTCATGGTTTCTGTACTGTTTCAGCGCCATGCGGAATAAGGTTTTCAGTGCTCTCGCCTGTCTTAATGTAAAAGCGAATCCCGGTGTGAGTCCCATTATTTCCTTACTGAACAGTCGAAAATCATTTGCAAGAATACCGTTCCTGATCAGCACGATCAGATCATCCAATACAATGGACGCATCATTCCGGTATTTGATGATCTTTCTGTAATTCTTGTTCTCCATTGGTTATCTCCTGTCGCAATAAAGATCTATACCCATTATGTCTGCTCGATTCACACGAAGACCATATTTTCTGAATACAGGTTCACCACCGTTCACGTTTTCGCCATTCAGTACATTGGTCAGATCAATGGACATCTCGCTCAGGTATTTACGAACATTGAGCGGTCCCATACCCCTTGACCCAATGTATTCACTGATTATTTCACCCATTGCCGCAGATATTTCCGGTTTGATGACCCCTGTGAAGAATTGGGCCTCATATTCTTTCCAGTTTTTTGTTGTTTCCAGATAACCACTCATGATTTCTGTATTGTCCACATAGAATGAAAGCGTACCATTAGCAGAGAAAAATTTGCCTGAAGGCAATTTATTGTTGAATATCCCCCAACCAAACGGAAACTCAAATTGTTTGGAATGGAATCGATACAGTTTTCTGGCATTCCGCAGTCTGACAGTTTCGATCCTGTCACCTGCTTTGTGTCTTTCTCTTTTTCCTGTCAATGTTACCAGGACATCCTCATGCCCCGGTTTCACTGTATAATCATTCCCTGGAATACGCATATATTCAACCGGTAGATTTATTTCCGGACTCGCATCCTCCTCTTCATGGGCAGATGAATATCCCGAAAACGGAAAGAAGCCGGTTTCTCCTCTCGCGTTCCGATACCCGCCCAATTCAATTTGAATCATACTGACACCTTCTGTCAGCACGCCCAATGTATTCTCATAAAATGTCCGTCTTTCCAGCAGTGCAGTATTCCCCTGGGAAATCTCATTGCGCACGAAGGCAGTTACGCACCAGTCAACCATCTTTTTAAGCCGGTCTTCCAGACGCAGGATATTCTTATCTTTTGCATAGCATGATTCGGCAAACTCGGAGCTGACAGAAAGGGTTGCGCTGCCATATGCGCCAAATTCCTCCACGCCTTTTGTTCCCCAGAGGATTCTTGGTTTCAGGCAGATGTAATAAAGCTGGAATCCGCTTGCCATATCCCCAATTTTGTATTCACCCGGAGTTAACCAGCGTTCACGCCCGTCATTACCAACAATAATCGCGTTATATCCATTGCGAACTGTTACAATGGAATTATTCCCATCCATGTGGAAAGGAAAACGATATGCCGGTTTCCTGAAATCACAGTCTGCATACGTGGCATCCGGCTTATAGGCATTCGGATCATTAAATTTGCTTCTGCAGCGTTTACAGCCCAGCTGAGTCCCGTTTACTCTTTCAAACAGATACAATGGCGCTTCATGTTTGCAAAGAGGACAGGTTATATATACAGACATATTTTACCTATCCCCCTCTTCACTTTGGCAAAAAACGCAGGGACTTGTCCCGCCCTGTTTTTTTCTGATAAACTTACTTGCTCCGCAGTTCCTGCAAATGCATTGCATATACGCTTCAGAATGGGTCTCGCACATGAGTATAAGCCCCTCCCGTGCGTCTTTGCTTCCCGCAGCATAAGCTGATGAAAGTTTGTCCCAGCATTCATTTGAATCCAATGGCAGCGGTCGGCTCATAACAAGCGTTCCCAAAGCTGATCCGGCTTCCGGATAATAATCAGTCATACTGCGCAGGATGTTGGCAGCACACTCTACCTGGCTGGGATCGCCGGGATTCCGGCATGCTTCCATAATTGAAAGCAGATCGCCCTTGCAAATCATTGGATAATAACACCTGTTGCAGCGCACAGCCTCCTTACCCATACTGGTGATAACGATTCTGGCGCCACACTTCGGGCATTTGACAGATATCCCATTTCCGGAATAGCCGCTTCTCCCGGTAGTTTTCCCATCCATAAATGAGCCATTACGTAAAATACCCATGGAGAACCCCTCGTGATTGTTTATTTGGTTATCTGGGCTTCACTGTTCCGGATCGCCGATCAGATTGATAAGTATAGCCTTTATATAGCCAATCTCACCATTATATTTTACTTTGTACCACTCTTCTCCATTATCCCAAATTCCCTTTTCCAAGACCGTAACCCGTGTTCCTTTATCGTCAATTCTTAGTTTTGGCTTGCTGTCAGTACTTGGCTGGGGCCGCATTCTAACTTTTTCTTTTGCCGTTTCTGCTTCAACTTCTTTGGGGGCAGGAGTAACCTCCGACC
>JAEEGL016565440.1_pt1 | contig 10158 bp, 8 predicted proteins | sample 9134231 | NCBI WGS metagenome assembly JAEEGL01 (sample SAMN16246548, study PRJNA631951) | gut metagenome | biome: gut microbiome; feature: rumen; material: fiber-attached | host: Bos | place: Iran: Karaj | collected 2018-10
AAAAAGCAGCATCGGATGCGGCAGGAGAATTAAAGACTGCGAAGGAAAATGATGAAAAAGCTCAAAAAGCAGCATCGGATGCGGCAGGAGAATTAAAGACCGCAAAGGAAAATGATGAAAAAGCTCAAAAAGCAGCATCGGATGCAGCAGGAGAATTAAAGACCGCGAAGGAAAATGATGAAAAAGCTCAAAAAGTAGCATCGGATGCAGCGGGCGAATTAGAATCTGCGAAAAAGATCGTACAGGATGCTGCTGATCAGGCAAAAAAAGATGCTGAGAATCTTTTGAAAACTCAGGGAGAACTGCAAGGTAAGGAAAAAGAAGCACAGCAGGCTAAAAGTGATGCGGATATTAAACTGGAGAATGTTAAAAAGGCAGGAGAAAAGGTTGTTGAACTTGCGAAAAACCTGATAGAGGCAAAGAAGAACCAGACTGTCGTTAATGATCAGCTGATCAAAGATCTTCAGGCTAAATATGACGCTGCCGAAAAGGAATATCTAAAGGCAAAGGATGCCTTTGAGGCTGCTAAGGATAAGGTATCTTCCATCGAAAAGAGTATTGATCAGATGAAGGCCGATATGAGAAAGATCGTGGCCAAAACTCATAAGAGCAAAAATCATTCTAATGAGGAAGATGGTCAGAATGTAACAGATAGCGATTCCGGAGTTCCTGCAACCGATGGAACTGCAATTGGTGGTGAAGCCGGATCCGATATTGTGACTTCAGAGGTATTTACAGATACCGTAAATAATATGGCTGGTGCAGCCGGAGCAGCCGGAGCGACCGAGTTAAATGGCGCTGCAGGAGCAAACGGCGCAGGAGCCGATGCTGCATCAGTACAGAATGCAGGTGCTGAGAGCAACGCAAATGACGATATGTCTGCCGGTGCGGATTCCCAGGCGGCTCCCGATGATCTCGATGGTGACGTACTCGGTGAAAGACTGGCTCCCATCATGGATGCTATAGATAATGGAACCTTCAGTAAGGATATGCTCTTCACAGAAGAGGGCAAGCAGATCCCCTTAGCATGGTGGCTCATCTTCTTCGCTTTCGGTGCAGCAGGAGCAGGCATCTATATCAGATCCAGAATGAAAAAGCAGACAGAAAGCACCAAATAATCAAAGATAAACAGATACTATAAAAGGAAGCAATCCTGATGATTGCTTCCTTTTTTAACAAATCTCCGATTGAAAACCTCACATTTCTCCGACCGAAAACCTCACATTTCTCCGATCAAAAATTGAATATTTCTCCGATTTGGGATACAATACTCAGGAAAAGGGGATAGAAGATGGCAGAAAGACCTTATATTAACAGATTATTTGATGGGATCATGGAGTTTACACTTAAAAGTAAAGGTGCCATGGTCATCGTAGGCCCTAAATGGTGCGGTAAGTCGACCACAGCAAACAGATACGCCAAAACTGTAATTGATTTAATGGCGCTTGAAACCAGACATGATTTTATAGAATTGGCTAAGATATCTCCGGCTAATTTCCTAAATTACGGTCCGAAACCTATATTAATCGATGAATGGCAGCATGTATCATTTATCTGGGACCAGGTGAAATATGAGGTTGATAAGACAGGAGAATTTGGACAGTATATACTTACCGGAAGTGTTACCGACAAAGCCAAATCTGAAATGGAGGAAGAGAGCAGCAGGCATACAGGCAATGGTCGGATCATCCGAAAAATGATGAGAACACTGTCTCTTTATGAAAGCGGAGACAGTAATGGTTCGGTGTCGCTGCAGGATCTGAAAAATGGTATATTCTCCAAGGCTATGTGTAAAAATGATATTAATGACTATGCGTTCTTTATATGCAGAGGCGGATGGCCGGTAGCGATCGGTCAGGAGAGAGAAATATCACTGGCGCAGGCAAGGGATTATTTTGAAGTAGTTGTTACGGACGATATTTTTTCGCTTAAGGACATTCCGATTAAGAGAGATGAACAGAGAGCAAGGAAACTGATGCGTTCTTATGCGAGGAATGTTTCAATAGCAGCAACAGATACAACTCTTCGTGATGACTGTGCCGGGACAGACGAGACTTTTGATAAAGATGTATTTGCAAAGTATTTGAATGCACTTAGAAATCTTTATGTTATTGAAGAACTTCCTGCATGGAATCCAAACTTAAGGAGCAGGACAGCTATCAGAACGAAGGAAACAAGACATTTTACAGATCCTTCAATCGGTGCAGCTGCTCTGGGAATTACTCCTGAAGGCATATTTAAGGATATTACAACCTTTGGGCTGTTGTTTGAGTCATTGGTCGTGCATGATCTCAGAGTTTACGCTGATACGATAGGTGCAAAGGTATATAAATACCGTGACTCAAAAAGGCGGGAAGCAGATGCGGTAATACAGTTTAATGATGGATCATGGGCTCTTATTGAGGTTAAGCTTGGTGGATAAGAGGATATAATTAAGGCTGCTGAAAATCTGATTAAAATAGCAGATGACATAGATTATGAAAAATCCGGAAAGCCGGCGTTTCTCATGGTTGTCACAAAGAATAAAGTTGCATATCAGATGGAAAACGGTGTTTATGTAGTTCCATTGGGCTGCCTGAAAAATTAAATTCTCTTCTCCATGACCTCAATTATTTCAGCGGGACGGCTATGAATGCCATTATGGAGCGGCTCCTTACGCGGATCACGGGAGGCGCTTCTTTTTTACCCTTTATGAGGGAGTCCTCTTCAAAGGTATCTATGGCGACTACCCATTTAAGACCGCTGGAGGCTGAAAGCTCCGGAAGCCGTATCTCCACGTCCTCCCAGTAGGTGTTGAACGCCACATAGACGATGTCATCCCCTCTGCCCTTGGGCGTCCGTCCGGCGAACATTACACCCACATAGTGGGAGTCATCATTGAAGTCCGTGTTCCAGGGATTGACCCCGTGGACGGATATAGTAGGGAACTGGAGGGAGCAGGGTTCGCACTCCTTCCTTATGGCAATGTGCTTCTTTCTAAAGGCGATCATGTCCCTAACATAGTCGTGGAATTTTATATTGAGTTTTAGCTTTTCCCAGTCCAGCCAGGAAATATAGTTATCCTGACAGTAGGCATTATTATTGCCGCCCTGGGAGTTTCCGAATTCATCCCCCATAAAGAACATGGGGGTTCCACGGGAGAGAAGGAGGGCCGCCATGGCGTTCCTCATCATCCTGCGGCGTAAGGTTCTTACTTCTTGATCCGAGGTTTCTCCTTCCACACCGCAGTTCCAGGAAAGATTATCGTTACTTCCGTCGGTATTTCCCCAGTTGTTTTCTTCGTTATGCTTTTCGTTATAGACATAGAGGTCATGGAGGGTAAAGCCGTCATGACACACAAGGAAATTTATGGAGGCGTTATAGGTCCTGGCGTCTCCGTTATAGAGATCCGGAGAACCCATTATCCGGTTTGCCGCAGCCCAGGCCTTGCCGCTGTCTCCCTTAAGGAAGGAGCGCATATCATCCCTGTAGCGGCCGTTCCACTCCGCCCAGCGGTTCCAGGAGGGGAAGGATCCCACCTGATAGAGTCCACCTGCATCCCAGGCTTCTGCAATGAGCTTTACTTTCCCGAGGATGGCATCGTATGCGAGACTCTGTAAAAGCGGAGGCTCGGACATCGGGGAGCCGTCCTCGTTACGGCCGAGAATTGTGGCAAGATCGAAGCGGAAACCGTCCACGCGGTAAGCGGTAACCCAGTACCGGAGGCAGTCCCTTATCATCTTCTGCACTATGGGATGGTTGCAGTTAAGGGTATTTCCGCAGCCGGAGAAATTATAATAATAGCCGTCCGGGGTCATCATATAGTAGATATTGTTGTCCAGACCTTTGAAGCTTATATAGGGTCCGTTTTCATTTCCCTCTGCGGTATGGTTAAATACCACGTCAAGGAAGACCTCTATTCCGTTATCGTGGAAGGCTTTTATAAGGGATTTTAGCTGACTGCCCTCCCGGTTATGTTCCTGCTTGGATGCGTAGCTGGTATTGGGAGCAAAAAAGCTCACCGTATTATATCCCCAGTAGTCCATAAGCTCGCGGCCGTAGAAATCCCTTCGTCCCAGGATCTCGTCAAACTCAAATATGGGCATCAGTTCTACTGCAGTGATACCGAGATCCTTTAAATAAGGGATCTTTTCCCGGACACCCTCAAAGGTGCCGTTCTTTCCCTTGCTGACTCCGGAGGAATCATCCTTTGTGAAGCCCCGCACATGCATCTCATAGATGATGAGATCTTCCATGGGGGTCAGGGGCATTTCAGATACACCCCAGTCAAAGTTATTCTTTACGACTCTTGCGTGGTAATCGCCCCTCTGGGCTCTTCCCCATTCGTGCTGTCCCGTAACAGCCTTTGCGTAAGGGTCAAGGAGCACCTTGGTCTTATCAAATATTATTCCGCGTTTGGGGTCATTTGGTCCGTCCACCCTGTAGGCATATTCGAAGTCTTCGATATTGAGGTCAAAGACTATCATGGAATAGACATTTCCTATCTTATAGTTATGGGGGAAGGGGATAACCGCAAAGGGCTTCTCAGCATCCTTTTTAAATAGAAGGAGTTCTATGCTCGTAGCCTGGTTTGACGATATGGTGAAGTTTACCCCACAGGGGATGGCCGTCGCACCCATAAGGTCATAGAAGCCCGGCCTGATATCATAGCCCGCCGCCTTATCCAGGGGGTACATATGGTATCTGCCGTATTTCGGTACCTCGGGATCTACGTCGTACTTCTCATCCCATTCAGGGTCAGAAGCTTTTGTTCTCTTTACGTTATTTGTGCTTTTTCCGGTAGTCTTTTTTTCTGCCATCATACTCCCCTTTTTATCATTCAGCGGCTTCCCTGAAGAGCCTGCATTCTACAAGTTTATCGATAAGCGGTATCAGCCTGTCCACAGGAACACCTATAATATTTGAAATATCTATAAGATCGTTGGTGCCGTCGGCATAGGCGATGAGATCCTTTAATGCAAGGGTCTGCTGGTACGTGGTCTTATCCGACATGGTAGGAACCAGTCCCCTGCGTCCAAGCTGGGGCTCTCCCAGGGTCGTGACCTTAAAGTTCCTGTTATATTCCAGGGCATCTATAACCTTCTTCATTACGTCGAAGGAGCCCTGGAGTCCTCCTGTGGAAATGAAGTCCAGATTATCTGCGGAGGTATGGTATTCCGGGAATACGTGATACTTGGAGCGGCAGAAGGCCACCATGGGCACATCCACACCGGGAGCCTGATACTGCCTTTCATCTGAGCCCCTCTTTGTATAATCGTAATCCTTATATTCGGGATAGTGGTATTTGAGGACGTTGCCCAGCACCTTATCCGCCAGGGTATTGCCGTAGCGGGAGTGTACCATGGAGTATGTCCTGTCATCTCCCACGCATGTCAGGTTAAATGCGGCCTTTACATGGGACTGGAGATGGGGCAGGTTCTTACTTATATAAGTAAGGGCTCCGATGGTCTCCGGCGCCAGCACCAGGCGGTAGCTGAAGCGCCTCTTCGGCATGGCGTTCAGATAACGGGCGAGCTCGATGATAAGGCTTGGTCCGGAGCACTCGTTATTTGCCATGGAGGGATGGCAGGTATAGCTGGAGAAGAAGATCTCCTCATCCCTTTCGCCGGGTAAGAGGATCTCGCCGTAGGTTAAGCTGCCGTCCTTTAATTCCGAATCTATATAGACCAGATATTCCCCTTCCTTTAAGTTCACGTAGTCATTGTATGCCATGCAGAAGCCCCAGCGCTCTTCATAGAAGCTGGAGGCATAGGGGATCACATCCGGCTGGTCCGGAAGAGTGGTGATATGCACTTTCAGCTCCTCCAGGGTTACGGTCTTATTTACCGGTACGCTGTAATGGAGTATATGGAGGTTATTTTTCTTGAATTCGCAGATGATATCGCCGCCGGGAGTCCTTATATAGGCGTCGTTTATATTCCATTCCTTCGGGACTTTCCAATCCAGGACCTGGGTGCCTGTCGGGACTTCATGCATCTCAAAGGGGATCTCGGGGATCTCCGACTGGAGCATGCGGAAGGTTTCCCTTACGCCGTTTCCCATGATACTCCGGCATATAGGGAACATCCGGGTGCAAAGCCCATACATTCTTCTTCCTTCATTCATAAATATTTTCCTCCTGCTTATTATATTGACGCTATTCAAAGAACATAATACTGCTTCTACGCGCTCAATAGTTCTAAGTTCAACCCCTTTCTCATAGCAAGCCTGCTTCTGGGCTTTCACTAAGAACTATTGGCTGATTGCTCCGAAGCAGAATTATGTCCTTTGAACAGCTGACATTAAACAATTATAGTAATTAAGTATGTGCTGACGGACACAGGTCAGATAAAAAGCATTTCTCACACTTCGGGTTTCTGGCGGTGCAGATGGTGCGGCCCAAGGTGATGAGCTGCAGATTTATTGCTGACCACTGTTCTTCGGGCAGTTTTTTCATAAGGTCGAATTCTATCTTTACCGGGTCTTCTTCTTTTGTAATGCCAAGCTTCCGGGAGATACGCTTTACATGGGTATCTACCACTACCGATGGTATATGGAAGATATGGGTTCTCACCACGTTGGCGGTTTTCCGTCCCACGCCGGAAAGGCTTGTCAGGTCTTCAATGGAAGACGGCACCTCGTCTTTATAAACTTCGTGGAGACGGGTGCAGGCTTCTATTATATGGGTGGCCTTTGCATGGTAGAAACCCACGGAATGTATATCCTTCTCAAGCTCCGCAAGATCCGCTTCCGCAAAGTCGGTTACCGAAGTGTATTTATTAAAAAGCTCCTTTGTTACCATGTTTACCCGCTCGTCGGTGCACTGGGCAGAGAGCATGGTGGCGATAAGGAGCTCGTATGGTTTTCCGTAATCAAGGGTGGGAGAAAAGTCCGTTCCGTATTCCCGATTCAGTCTGTCAAGTATCGCGGCTAATTTTTTCGTCATATGACCACATCCATAAGTGCCTTTATTTCCTTAAGGCCGGAGAGTATTTCTTTTTTTGACGCCGTGCCTTCATCCAGGGCTTCAGCTCTTGAAATCAGCGTAGCAAGGGAGTCCCTTTCTTCCTTATGAAGATAGCAGCGGCCCAGGTTATTCCAGCAGGAAGTTATGTCACAGCCGATGGAGAGCGCGTATTCCAGAAGTTCCCGGGCTTCGTTTTCATGTCCCGTTTCCATATATGCGGCTGACAGGTTGTTTATGGTACGGCAGAGTATGGTATATCTCTGGTCTGCCTGTGACAGCTCCTCCAGATTTTTCTTGCCGTAGGACATCCTTATATCAGTATTGCTGATACCGGACAGGTTAATGATGTCCTTTTTCGTAAGGTTGTCCAAAGTTTCCTGATACTCCTTGATTTGAGGATCATCTGTGCTAATATGGATTGGCAGGTTATCAGGAACCTTTATAAAATCAAGGTCTTCCGTGGATCTCTCGGGAGCGCGGTAGGATTCCCTTTCCTTATTCCAGAATTCTTCATGGGCTTTCCTGCTGCGGGCGTTGCTTCTGCGTATGGCGTTATTTATTACGAGACCCATCAGGACTATGCTTGTCAAAGTAAGGAGTTTCATCTATAATCTGTATAGTTTAAGCGGAAATCAGATAAAAAACCGCTATATGTTGTGTTTAGCCGGTAATAGGAGTATTATGAATTTCTTCAAATTTTTTAATAAAAGCAACAGGAAAAAGATCGCTTCCGTTATAGTTATCATACTGATAGTGGCTATGATCCTTATGTTCCTGCCCGGTAACTGATCCTTTTGTATCGGGAAATAAAGCTTTTGTTTATTATATCATACATAGAGGATGTAATGAGAAAAATAATTAAGATACTTGGGACGGCTCTGATACTTGCCATAATTTCTGCCTGCCCTGTGGCTGCAGCTGACGGGGATCTTATCAAGGAAGGCGTTTATGCGGGTAAGGTGGATCTTTCCGGCATGACGGAGACCGAAGCCCAAAATGCAGTTGAATCTTATGTGGAGAGCCTTGACAACGCAGAGCTTCTCCTTAATTGTGTCAGCGGGAATACTGTAGCGGTAAGACCTGCAGATTTTAATGTGTCCTGGGGGAACCGGGAGATAGTGTCGGAGGCTGTGGAGCTTGGCAGATCCGGCAATGTCATCCGCCGTTTCAAGGATCTTTCGGATTTAAAAAAGCATAAAAAGGTTTATGATATCGAGCTTGCCATGGATGACGAAGCTTTAAGATCGGTGTTGGAAAATCAGTGCGCAGCATATGATACAAAGCCTAAGAATGCGGAGCTTATCCCGGGGGAAGGGGGCAGCTTCACCATAATAGAGGGTGAGGACGGCCATGCGGTCAATGTGGATGCCTCCCTTGATCTCGTAGAGAATTTTATTGCAAATGATCTCTCTGCAGAGGGCGGATCCGTGGATCTCATTATCGATACGGTTAAGCCGAAAGGTGATACGGAGACACTTTCCAAGATCAAGGATAAGCTTGGAACATTTACCACTAAGTACGAGACCAGCGGCGCGGACAGAAGCGCCAATATTGCCACCGGATGCAAGCATATAAATGGTACCCTTCTCTATCCCGGAGAGCAGTTCTCGGTATATGAGCATGTGAGCCCCTTTACAGAGGAGAACGGATACCATCTGGCGGGATCTTACTTAAACGGCCTGGTGGTTGAGTCTCTGGGAGGCGGCATCTGTCAGGTGTCCACTACCCTTTACCAGGCAGTGCTCAGGGCCGAGCTGCAGGTGGATGAGAGAAGCAATCACTCCATGGTGGTGGACTATGTGCCCCACGGCGGTGATGCGGCAATAGCCGGTACCGCCAAGGATTTCAAGTTTACGAACAATACGGAGTACCCTATATATATCGCGGGGCAGACCGGCGGGAAGGCCATCACCTTCTCGATCTACGGGGTGGAGACCAGGGATATGTCGAAGAGGAGCCTGGAATTTGAGAGCGTGGAGCTTTCAAAGGAGGAGCCGGGTCCGGATAAGGTTGTGGCTGACTCTTCTTCTCCCGCAGGATACGTGCACACCCAGGGCGCCCACACCGGATACCGCTGTGAATTCTGGAAGATCATTAAGGAAGACGGCGTGGAGAAAGACCGGGTGAAGATCAGCACCAGTAACTATAAGGCGGTGCCGAGGATCATCACCATAGGAACCGGAACGGACAATGCAGTGACTAAGGCGGCTCTGGACAACGCCATTGCTACACAGAATCCGGATTATGCCAAGGCGGTGGCAGCTTCCGTGGCTCTTGACGGAGGTGCGGGGGCTCTGGCAGAGCAGCAGATGGGTGCGGCAGCCGCGGCAGCGGGGGAGGTACAGCCTGAAAATGCAGGAGCTGCACAGCCCGAAGCTGAGCAGCCGGCTCCCCAGGAGGAGCATCACGAAGAACAGCGTGAAGAGTACCATGCAGAAGATGAAGCAGAGCCGGACGGCTGAGACCATAGTCCTCACTAAATGGATAGGTTTAAGGGGCAGTGCCCTTATCGCCCGGGAAAGGGAGGAGGAGCTTTTAAGTTTTTTTTCTCCCTGCTTTGTGGATACGGTTAAAGGGCTTGAGGCTTTCGCCGGATCCCGGGAAGAGGAAGAGGTTTTTAAGGAGTACGGCATTACTTCTTTCCGGGAGGTTAAGGAGGGCGGTATTTACGGAGCACTCTGGGATATGGCTGAAGAGCATGGCACAGGGATCAATGTTTATCTTAAGGACATTCCGGTTAAGCAGGAGACTATAGAGATCGCAAATTATCTGGATTTTGATACCTATCTGCTTTTATCCTGCGGGGCATATCTTCTTTTTACGGACAGGGGATATGAGATTTCCCGTGCCTTAATGGAAAAGGGAATAAATGCTCTTATCATCGGAGAGACTACAGACAGTAATGACCGGGTGATAATAAATAACGGGAACAGGCGCTTCCTGTCGCCGAGATATAAGGATGAGATTTACAGATTGATCCCGGGCGGCGCATTACAGGGATAAGGAGCACCGCTGATGAAAGGCACTTTTGGCGCATTACAATATAAGGAGTTTTATCATGGATAAAAAAGAGACAAGAATACGCATATTAAAGGCCATAGAGCATGAGGCCAGGGTGGACATAGCTGAGCTTGCGGTAAGGCTCGGCATGGATCAGACCGAGATATTAAATGAAATGAATGAGATGGAAAAGGAAGGGGTGATCTGCGGCT
>JAEEGL010631425.1_pt1 | contig 10157 bp, 8 predicted proteins | sample 9134231 | NCBI WGS metagenome assembly JAEEGL01 (sample SAMN16246548, study PRJNA631951) | gut metagenome | biome: gut microbiome; feature: rumen; material: fiber-attached | host: Bos | place: Iran: Karaj | collected 2018-10
AAATGCACCCCCCTCTCTTGCACACCGGGGCGCGAGTAGTTTATGCCCGATAAAAAACTACGTTTTGACTACGAATCGCGGTGGGGATTTGCCACACTATGCCGGGTTTTGCCATTTAGCCCGAGTTTCTGTAAAATGACTGAAGCTTCAGCAGCCTGGCAAACCGGCGCAAACTGGAGCAATTTGATGCGGTTTTGGAGGTAAGAAATGCCGATAAAAGTATTATTTGTCTGCTGGGGCAACATCTGTCGCAGTCCGATGGGTGAGTATATATTGAAGGATATGGTGGAAAAGCGAGGACTGAGCGATGAGTTCTATGTGGAGTCTGCTGCCACATCCACGGAGGAGATAGGCAATCCGGTGTATCCGCCGGCGAGAGCGGAGCTTGCGAAGCATGGGATAGACTGCAGAGGCCATCATGCCAGACAGGTGAGAAAGTCTGATTATGATAACTTCGATGTGATAGTTGCCATGGAGGATATACATAAACGCATCATGGAGGAGCGCTTCTTTGGAGGAGATCCGGAGGGGAAGATAGTGTTCTGCATGGAGCTCGCGGGACGTCCCGATGAGCAGGTGGATGATCCGTGGTATACGGGAAGGTTTGAAGAAGTGTACGGCCAGATACACGAGGCCTGCTGCGGTCTGATAGATAAATACGCGAAATAGTCGTTGACGGTCCGGAACTGTCAATAACAGCAGACAGCAGCCGTTCTACAGTCCGGCTCTTATCAGATGGTATATTTCTTCCGTGATATCCCAGGTGTAGTGGAAGTCATCCACTGTCTCATAACCGTTTTCCATAAGATATGAATAAGTGTCTATATAGTGGGTGTTGGGGATAGACTTCAGTGTGGAGTTGAGCTCTTCAATGCCTTTATTTGACAGGCCAAACTGCTCAAGATCTGCATCCTGCCTCACGGGATTTACGGATACGATGTAAAGGTCTTTCTTATATGCGAGCTCGGTAAGTGCGGCTTCATATATCTCATTGCAGTCAGCTCTGTGCCAGTAATCATTGACACCCATATTTACGATGTATATCCAATGGTGGATATCCGGGTATGCCTGCTCGATAAGCTCCGCGCAGGGAAGAGCAGTGTCCATCATATATCTGAAACCTTCTCCGGCGGCAGCCACAACGAAGAAGCCGTCAGGGGTCGCATTGACCTTGCAGTATACATCCATGCCCAGAGAACGGCTGTCACCGATGAGGATATAGCCGGTATCCTCTGAGGCTGTAACGAGGGTATTGAGATCGGGGGCCGATGCGGTCATGATCTCTTCTAACGTGACGGCAGATCCGGAAAGCCTGCGCCGTGTTATGTCGGTTATATTATCCCGTCCCTCAAGATAAGGCGTGGTGATCGGACGGGACATAGTGTTCATTGTTATGAAAAAGGCCGTGAGCAATACAGCAACGGCAATTATCCTTTTAAGCATGTGAGACATTATATCATTCGACCACATGTATTTCCACACGGTAGGAGAGATCATCTCCGCAGGATACAGTGATGGCGGTATCGCCGGAAGACAGTGGCATCAGAGTGCCGTCTGCACCTGCTTCGCATACGGAAGGATCATCGGATGCAAACGTGATACCGTAAGAAACGACACCCTCCAGATCGAGCTCTGCGAAGGAGTAATCCCTGAATCTTAACATCGGGCGGATCTGCGTTGCATAAGGCAGGGAAAGCGATACCGTGTAGCTGTCGATGGGAGAGAAGATGTCGGTGATATCCGACCTACTTCTCCCGCCGGAAGCAACATCAGCGGGGAGGACATATAAGCGAAGCTTTCTTGTAAGCCCTTTATAGCCGATATCGACAGTGGTGCTTCCCGGGGACAGGGGAGTGATCTTTCCGTTCTCAGCGGATACGATGTTCTTATCATACCCGTCAAGATCAATATCGGAAGGAGATATGCCGTGATGGTTCCTGCTTCCGTCGATCCACCAGTATGTAATGTGGAATGAACTGCTGCTGACCGGAATGTAGTTGCGCATATCCTCAGCCGTGACGAAGATGGGACCGGATCTGGCACGTCCGGCTTTGTATTCGATGGGAGCCTTCAGGTTTTCGGCATCATCCTCGCTGCGATCGAAGGTGTCGGATATATCTATCTGCAGAGGAGCAAAGCGTGTGGCCCAGGTGCCCCATTCGCTGTTGTCTGTACCTGCGTAAGAGTAGGCGATCATTGTGGGATCGTCTGCTTTGATATGACCACTCTCATCACTCATGATAGCGCAGTTGTGGGAGGCGCAGAGTACGTTGCTGTTCAGCTCGGAAACTCTCTCGAAGTATATGCCGTCGTCAGACTCGTAGCAGAGGATACAGCTGTCTGATTTGAAGCGTCTGTTTGTACAGACGGCAACAAACTTCTCTGCTTCCTCCACGTATGCTACATCCCAGGAATCACAGTCGCTATAGATGTAATCGTCAGGCCCTGCTTTTTCGGGATCAGTATCGGTGCGATCTACGGCGTATCCGGCAAATGAAAGACGTGCAGGCCAGTCTTCTTCATTGATATCGGCCTTGTAGACTTCGGTCGTCCTGAGCCTTTCATAGCCCGGAGTATAGGCATCTCTGGTGACGTATATATACAACGTATCATCGAGGAGTACGAAACTCGGCTCGCCGACACCCCAGCCGGTCCAGACGCCGTCGTAGTAGATTAGAGGTTCGGGACTGCTGCCCCATCCGGAGCCGTTCCATTTCTCGAAGGGACCGTCAGGATCAGGAGATCTTGCAATGAAAGCGCTGTTGCACAGGCCCTGCTTTTTGATGTCCATGGTAGAGGTGTATCCAAGATAATAATATCCATCGTAATAGAATGCATCGGGGTCACATATGGAAAGCTCGTCTTTGGAGCCCGGAGTGGGACTAAGCACGACTTTTTCATCTGACCATGTTTCACCGCCGTCATCGGAATGTATGTAGGTGACCCAGTCGAGCTCCTGCACTCCGTCTGCGGGGGAAGCAAACCAGGAGTCCATACTGCCGTCATCATGAAGCATGACGGACGGGCCATATCGGTAATCAAAGCTTACGCCTTTGGTGGGGGCATAGATATCGTATCCTTTGTCCGTGACCTTAAGCTGCAGGTGCTGTTCCGGCTTTTCTTCTTCAGGCACTTCGTTTTCGGATGTGCGCTGGAAGAGATCGCCCTTGAAGGGATGCCATGCTTTGTGAGGGGTCTCTTTGGCACACCCGGAGACGAGAAGCATGGTAACAAGTATAGGCAGTATGATATTTTTTTTGTTTTGATTTATCATATTTTTTCAGTGTTTTAGCGGTTTATTTAGTAATTCGATTTATTCCTTGACAAAGGATAGTATATCAGATAATATACTATTCGCACGAAATAAACAGCGTATGCGATAGTAGCTTAGCTGGTAAAGCGCCACCTTGCCAAGGTGGAGACCGCGGGTTCGAATCCCGTCTGTCGCTCTAAGAAGATGAGTAAAAGCTCATCTTTTTTTGTGTCCACGGGATTCGAACCCGCTCCGCGGCTTCGGTCTCCGCTCCGCTCCGGTCGGCGCTAAGCGAACAGGCACAGCCTGTTCAGCGCCCCGTCTGTCGCTCTAAGAAGATGAGCAAAAGCTCATCTTTTTTTGTGTCCACGGGATTCGAACCCGCGGTCTCCGCTCCGCTCCGGATTATAAAATTTACCCGAAGTGTGGTACAATGGAACACGGAACAAAATTATCCGCGAAGCGGAGATAGGAGAAGCTGAATGACAGTAAATAAAGAACAGAACGGAAGCACACTTACGGTGTTTATAGAGGGAAAGCTTGATGCCATATCCGCGCCTCAGCTTGAAGCCGAGCTGGGAGATCTTGAGGGGGTAGAGGAGCTGATATTTGATCTTAAGGATATGCCCTACACTTCCTCGGCCGGACTCAGGGTATTCCTGAACACGCAGAATATCATGGATGATCAGGGACACATGTTGGTGAGGAACGCAAGTGAAGATGTCATGGGTATCTTCAAAGAGACGGGCTTCACGAAGATATTGGATATAGAGGACTGATATTGAAAAAGAGACATCTTTCGCAGATAGTTCTCGCCCAGACCGCAGTGACTATCATGGGTTTGTTTACGACCCTGATGATCATCACGGTCTTTTTTATTTACCTGTATGCAAAAAGCAGGACAGAGGACTTTGTCAGATACAGTCTGCAGAGTATCAACAGCATCGTGCAAAGCAGGATGGAATATAACCTGAAAAACAGCACGATAATGATGGCGGATTATTACGACGGGCTCATAGCGGAAAACGGACCGGGCTATCCGGGAAGTGCGGAGATGAACGAGACGATGTGGACGGATGCAGAATATAATGTCTTTTCGGAGGGGGACATTGTAGATCATAACGGAATCATCATATCTTCTTCGGATGATGCGAACATAGGCTATGACATGAGTTCAAACCCGGGATCGGCCGAGTTTATGAGTCTTTTAGACGGGGAGGCGGATGTCGTGATCCGGGATATGGAGCCAAGGGATCCGGACGGTATCGTGATGAAGTATTGCGGTGCACCGCTAAGGGAATACGGGGGATACTTTCTCCAGGGATTCAATACCGAAGAATATGATATATACAAGGATAAATCCATCGACATGCAGATAGAAAACAGCAAGGTCGGAAGAAACGGATACTATCTCAGGGTGAACGGTGAAGGAACGATCGAGAGCTGCACGGATGCCGGTCTTATCGGAAAGAAAGCGGAGCTGCCGCGGGAGGTCCGCTTTCTTGCAGGATCCGGGAGAGTCATACAGGGGGATGTATACGGTGTGAAATCCTATGTTGGAGCGGTCGCGGACGGGGACGATTATATCGTGTCGGTATATCCTGCTTTCGAGGCCTGGGAGACATGGAACGTATTGATGGTCGCTATACTGGTGATCTATGCCGTGGTACTTACCATCCTCTTCCTGATGATCAGACGTCTGATGATGGGGCAGATATTGCAGGGCGTATACAGCATAAACGGATCACTCGGCCGTATCACGGCGGGGGATCTGGATGAAAAGGCGGATTTTCGCAATTCGATCGAATTTGACGAGCTGTCTGACGGTATAAACCAAACAGTCGACAGACTTAAGGACCTGATAAAGGAGGCCGAGGGAAGGATAGACGCAGAGCTTGCGCTTGCCGCGAAAATACAGGCGGCCTTCCTGCCGCATGAGTTTCCGGCATTTCCCGACAGAGGGGAATTTGAGCTCTATGCCGATATGACTCCGGCAAAGGAAGTCGGAGGGGATTTCTACGATTTCTTTCTTGTTGATCAGGATCATCTGGCACTTGTCATGGCGGATGTATCGGGAAAGGGACTCCCTGCTGCACTTTTCATGGCAGCCTCAAAGGATAAGATACGCCACAGTGTCATGAAGCACGGTACGGATGTGGCGGTAGCCATGCGTGAGGTGAACACAAATCTGATAAAAGAGAATGAGGCAAAGCTCTTTGTTACCGTCTGGCTCGGAGTATTCACCATTTCCGCAGGGCATATGGACTATGTGAATGCAGGACATGAATACCCTGCCATCAGTCGGGGCGGGGAGGAGTTCATAGCCGAGGAGGATGTTCATTCGGCACCCGTTGCCGCAAGGAAAAAGACCGTATTTGAAGCCGGATCTTTTGAGATGAGGCCCGGAGACACACTATATCTATATACCGACGGTGTGACAGAGGCAAACGATCCGGAAGGTAAGATGTTCCAGAGATCGGGGATGCTTGATGCACTGAACCGATACAGAAGCGGGGATAGCTCTGTCGAGGATATAGATGCGGGAGTCAGGGAAGCGATAGCAGGATTTGCCGGGGAGGCACCACAGTTTGACGATACGACGACTCTTGTTTTCAGATACAGGGGGACGGGATCATGAAGCAGCACTTGTCACATATAGTTTCCCGGCGCCTTATGATATCGGTCGTGACATCCTTTATTATCCTTCTGGGTGTTACGGGCATATTTGTGTACCTCTATGCGAGGAGGAGTATAGACAGCTTTATACACTTCAGTCTGGATGAAGTGGAGCAGGTCACACTCAGCAGGGTGGAAATTTACTTCACTAGCTCGGCGAGGAGCAGAGCTGAGTGGATCGCTCAGGTTTTAGCTGAAAAAGGTGTGGCATACTCTAAGGATCCGAAGCTTTCGGAGGAATTGAAAGAGGGCGTACAGAATAATGTGGCAAGTGAAATGGATGTAATAAATTCAGACGGAATAGTCACGGCTTCGTCCGATTCCCGAAATATCGGTTTTGATATCCATAATGATCCGAATATGTCGGAGTTCCTCTGCCTTCTTGACGGAGAAACAGACTATTATGTGCATGATTTCTTCACAACCATCATGAACGGTGAGACACTGATGTACAGAGGGGTGGCAATACCCATATTCGGTGGGATGTATCTGGAAGGAGTGGATCAGGAGACATATGCCATAGATAAAGAATCAAAACTGGGAACACAGGTACACTTCGACAGGCTTGGGAGAGGGGGATATTTCCTGCTGACGGATCAATCCGGAGTTATAGTAAGCAGTACCGAAGGAATACATGAAGGTGAGACTTTTATCCCGGGCTCTGAAACGGAGGAGCTTGCGCAAAGCGGAAGGATCGTTAAAGAGGATGTATTCGACACCGAATCTTATATCGGAGTGCGCCGCGATGGGAATCATCTGATCATAGCGGTCTATCCGCTGAGTGAGGCATGGGAGCAGTGGACGATATCCATGATCATACTGATCGTGATATATACATCCGTCTTTGCTGCAATCCTCCTTGTGATGAGACGCCTGATCACGGGCAACGTGGTAAAGGGAGTGTACAGTCTGGACGGGTCGCTGAAGCGTATCACCGCCGGTGATCTGGATGAAAAGGCTGACTTCAGGGTGTCAGTAGAATTTGACGAGCTCTCCGACGGGATCAACTTCATGGTCGACAGATTAAAGGGTCTGATAAAGGAAGCGGAGGAAAGGATAGATGCGGAGCTTGCACTTGCGGCAAAAACGCAGGCGTCCATACTGCCCCATGACTTTCCTGCTTTCCCGGAACGGGATGAGTTTGAGCTTTATGCCGCCATGGATCCTGCAAAGGAGGTTGGAGGCGACTTTTATGATTTCTTTCTTGTGGATGACGACCATCTCGCACTGGTAATGGGCGATGTATCAGGAAAGGGGATACCGGCGTCCATGTTCATGGTCATGGCAAAGGATAAGATAAGGAACAGCGTCATGAAACACGGCATGGATGTGTCTGCGGCCGTCAGCGAAGTAAATACGGAGCTGATGAAAGAGAACGGAGCAAAGCTCTTCGTTACTGTATGGCTCGGAGTACTCACTGTTTCCTCTGGGCATATGGACTATGTGAATGCCGGTCATGAATATCCTGCCATCAGCCGGGGAGGAGAGGAATTCAGGGTGGATGAGGATGTACATTCGGCACCTGTAGCGGCAAGGAAAAAGACCGTATTTGAAGCGGGAGCATTTGAACTTGGCTTTGGAGACATACTCTACCTCTATACCGATGGTGTGACGGAGGCGAACGATCCTGAGGGTAAGATGTTCGGGAGGGAAAGGATGCTCGATGCACTGAATAAGGACAGAGAAGCGGCGATGGAGGATATAGATGCCAATGTCAGAACGGCCGTAGCGGGCTTCGCGCGGGGAGCAGCGCAGTTTGACGATACGACGACTCTTATTATAAAATTTATGGGAAAGGAAATTGACAGAATTAAAACTGATTCGTATATATTATCAAAGCCTTAAATAAAGGAGGTAAAGGATATGAAGCTCATAGGTGATCTTAAGAAAAAAGTAGAGAAAGCCAAGGATATGAAGGAAGCAAAAGAGGTAATAGAAGATGCGGGAATGAAGCTGACCGAGGAGGAGCTGGAGAAGGTTGCCGGAGGCAATGCTCCTTGTGGATGGAATGGATGGGATCATGAGAATTATCCTAGTGGTACTGTTGAGTATATACCAGGCACATGGGAGAATAAGATCTGATGAGGGCGTTTCACAGACAGATCATAGGCACCTGCATGAGAGAGATCTTGCAGGTGCTTGTTTTTTAGCGGTCAAAAGGATATCATTTTAAGTAGTTTTGAAAGCTGTCGGTATGTCTTATACCGATAAGAAAAAGAGGAGAGGAAGAGCATATGGGAAAAAGACTGGATCTGACCTGCGACAGCAGCAGTATCTCGCAGGGAATGGACTTCATCAAAGAAGCTCTCTCTGAAAGAGGAGTTCCTTCGGCGGAGATCACCCGTACGTTGCTGACGTCGGAAGAGGTACTTGCAAAGCTTATTTCCAATGCAACGGGCGAAGGGAAGATAAAGATCGGTGTCGGCGGTCGTTTCGGAAATGTGAAGATCACATTCAAGGGAAAGGGTACTCCTTTCAGTGCATCGGATATTGAAAAGGAGCTCCTTTTCGAACAGGAGGATGACGAAGCCAATACCATAGTCCGCAAGCTTTTAAATAAGATCCTCGATGACAGGCTCCATATCGAGAACAGCAACGGCCACAATACGGCAGTGATAAGGGTAGTAAAGTCTCATTATGCGGGACTGATATATACCCTCCTTGCACTGATACTCGGTATAGCTACAGGACTTATCATGCAGACGGCTCTTCCTTCAGATGTATCGAAGGCTATAAGTTCAAATCTCTTTGCACCGATCTATACGGTATTTATGAATGCTCTGAAGATGATAGTCGCGCCTCTGGTATTCTTCTCGATAGCGTCAAGTATAGCGGATTTCGGAGATATCAAGGCTCTTGGACGTATTGCCCTGAAGGTGGCAGCGATGTATATTGTCACATCCGCGATTGCTGTAGGCGTGGGATTCCTCACGTATCAGATATTCCCGATAGGACATACCTCGCTCGCAACGGCTGTATCTGAGGAAGCAGCGGCAGAGACGATAGCAAAAGGAGAGAACGTGTCCATATCGATAAAGGATACTCTGGTCGGTATAGTGCCGAGCGATATAGTGACTCCTTTCCAGAAGGCTGATATGCTTCAGATCATCTTCATTGCACTTGTACTTGGTCTTGCGGCAGCGGCTCTGGCAAAGAAATACCCGACCGGTCGTGATTTCCTGTCGGTGTTCTATGCGATCTTTTCGAAGATAACCACCGTACTTGTCGGTTTCATACCGCTTATCGTATTCTGCTCCATGGCAAAGATGATGATCTCCATGAACCTCAAGGATCTGGCAAATGTCATCCTTTGGGTTCCGGTCATATATTTCGGAGATATCATTATGATACTGGTATATCTCGTTCTGCTCCTGGTGCTGGCGAGAATGAATCCGCTGACTTTCCTCGGAAAGTACTATCCTGCGATGGTATCGGCTTTCACTTTCGCATCCAGCAATGCGGCTCTTCCTTCTTCCATGAAGCAGTGTGATGAGATGGGAGTATCCCCGAAGGTATATTCTTTCTCACTGCCTCTGGGAGCTACCATAAACATGGACGGTAACTGTATATCACTTATGATTACGGCACTGTTCTTTGCGAAGATATTTAACATACCGGCAACGAACGGCGTACTGCTGTCACTGTTTATCTCCATTATCGTGCTTTCAGTCGGAAGCCCGGGAGTACCCGGAGGAAACCTTGTATGTATTGCCCTTTTGGTACCTCAGATAGGAGTACCGGCTGAAGCGATAAGTCTCGTGATGGGTCTCTATCCGCTCGTGGGTATGATGCAGACCTGCGCTAATGTGACGGGTGACGCTGTGGTCACCACCATAGTGGCGAAACATGAGAAGCTGGTAGATATGGATAAATTCATGGCACGGGCCTGAACTGGGATAATGATGAAAGATATTTCGATAAGCGACATAGAAGGCTTCAGGATAGGGCAGACCGAGAATGCCGAAGCAGGCACGGGATGCACGGTTATCATCGCGGATAACGGCATGGCTGCCGGAGTGGATGTCAGAGGCGGAGGTCCGGCATCACGCGAATGTGAGCTTTTAAGACCGTTTTCTGTAGCATCGGGGATACATGCACTGGTACTCGGAGGCGGAAGCACGTTCGGTCTGGATGCATCGGGCGGAGTGCTCGAGTATCTCGAAGAGCATAAGATAGGCTATGATATGGGCGTCACCCATATACCTCAGGTATGTCAGTCGGATATATT
>JAEEGL010977381.1_pt1 | contig 10157 bp, 5 predicted proteins | sample 9134231 | NCBI WGS metagenome assembly JAEEGL01 (sample SAMN16246548, study PRJNA631951) | gut metagenome | biome: gut microbiome; feature: rumen; material: fiber-attached | host: Bos | place: Iran: Karaj | collected 2018-10
ATCGGGCACTTCTCGGATAACTACCGCGCCGCGCTGGACAGCGCCGGGGTGCCTCCGTTCTTCTATCCCACGCATTCCACGGCGATGCTGCTCAACGCGTGCGACAGCTATGTGACGAAGGTGACCGGCGTGGGCTACCGCGATCAGGAGGACGATCCGTTTTTCAAGGCGGATGTGAACCAGTGGGGCAACGTATTCTCCAATGAGTATTCGCTGATGCAGCTGGCCAACGGCGGCACGGCGCGCGTGAACGAATGCCGGCGCATCGGATGGAAAGCGCCGTCCTCCTGCGTGCAGGCGTTCTACGGCACCGAAGCGGGCTACCAGTTCAGCAACGCGCAGCATCTGTTTGTGGTCAAAAATCCCAAGGGCGTCACCGTGACGGACGTGAGCGATTACGTGAACCCGGTGGATATGACCGCGCATAAGCATGATCCGGATTTCATGAATCAGGTGGCCAATCACACCTGGCAGGGGGATTCCCCCGCGCCGGTTCAGTTTCAGGAGCGGGAGCGGCTTCCGGAAAGCTACAAGCACGGCATGCGGAACGGGCACATGGCCTCGCACCAGCTTTTGATCGACGATTTCTGCACGGCGGCTGCCGGGGAAACCCTGCCCAGGGTGCATGCCTGGCTCGCGGCGCGCTATACCATTCCGGGGCTCATCGCGCATGAGAGCGCGCTGCGCGGCGGCGAAACCATGGCGGTGCCGGACTGCGGCATGCCCGAATAAGCGGAGCCGGTACAACTGAGGGGGATCCTGTGCCCGGCATGGCTCATCCGGCTGATTCCGGATGAGCCGTGCCGGAAGTTTAAAACGGAGAAATACCATGACAGAACATTCAAAACACCCGGATTACCCGAATGAGTCCGTTTTGCGCAGAGGTTCCGTTCAGTGGATGACCGTCACGGCCCTGTTCATGGCAATGAACGTCCTTCTGAGTATGAGCATATTCAGCGTTCCCGTGCCGGGCGGGCATCTGTATTTCTGCGATACGGTGATCAATACGGCCGCCATGCTGCTGGATCCCCTGGCGGCCTTCATGGTCGGCGGGATCGGCTCCTTCCTGGGCGATTTCTTCTTTTATCCCGCGCCGATGTTCGTGTCACTGGTCACGCACGGGCTGCAGGCTTTCGTGGTATCGCTGCTTTCGCATCGTCTGATGAAAAGAAAACAGCTGGCCGCGTCGGCGGTCGCGGTGCTGCTCGGCTCGCTTGTCATGGTGGCCGGATATACGCTGGGCCGGGCGTTGGTCTACGCCACTCCGGAAACAGCCCTGATCAAGCTGCCGTTTGAAGTGCTGCAGGCAGTCTTCGGCGCGGCGCTTTCGATCCTTCTGGTGTATCCGATGCGGCTGGGAAAAGCTTTTCGGTCCGCGGTAAGACAAATCAGATAGCGGGGGCTGCCGCGCGGCCCCCGACAGAGGGCGGCCCCGTTTTCGGGAAGTCCCCGCCTTTGTTTTCCGTTTCAGCGGGAACAATTATGAAGGAGGAAATGATGAACTGGGATATTCTGCGGCAGTTCCAGGACGGACTGCAGGAAATCGGCATCGCCGGCAACGATCTGGCGGTCTATGCGGAGGGTAAGCCGGTATACCGTTATTTTACCGGTTGGCAGAACCGGGAAAAGCGGATCCCCATTACGGAAAAAACGCTGTTCCGGATGTTTTCCATGACCAAGCCCGTCACCTGCGCGGCGGCGCTGCAGCTGCTGGAGGAAGGACGCTTCCTGATGAACGAACCGCTTTCCGATTACCTGCCCGAATTCGGACAGATGACGGTGAGGCGGGAAGACGGAACCCTGTCCCCGGCGGAAAAACCGCTGCGGATAGAGCACCTGTTCACGATGACTTCCGGCCTCGATTATGACCGGCAGGTGCCGGAAATGACCGGCGCGCTGGCGGAATACGGAGATGGGATCACGACCCGGCAGTACGCACGGGCGATCGCCCGGAAGCCGCTGTGCTTTGAGCCGGGCAGCCGCTGGCTGTACGGGCTTTCTCACGATGTTCTGGGCGCGCTGATCGAAGTAATGAGCGGGAAGAAGTTTTCGGAATATCTGAAGGAAAGGATCTTTGACCCGCTGGGCATGAAGGAATCCTGGTTCCGGGAGCCGGAGGAGCGGAAGGCGGACGTCTGCCTGCGCTACGGACGGGACGGGGAAGGAAACTGGCATCTTTCCGACCAGCAGAACCACCATCAGCCGGGGCAGCACGAAAGCGGCGGAGCCGGGCTGACCATGACGACGGAGGATTACGCCCGGTTCGCGTGCGCGCTGACAAACGGCGGCATGGCGGAAAACGGAAAAAGGATCCTGGCCGGCCGGACGGTGGAACTGATGCGCAGCAACACGCTGAACGGCGTCCCGCTGAGGGATTTCCAGAACGGGTCACCTGCCAGGGCGGGCTATGGCTACGGTTTCGGCGTGCGGACCCTGATCGATCCGGCGGCGTCCGGAGGCCTGTCTCCCGTGGGAGAATTCGGCTGGGGCGGTGCCTGGGGAACCTATACCCTGCTGGATCCCGAAAACCGGGTCACCGTCGTTTACTGCGAGCAGGCGGAAGACACGAAAGCCGTTTATATCCAGCGCAGGCTGCGCAACATGGTGTACGCGGCGCTGGGGTGGGAAAAGCGATAAACTACTTCAGCTCCGCATCCAGGCCGCAGAAAGCCTGCAATATCAGCAGCGCGTCCTTAAGATCCGCATACCCGTCCCGGTTCACGTCCGCGCTGTTCTCATCCATGTCAACGTTCCAGCCGCTCTCGTACTGCAGGATGAGCTGTGCGTCCGCAAAATCGCTTTTTCCGTTCCTGTCCGCGTCGCCCGGGATGCGCACGTCAAGGGCAAATGCGGCGGAAAACCCCCCGCCGCAGTCATAATCGTAGGAAACTCTTCCCGGCGAAGAGAGCACCAGTTTGCCGTCCTTCACTTCCGCGCCTTCGATGCGGCTGATTCGGGACAGATCCAGTCCCAGGGCTTCCGGATCGATGACGCCGTCCCGGGCCGTGATCTCCCGGACGTTGTTCAGGCACGAAAGGAACGTGAGTTTTGTGTTGGCGGAAACATCCAGCCGCACCAGACGGTTGCGGTTGACGGACAGGAAATCCAGCTCCGGGAACAGCGCGATGCCCTCAAGGTCTTCGACGGTTCCGATGAGTGACAGGTGTATCTCCGTGATACTGCCTCTCTCACGGTCACTCAGCCGGCCGTCCCCGTCGGCGTCGCATTTTTCTTTTACGTACGCCCTGAAGCTTTCGTCCGGAAACGTCTCCGCATCGATACGGGGCCACCCGGCCAGCGTCCCTTCCGCGGCGAGCGTAAAGGTTTCGATGTGACCGCCGCCGCAGTCGTACTGATAGGTGATCTCTCCCAGTGCGTCCACGGTGAGCACGGTGCCCGTCACGCTGCCGCCGGTCCAGTCTGAAGCCCTGGATGTGTCAAATCCGGGAAGGCCGGCAAGGTCAAAGCGGCTGTCCTCCACGGTGATGCTGCGTTTGTTATCATTGCAGTACAGTGATTGGAGCGCCGTATTCGATGTCACATCCAGGCTTGTCAGCTGATTGAAATAGCAGGAAAGATACGTCAGTTTCAGGCAGTCGGACACGTCCAGTTCCGTCAGGCTGCTCTGGGAGCACTGCAGTTCGGTCAGTTCGGCGCATCCGCGCACGTTCAGTTCCGTCATGGTGGGGTTCCAGAAGCAGGAGAGCCGCCTGAGCTTCGGATTCGCGCTGACATCCAGGCTTGTCAGGCTGTTCTGGATACAGAAAAGCTCTTTCAGCTCCGGGTTATGGGACACGTCCAGTCCGGTCAGCTGATTGGAATTGCAGCTGATCAGGGTAAGAGCCGGATTCCGGCTGACGTCCAGTTCCGTCAGGCCGGTTTTGTCGCAGTTGAGCGACTGCAGCTTCGGGAAGTATTCCAGCCCCCTGAGCGCAGTGACCGCCGTGCCGGTCAGCGTGATGTTGGTCACGGCGTTCATTTCGGGAACCGTCAGGAAGCCGCTGCCGTCCGTGTCCAGGGATTCGGAAACATAGGAACGGAAATTCGCGTCCGGGAAATGCTCCGCGTCGATCGGCACCTTCAGGCTGTCATCCTCGACGGCGACGTTGATCGCGTGGTCATAAGTGATGCTGAGCTCGGCTTTGCCGCCGTTTAAATCGAAAGCATGATCCCGCAGGATCAGGCACAGCGTACGGTAATGGATCGCGTCCACGCCCAGCACATTATCCAGCGCGATCGTTTCATAAGGCAGGCTGAAGCTTGTTTTCCCTTCATCAAGCACAGTCTGGATCTCATTGACAAAACGTTCTGTCAGCTCCGCGTAAGAGCCGTTCCTGTAATAATAATTCAGCTCGTAGGACAATGCGGCGTAAGGCTTGGACGAGGCCGTGTGATCGAAGGAGACGGCATAATCCGAAAGGCAGAACCAGATATGGCCGATCCGGTACGCTCCGTCGTCCCAGGTGCAGTCGATGTGATACCATCTGCCGCCGAGCTTTGCCATATTCCAGGTGTGCGAGCCGCCGCCGGCCGTGCCGCTGGCTTTGGCATTCGGGATTCCGGCGGCGTCGAGCAGGAGTCCGTACGCCTCCGTATAGGCCTGGCAGACTCCCGTGCCGTCAAACAGGATGTCCTCCGCGTCATAGTTTTTGAGCGAATAATCATATTCCGCGTGACTGCACAGCCAGTCATGCAGTGCCAGGGCTTTGTCGTAGTCGCTCATTCCGGGCTGTATGACCCCGGAGACGATCTCCCGTACTTTCCTGTCCAGATCACGGTCATCTTCGCTGCGGCATACGGGACAGGCGCCGAGGATCAGGACCGTGATCAGTACGGCTGCGGCAAAGAGCTTTTTCATGGAACTCCTCCTGTCATAAGAAGCGGCGCAATAAAGCCGCGAAAGGTAAAACCTATTTCAGCTCCACATCCAGGCCGCAGAAAGCCTGCAGGATCAGCAGCGCGTCCTCAAGATCCGCATACCCGTCCCGGTTCACGTCCGCGCTGTCCGTGTCGATGCCGACATTCCAGCCGCTGGCGTACTGCAGCGTGAGGCGCGCGTCCCGGAAATCCGTTTCCCCGTTCCCGTCCGCGTCGCCGGGCACGCGCAGATCGACTTGGCTGCCTTCGAGGACCAGCGTAAAGACCGCGGTAAACCCGCGGCCGCAGTCATAGGTATAGGTGGCCGCGCCCGTATCCCCGAAACGCAGGGTGCTGCCGAACGCGGTTGCGCCCTGCCAGTTTGAGGCTTTGGTTTTGCGGAACCCGGAGGAGAGCTCATAATTCATATCGATGGTATTGCTGCCCCAGGTTTCGATGGTTGTCACATTCCTGACGGCACTCAGGCTGATCAGCTGCGGACACAGGCTGACGTCCAGCCAGTAAATATGGCACCGGCTGCAGTCCAGCGTGACGAGGGCCGGCGTCTGCGACAGATCCAGCGCAATGATGGAATTGCTGCTGCAGTTCAGGTATGTCAGGGCAAGGTTGTCTCTCAGCGGCAGATCGCTGATCCGGTTGTTGCTGCAGTCCAGTTTTTCAAGCGCCGGCGCGTTGTACGGCTGCAGCTGGGAGATGCGGTTGTTCTGACAGTACAGCTCCCGCAGCACGCTGCCTTCGTACAGATTGAAGAACTCGACGGTATTGCCGCTGATGTCCAGGTATTCCAGGGGAGGATTCGCGCCGACATTGAAGGATTCCAGCCGGTTCCCGCTGCAGATCAGTTTTTTCAGCGCCGCGTTTTTCGCGCAGTGCACGGCGGTGAGCCGGTTGCCGCTGCAGTCGAGCAATTCCAGGCTGCTGAAATAACCGAGCCCCTCCAGGGAGGAAATGCCCATGCCGGGCACCCGGATTTCGGTGACCTGTTTTCTTTCCGGAACGCTCAGCTTTCCGTTTCCGTCGGTATCGTACATGCGGGAAACGTAAGACCTGAAAACGGGATCCGGGAAATTGATTTCATCGATATCGACGGGCGCTGCGTCGAAGGTGACGAGGATCGAGAATCTTGCGTTAAATCCGCCGCAGTCGTAGATATAACTGACCCAGGTGCTCTCTTTGACGTGCAGTTTTCCGCCCTCAACGGTGCCGCCTTCCCAGTCTGAGGTTTTCGAGAGGTCCAGACCGGGCAGGGAAGTCAGATCGAACAGTCCGTCCTCGTTTTCGATTTCCACTTCGATGGAGCCGGATACCTGGCAATCCGGGATGGTTCCGCAGCCGCTCATATCCAGGGCGCTCAGACAGGTATCGTAGCACCAGAAGGTTTCAAGCCCGCTCTGTTTTCCGAGCCGCATCGTACGCAGCGGGTTATTCTGGCAGTAAAGCCTGTAGAGCGCGGGACAGCCGCTGACATCCAGGGCGGAGAGCCGGTTCATGTCGCAGCGGAGATCGAACAGGGCGGAAGCGGACGGCAGTTCAAGGCTGCTCAGCTGATTGGAGGAGCAATAGAGCTCTTTGAGCGCGGGGCAGTCCTTCACATTCAGGGATTCGAGCATGTTCTGATTGCAGTACAGGACTTCCAGTGCCCTGTTTCCGCGCAGGGTCAGCTCCGTCATTGCGTTGGCATGGCATCGCAGATCATTCAGGGACGGATTTGCGCTGACATCCAGCGAGCGCAGCTGATTGCCGTAGCACAGGAGCATGGTCAGCGCGGGATTTTTGCTGACGTCAAGGGAGGTCAGCGCGTTCTGCTCGCAGCCGAAATACCGGAGCGCGGGATTTTTGCTGACATCGAGCTCAGTCAGCCCGCATTCGGAGCAGTACAGAGAGGTCAGCGCCGCATTTGCGCGCACGTCCAGACCGTCCAGCGGATTGCCGGAACAGCTGAGAGAGTCAAGCTCCCTGTTGTTTGTGACATCCAGCCGCGTCAGGCAGTTGCCGCTGCACATCAGGTACATCAGATGCGGGTTTTTGCTGACATTGAGTTCGGAAAGCCGGTTCTCGCGGCACACCAGCCTTGTCAGCGCCGGATTGCCGGACAGGTCCAGCGACTGAAGATCGTTATTCTGACATTCCAGGTTTTCCAGCGCGGTGAAGTGTTCGATGCCCTTCAGGGTGGAAATCCCCATGAAATGCACATCGATAAAGGTCACCTTCCGGATCTCCCGGCTGTCCAGCACACCGTTATCATCGGTATCCAGCTGTGTTTTCACATAATTCCGGAACACCGCGTCCGGAAAAGCATCAGCGCTGACGGCCACATCCGCGCACGCGGAAGGGACGGATGCCCAAAACAGCCCCGTCAGCAGGATCAGGATACCCAGAAGGATGCGGGAAGGGTTTGTTTTCCGTTTCATAGCGGCGCCTCCTTTGTTTCTGCGTATATTCTATGCGTCTGACGGCGGCTTGTCAAACGGAAAAAAATACAGCAGGAATACAATAAAAGCATGGTATTTCTGTATACAGCATGCTAAAATGCATAATAATCCGGTTTCCGGAACAGCGTGCCGCTGCGGCGGAAACCCAAAAAGGAGGAACGAAGATGAAAAAACTGCTCTGTATCCTGCTGATCGGCGCGATGCTTCTGTCATCAGCCGCGTTTGCGGAGACAACCTTTACCGAGCTGTATTCCTCGGAACTGAAAACGCTGGACTATGTGGACAGCACCCTCACGGCGCTGAGCACGTTCGCCTACAACTGCGAAATGGGCCTCGTGTATTATGACAATTTCGGCCTGCTGCGTCCCGGCGTGGCAGAAAGCTGGTCCATTTCGGAGGACGGCACCGTTTACACCTTCTACCTGCGCGACAACATCGACTGGGTGGACTGCCGCGGCAATGTGGTGGCGAAGGTGACGGCGCACGATTTCGTGACGGCGGCAAAGCATATCCTGGATCCCGATGACCCGACCGACATCGCCAACACGCTCTACAACAACCTGGTGGGCGCCAAGGCATACTACGACAAGGAAACCAGCGATTTCGACACCGTGGGGATCAAAGCCCTGGATGACTACACGCTGCAGTATACGCTGCTCGGACCGAGCGCGTATTTCCTGAAGATGACGGGCAACAACGTGTGGTTCCCGGTGCCGACCGATTTCTACAACGAGCATAAGGATACCTTCGGCACCAGCTGCGAGGACCTGCTCTACAACGGCGCGTATTACTGCTCCAGCTACGAGTATGAATACGAGCGCGTGATGCAGCGCAACGAGCATTACCTGAACGCGGACAGGATCACGATCGATACCGTGGTGTACCGCTACAACAAGGAAGCGACCGCCAACGGCGCGGAGCTCTTCCTTCGCGGCGACACCGACAAGGTGACGCTGACCAACGACATCGCCAAGGAATGGATGAATACCCCGGACCGGGCGGATAAATATCAGTCCGCGCCGCTCAACAACATGTCCTACTGGATCGCCTTCAACTTCGACCCGCAGTTTGACGCCGAATATGAGCCGGACAACTGGCGCGCGGCCGTCAACAACGTGAACTTCCGCAAGGCGCTCTTCTATGCCTTTGACAGCTATACCTACAACGCGGTCATCAACGAATGGAACTACAAGGCGAATACGCTGTCCACCTTCACCCGTCAGGATCTGGTGGCGGTCGGCAGCAAGGACTACCTGGAGCTCGGCGGACTGGATGAGTATTCCGTGAAGGACTTCCTGTTTGACGAGGAGCAGGCGCTTGCCTTCAAGGCGGCCGCGCATGCGGATCGGGACGGTAAAGTGACCTTCCCGGTGAAGATCAAGGTGCCCTACAACACCAGCGGCACCATCTCCAAGCGCTATCAGGTGCTGGAGCAGCAGCTGGAAAAGGTGCTCGGCGCGGATTACATCGATATCATCCTGACGCCCTACAGCGGCTCGAGCTTCAACAGCGACGTGCGCAACGCGGGCGACTGGGCCATGATGGAGCTCGGCTGGGGACCGGACTACGCCGACCCGATGAGCCAGTTTGACCCGATCCTGCTCGCGTCCATCGGCAAGAACTGGGGCAAGGTATACCTGGCTGCGGAGTATTATGACGAAGCGCTCGGATACGGTGAGGTGGAGAAGGCCGTGCTGGCCGCCGACGCCATCAAGAACGACAACGACGCCCGTTACATCGCCTTCGCGGAAGCGGAAAAACTGCTCCTGGACGAAGCGCTGGTCATTCCGGCCTACCGCGGCGGCGGCGGATTCATGGCCTGCCGTCTGGTGCCCTTCACCCAGTGCACGGGCCAGATGGGCGACGGCGGCGCGCGCAATGCGGTGGTGTTCGCGAAGATGAGCGATCATCCGATCAGCGAGGAAGAATACCAGGCGGCGAAAGCGCAGTACCTGCTGGACCGCGAAGCCGCCCGTGAAGCCTACGTTGCGGAAAGCGCGGCATATCAGGTTCCTGAAAAATAAGCTTTCCTGACGCGTTTCCCGGAGAAGGACGCGCTCCTTCTCCGGGAGCTTTGATTATTCAGAAAGAAGTAAGTGCCATGATCAAGTACATTGGAAAACGGCTGCTGCAGTCCCTGCTGACACTGTTCATCATCGTAAACGTGGTCTTCTTCCTGATGCGCCTGATGCCGGAGGAAGGCTATTTCGGGGAACAGTACGATAAAATGGACGAGCAGCAGATCGAAGCCGCGCTGCAGTCCATGGGACTGCGGGATCCGATTCCCGTTCAGCTGCTGCGCTATTATGACCAGCTGCTGCATTTCAATTTCGGGAAATCCATCACCGTGCGTCCGAAGGTGGACATCAGCAAAATCATCATGCAGAAGGCGCCGTATTCCATCCGGTTCGGGGTGGCGTCCGTGCTGCTTTCCCTGGTGGTCGGCATTCCGATGGGAACCGTGATGGCACTCAAGAAGGGAAAAGCCGCGGATAAGTTCGGAAACGCCTACATCGTGATCATCAACGCGGTGCCCGCGGCGGTGTATTATCTGTTCATTCAGCTGTACGGCTCGGGACTGCTGAGCCTGGATATCCTGTATAACGAGCGAAAAGCCATATCGGCTTTGCTTCCGATCGTGAGCATGTCCCTGGGCGGTACGGCCTCCTACGCGATGTGGACGCGGCGCTATGTGGTGGATCAGCTGAACAAGGATTACGTGAAGTTCGCCCGGGCGAAGGGGAATACGGAGGGGCGCATCACCTTCGGGCATATGCTGCGCAACGCGCTGGTGCCCATGACGCAGAACCTGCCGGCCAATATCCTGCTCACGATCTCGGGCTCCAT
>JAEEGL012312233.1_pt1 | contig 10157 bp, 9 predicted proteins | sample 9134231 | NCBI WGS metagenome assembly JAEEGL01 (sample SAMN16246548, study PRJNA631951) | gut metagenome | biome: gut microbiome; feature: rumen; material: fiber-attached | host: Bos | place: Iran: Karaj | collected 2018-10
AGCAGATAGTACCTGTTGTGCAGCTGCGGCACGTGCAGTCGATACAGACTCGTATCGCCGGGCAGGCCTGCAGGAAGCAGGCTCGAGCCATCTAAAGGTGTAGTCATTGAAATCCCGATTAGATTAAACCGGGATACAAAGATAAATGATTTTTGCCGCCCCTCCAAAAGAGATTTCCCGTATCTTTGCACAACCATTTCAACAGATGCCGCCTCCGGTCTTCAGCTGACCCGGATCGACTGACACTTCTCCGCTACCCGAAATTCGTTGGGAATGCCCACCATGGTCACAGACGTCTGCACGGGCGGTGTCCGTGCCCAACGGCGCCTGGTCGAGGCCATTGGGCACGGCAACATCCTCTGCAACTGCCTGTAGCCGGGGTGACTGTGCCCAACGAATTTCGGATTGGAAACAAACTCGACCCTTCTGGCTTCTATGTCCCGCCCATCATGCCCAGCCCCGACAACGTCACTCCCGACCTGATCGGGGGCGGGCATCTCTGCCGCTCGTCATGCCCGGCTCCGACCGGGCATCTCATTCACTCGCCCTCGGCGCTCATTCCAATTTTATGGTGTATCAGATTCCTCATAATCTCAACCATATCCTCATGATCCGGAAAATCGTTTGCATTCCAACTTTTGCTTCGCCAGATGGCGACAAAGCGAATTCCTTCGAGGTCTTCTTCCCTTCCTTCACAGCAAGGACAAGGACATTTGGCTTTACCTTGTACTGTGAATATGGTGCATTTGACATTTGAGTTCGACAACGAAATGTTGCTTGATTATCTCTGTTCGACTTATGGGGGTCACATTGACTAATCGCACTAAACACATCGGCCTCGCATTTCTTGCGAGGCCGAGAATTGTTAAATACTGATTAAAACCTAATCTCCTAGCGCTTCTGCTGCTGCCGATGCCATTTTCTGAGAGATTTTCAAATATTGACTTTCTTGTGCTGGTGTCATATTGTCATCAGCGTTATCAAGTTTCTCTAACAAACTTTGTGCTTTTTCCATATATGATACATACTCTGTAAGAGCGTTCATATCACCTGAATTTACCTTTTTAGACAAAGCGATGTATTTATCTACAATCGTCTCAAAATCGTTTAGTATAGAATCCCAGTCAATAGAGGAATCTGAAGAAGTATTATCCACATCAACTACTTCTATTTCCGTCTCATCGTCGACGATCATTGAATAAGACTTTGGCAAATCTTGTTGCTTTCCCAGCCACACATTTTGGCCAATTAATATGTGGAACTTGGGTTCTATCTCACCATTATATATTTTGGTCATCACTTTGTATTCATCCTCGTCGAATCCTACGCTGGAAAGATTGCAATTCCATACATATTTATATTCCTGACCAGGAGTAATGCAATACTCAAGTAATTTGCCCGCACCAGGAGTTTCCCCTTCCGTAAGAGTTACAACATCATTATGATATTCATCTTCAATAGTAAAACCTATTCCCCATAGATATTTACCGTCTGAATCGTATGGAGGCCATGAAGAGCACCTATTGCAGTCTATTGTGCCATTATATCCTCTCCATTCTTTTTCTATTCCTAAAACATTATTTTTCACAACGGTAAAAGTAACGTCTAAAAAGAACCTAGGTTGGCCAGCTATATCTGTCCTACTTTCGTCACGCAAAATGTTCAAAGTGACATCCTTGACATCATAATACTTTGCTAAAGTACCTTTAATTTCTGGTGTGGGGTTAAAACTGATTCCAGAATTGCTTCCAGTTTTGCTTCCACACGAAGCCACAACGAATAGGGTGGCAAGAAATAATAATTTTTTCATAATAAAGAAAACTATTAATAAACTGTTGTCCGGAGAATATTTACCATAACGTAAGTTGCTCGACAGCGCCCGCCTCCGGAACAACCACGGGACCTGTCGGCTGATTATAAAGTTCGCTGATGTCAGCCCTCTGAAAGAGGACTTGTCCGATTGAGGTAGAGAATGAAGACTTGGACCTAGAGCATACCACTTCTTCGAAAGGATGAGCATAAGGAAGTCGCTAACGATTATCCATATCTGCGTGTAGACTGCGTTCTGGGAGGTTCCATAGAAGGTCTTGATGCGCAGATGCTGCTTGATATGCTTGAAGAACAGTTCAATCTGCCAACGCTCACAGTACAGTTCCGCTATAGTGAGTGGGTCTTCGTTTGCAAAGTTGTTGGTCAGGAAACGATAGATCTTCCCGGTTTCAAAGTTTTCGTACACTACAAGTCTCAGCGTATCGGGATACTTCCAGGTTGAATAATATCCAGTGAGCTTGATGGTCTTATCTGAAAGGGCACCGGGCCCTTTGTTAACCGATCTGGACTCAATGCCCTCATAGGACATGTTGTCCTTGGCAAGAGTGACGAAATAAGCACTCTTCTGCTGAAAGTACTTGTAAAGCTTCTTAAACGCAACATATCCCTTACCCATCAGGTAGAATTCACCGGCTTCGACAGGGACTTTGTCCATGACTATAGCGTCGTTGGCCTCCCAAATCTTGGATCGGGGCATAACCTTGATCCCCGACCGGTAGAGGTCTTCGCAGTGGTTAAGTTTAGTCTCAATGACTCTCAGACCGGCCCTGTCGATGAACTGAGCAAAGCTCATCACCATGATCTGGTCACGGCAATTGAAATTGATTGCGTGCTGGTCGCCCTTGTAGCTTTCGACACACTTCTTGAACTCGTATTCGATGAAGATAGACATAATCTGAGCGAAGATTGTTTTTCCTTTTTTCATGGCTTGCAGACGGCGTCTTAAGGTGCGTCCGAAAAGTTACAAGTTCTTATCGCAATAATTTCTGAGCCTTGTATATTATAGAAGCTAAACAGTTAAATCTAATTGGAGAAATGTTTTCCGGATAGTAGTGTATCAACTAATGATTGAATATCTTGAACTTCGACTTGGCCTAAGACGATACGCCCTTTGTTTTTTCCGTAAAGTACCGTCTGTCCGTCATTGTTATGTCCCATGTACAGCCTTGGTGAAAGGGGCGTTGAAGAAATGCCCATCAAGTCAAATATTTCAACGCATGAACTGAATATAACGTCTGGCTTTAGAACAGACAGTAAATTGCAGGTTATCGGTTTGAAAATGCTTTTAAGAGCTCTTTGATCCGCCTTATTCATATTGTTCCATGTATCGGACGTAGCCAAAGGAGTGAAAAGATCTATATGAATAGCCGTATTAGGCACAGCGCCCGTATAAAAACTGGCGGCAAGGGGCGCTAAATACTTTGCCCATTGACTGAAAAAGCGCATATAAGGATTTTCCGAGAAATATGAATTGAGGGCAGAGCGATAATCTGCAAGATCAGAAGAAGACAAGTATTTCTTTCCCACCAGATGAGCCGCTTTCGGGAAACGAAGGGCAACTGAAATATGCTCGTTTTCAGCGATGAATTCCTTGTAAGAAGGATTGATGGAAACGGTGACAATCTTTTGTTGCGAGTTTGTGTAAGCATCGTGATCGCCGAACCACAATACAGGTATGGAAGGCGTTATAATACAATCGTTTCCAATGAATGGCAGAAACGCCCGCCAAGTATCTAGAACAATGAGGTCTAAAGAGTCCATTAGTCCTTATCGGCTGCCAGCTCCGGACAGAAGGGATTATACCAATGAAAAAAGTGTGGAGCTTTTCGTTTATCAGCGTCGAGGCCTGGTAAACCTTTATCCGAATAAACACTCCACACCTGGACGTATATCGAGAACCGATATAGACACAGGGATGAAAGCGTTTTCGTACCTCGAATTAAAAATTACCAGTTTTCGACGCTGGGTGCGAAACACTTTTTCCAATATGTCAGAACGTGACGAGGGCGGATGCCGTTCACATTCCATGCAAAGTTAGCAAAAAAAGTAATAAAGGGTTACCAGGCCTCGCTATTTTGCAACTTTTTTTGTGTCACAAATTTAGCAAGGGCGCGGTACTTCGGGGAAGGTCTTTTCAGGTCTTCTTGCGGTATTCAATTAAATTATCGAAGTTTTACTATCCTTGATTCTATGAGGGTTTTATAGGCGTCTTGAAGATCTTTAGGCAGGAATGAGGTTTCAATAAGTGCGTTCCACTGAGGCTGAAAACAGCACATTCTGGTGAGGATGCGTTCGGCGACGGGCGTGCTTATGCCGGATTCTGTGAAAGCTTGCAGGAATGTGGACCTGTTGAAGCCGGTTTTCTTTCCTCCGACCGAAAAGGTCATAGCCATTTCGTCGCGGTCTTCGGGGTCAGCCAGAAGTACCGAAAGCAAATCGTAAGCAGGAGCAAGGACATAATCCCTGTTTCCCGAATCAATAAGTGAAAAATTCTTGCAGTGCATGTCGGAATTGCCGGTGATCCAAGAAAAAAGGACGATCTCCCAGAAACGTTGTACGTCCAATAGGGGAGCGGAGGAATATTTCTTGATGGTTTCAGCCAGTTGCGGATAGGTACCGTCGTATTTGTGTTCGGTCAGACGGTTGGAGAGTTGGCACATGTCCAGCATGGAAATCTTCTTGCCTTTGGGAGAACGGTCCATGCGGAGCGTGAGGTAGCCCAGTTCGCCGTCAGCGAGCCGGATGAGCGTATGCCGGGCAGTGCGGATTCCTGCCGCTTCCGCCATCTTCATTGTTACGTCTTCCAGTTCGGGCAGGCATCGGTAGCCCGGACTTTGCGGCTTGAAGATGTATTTGCCCCAAAGCCCTACTATCGTAAGTTTTCGCGGCTCATGCTTTCCGCCCCGATCGATGTCGAGCGACATCTTCGCCTGCACGCCAGTTACGGAAGCGCTGGTGCGTATGATTCTTTCTGCCAGTTCCGACATATTGTCGCGCGTGTACGGAAGTAGCGGGGCCGGGGTGACGCCAAAAAATTTACGTGCGCAAGCCGGGTGGAAATCCTTTTCTCCAGGGTTCAGAGACTGATAGCAGAACAGACACTTTTCCATAGGCACTTATTCGGGTATGACGCTGATGTCACCGATGCAGTCCTTGCAGCAAGCCATGAGCAGGGACATTCGGTCGCGGCGGTCGATTTTCCAGGAATTCGAAGCGATATCCAGCAACCACCCTTCCGGAATCAAACCGTCGAATACTGGGAACATCATTTCTTTCTCGTAGGGTTCTTCTGTCAAGGGCATCGTCGGACTTAACGCGACAGCATCGGGACGGGCCAGATAAGCGCTGTCGTAGTGGAAGTGGAACCCTTCTTCGTCTTCACGGAGTATTCCACAAAAGACATCTTGGATGAATATGCGTGTTTGTTTCATCGCGAGTCGGTTTTAACGGGGGCCAGTGCTTCTCCGAACAAGGCAAGGACTTGGTTCACCTTGTCCATGCGGAGGGTCTGTTTTCCTTGTTCCATGTCGCGGACAAACCGAAGACCGACACCCGACCGTTCCGCCAGTTCAACCTGCGACAATCCGTGTTTTTTTCTCTTTTCCTTTATATGTTCAGATAAAGTCATTTTGTTATACCTTTTCGGGTACAAATATAATAAATATTATGAATAATATACCTTTTGGGGTATATTTTCATGCGAAACTTTATGGTGCTATACCCTTTCGGGGCTTGGCGGGAAGCGCGGCGATTTCTTCGAAGAATTGGGAGCCGAGACGTTCGTACACAGTGTCATAGACGGCGATTCTGGCGCTGTCGAGCGTCTTGCGGTATTCGAGGGTGCGGAGGGTGAAATGATTGAGGACCGGATAGGCAGACTCCTTATACGGAACGATGGCGGAATCATGAAGTGTGTCGATAGCCGCATCGTACCATGCCTGCAGTGTTCCCTGGACTTCATCGATGAGTGCTTGACGGGCTTGGGCAGCAGTAGTGGCGGCGGCTTCTGCAGCAGCTTTCTCCCGGGCGGCGCGAATGTGGCCGGGCAGCCAGACGGCGGCCAGAAGCGCCAGTGCGATGAGCGGAAGGGTTATGAGCAAGGGGGCGCGGTCGCGGCGGGCGAGCGCCCGGCGGAGCGAAGCGACGTCGGGGTAGCGGCCCGCCGGGGCGTTGCGCAAGCAGCGCCGCGCCTGTCTGCGGTAACGATTCGGAAACAGCAGCGAAAGAATGCCTCCGATGGCATAGATGTCGGCGGCGGACGTTGAACGTTGCGAAAGGTCACCTTCGAGGACTTCCGGGGCCGTAGCGCCCGGCGTGCCTCCGAGCCGCTGGTGAAGATAGTCGGCATCGTTTTCCGCCAAACCGAAGTCGATGAGTTTTACGTCGTTCGAAACAGCTGTCACCAGTACGTTTTCCGGTTTGAGATCGTTGTGCAACAAGCCTTTCCGATGAAGGTATTCCACTGCGTCCAGTAACTCCAGCAAAACCTTTTTCCGAGAATTGGCGTCGGGTTTTTCGGCCACAAACGCCCGGAGCGTCCGGCCTTCGACATATTCCATCACGATGGCCGGTCCGACCGGACTCTCCGGTTCGAACTGGAAAACCGGAACAATATAGGGATGTTGAAGGCCCCGTGTAAGTTCGTATTCGCGACGGAGAAGCCTGCGCGAAGCCGCATCGGCTCCGGCGGCAGTCTTCAGCAACAGGCGTTTGCCGTCGCGCACAGCGCACCAGGTGTTCCGCGCAATTTGCTGAATGTCGGCATATTCCCCATCCGGGTTCCTATCTTCATCGGTTTTTCTGACAGGTCCTGATTCATTCATATCGTAAAGTTAGCCAATCTTTTGTACTTTTGTTTCCGTTATGGCGACAAGAACCGACTCTCCGCAAGTGACGGCCCTGCTGGATGCCGTGGAAAAGACATTCGGCCGACCGGTCCGGACTCCGTCCGATTTCGTGCTGGTGGCAGACCGCATCGAGTCACGGACACACGAACATATCTCCGACAGCACCATAAAGCGGCTTTGGAACCCCCGACTCGGGTACGCAACGGTCTCCGACCGGACACTCAATGTCTTGGCCCGCTACGCCGGACATCCGCACTTCTTGGATTTTTGCCGGCAACTTGCCGCACAAGGAGTCCTCGAATCCGAATTGGTGTCCGGCCGGCATGGAATCCGCGCCGAAGACCTTGCCATCGGTTCCCTGATCCGAATCGCCTGGCTCCCCGACCGGGAATGCACACTGCGCTACCTGGGAGAAAGACAATTCGAAGCGGTCGAAACGCAGCACGCCAAACTGCAACCCGGCGACACGTTCTTCTGCTCGTCATTCCTGCCGGGCCGTCCCCTCTATGTCGATCACCTCTGCCATGACGGCGAAATCTACGAACAATACGGAATGGGTACCGAACACGGCCTGACCCGGGTGGAAGTCAGCGACATTCTCACAACACCGCCTCCGGTTTTCGCGACGGAGTTGCAGCAGAGGGTTTATGAGACCTTCAGCGCTTTGTCGATTCCTTTCGGGCGGGTGGACACGGACCCGGGCCTTACTATGGAAGACTGTCTGCACATAGGTGCCAGGATCGGTGTACGCGTCGTCAAGACCCTCTTCCTGTGCAATCGCCAGCAGACCGAATTCTATCTGTATGTCACCACGGACGACAGGCCGTTCGTGACCCGTGATTTCTGCGGGGCGCTGGGTATTCCGCGCGTGTCGTTCGCGCCGGCCGACAAACTCTGGGCGCTGACCGGCGTCACGGTCGGCGCCACGACTATTCTGAGCGCCATCCTTCCTCAGGCCGCGCCGGTTCATCTGGTCATGGACCGTTCGGTCGCCCGGAGCGAATGGTTTGCCTGTACGGACGGCACCCCCACATGTTTCGTCAAGCTTTCCACCGAAGATCTTCTCCGAAAGTATCTCCCCGCCTCCGGCCACCAGCTGACCCTGATCGACTGACATTCCGCCGCCTCCGTGGAAAGGCACGCGGTAGTTGTGATCCACATCCTCGCCTCGCCCGGCGTCCTGACCGAATGGTTTCGCCGCTACCCGACATTCGTTGAGCACAATAATACACGACAGAGGCTCCCGGCCGCAGGTTGCTGTGCTCAACGGTGCCTAACCGTGGGCATTGAGCACAGCAACAGCCTCTGCAACTGCCTGTGGCCGGGGTGACTGTGCCCAACGAATTTCGGGTAGCGGCTGCCAATGGTCTGGGATAGATGTCAGTTGGCTTGCCAGTAGTCCGGGAGAGGGGGAGGGGATATCAGTTGTGCTTGCCAATGGTCCCCGGGGGCGGTCATAGCATGTCTTTTGCCTCCTCATAGACCAGGCCGCAGAGGCGGATAATCTGCTTTTTGGAACTGTTGAAGCGGGCCCAGAGTGTGCGGGCCAGGTGGATGCGTTGCCGGGTGTCCAGTTTTTTGATTTCGGTTGTTCCGAACAATTCCTTGCAGACTTCTTTTTTATGCTGGCGCATCTCCTGCATCGGGATTCTCAGGTGCGAAATCGTTCCACCGCGGGAGTCGACATCTTCTTCTCGGGAGATGCATAAAAAGAAATGGAAGCTCTTGCAAGTCTTGTATATCTTCTCAACGATTTCATAAGCGACGTAGGTACCGGGGAAAACAAGCGGGCCTATCATCCGGACTGATGATTCCGGCCGGACGTGTGATTTCAGAAGTTTCTTCAGCTGTCGTACACCTATTTCTGTTTTTTGCGGCTTTCCGTCTGGATTCCCGATCAACCAAGCCGGCGAACACCAGTTTCCGGCCCGTCTGAAATACAATGGACCGCTGGACCAGGGATAGTCGATGGCATTGTACGGAATCCCGCCGACGGGCGCATTTTTAATGGTGTAGCAGATGACCACTTTCAGGTAGAAATCAGTATCAATCACCTGAAAGTTAATAGGGACGCCGTCCATTTTGTTGTTGTCGCCGTGCCTGAAGGCAATGTGGCAGGATGTCCTTCGAACATAATCGTGCATAAACCGGTTACATTCGTCAAATTCCCCATAGAGAACGAAATGGATATGGGTGTCCATCAGGGAAAAAGCCAGGATGATTACCTTATACCCCGGCAGTGTTACATAGATCCGGTTCATACCGTCGATGAAATCCTGCGTGTCGTAGAACATCACATCTACGGCATTGCCATCCGTGCTGAAATGCCAACAATTCTTTATTTGGATTCTCTGGTTTTTGGCGAAAGGGACGTCCAGCCCCAGATCGGATACAATCTGCCTGAGCAGTTCCTGGTAAATCTCCATCTTCAAATCTGCCGCCGCTAGTGGCTGCTCAGATGCAAAGATAATACATCACACGGCCGAAGTCAAGACCTGAGGATACTTTCCATGCAAAACCGCTCAACCTGATTTTTGGCTGGTACGGTATAACCATACAGAGACCTCATAGCGCCAGGTCCCGTCCCAGCCGAGCCAAAAACGGCGCGGAAGGAACGAGATATCGTGAGAGAAGGCTGTCAGTCAAAGGAGGCTGTTCCAAACGATTATCGGGTTCAGTTTCCCGTGGCTTGTCGGGAATTATTTGCCCGGAAAGAAGGAATTACTCCTCGATGGCTTTTCTGTACGGTCCCACCATGCCTTCCGTGAATTTGCTGCCGGCTTTGGCCTTGAGTTTCTTGTTACGCATGAGCCATCCTACCAGATACATCTTCCAGGAGGTCTTCCACTGTTTTTGCGGGAAATCGTACTGGCCGTGCGATTGGAAGAAATGGTGGTCGGCCCGCATCAGGCCCCGCATCATGTAAATGAGGTCCCGGAAGATCTTCATGCCGCCCACCCCGAGAAAGTTCTGCGGCGGGGTGTACCGGGTCTCCATGGCATAGGAGAGCGTGGCGCTGAGCTGGTTGATGGCTGCCTCCAGGTCTTCTTCATCGGTGGCGACTCCTGCCAGAAAATTGCCGCCCACCTGGGCGCGTGCTTCCAGGAGCAGCCGGAGATTCTCTTCTTTGGAATAGGCGCCTTCCACCAGATAGCCGAAAGGTGTCCCCATTGTCACGGTACGGTGTCCGTTGCAGAACTGGCGGTCGTCGTACAGTTTGAAGCGGGAACCCATCGAGTGGTCCTGGATGCGGAACGCATAGACGATGGCATCGTGCTTGTGAATCGTATTGCGGAGGAAATCGTCGAAGCCGTCCTTGTACACACATTTTCCCGTGGCGGCGCAGCTGAAGCAGCTCAGGCAGCCGCCTTGAAAAGGGAATTCGCGGATATTGATGACATCGCACGGATAGGGGAATACGGCCACGAACCGGTCCACCATTTCTTTCAGCCGTGCATCGCCCGGTTCCAGGTCGGCGAC
>JAEEGL012655054.1_pt1 | contig 10157 bp, 9 predicted proteins | sample 9134231 | NCBI WGS metagenome assembly JAEEGL01 (sample SAMN16246548, study PRJNA631951) | gut metagenome | biome: gut microbiome; feature: rumen; material: fiber-attached | host: Bos | place: Iran: Karaj | collected 2018-10
AGAGATGGTTCCGAGATACAGAAGCGTTTGCATAGAAGTTGACCTCGCCGGGTTATTTATAGATGAAGAAAATATAGAGAGTTTCAAAAAAATCATTCAGCTGGCTGACAAAATTGATTTTTGCGCTCAGCTTGACGGAACATTACATATTGAAATAATGATTCTTGATGTTTTTGAGAAAAGAATATAGTGTAAATAATCTAAGGATAATATTATATCTTGATTTCAACACTATTGATATGTTAAAATAATTATATATTTTTATATTATTAAATCTTACAAATAATATGTAATTTTTAGAATGATTACTATCCGTAGGAAGTGAAAACAAGTGGATTTAAAACAGTTCTTTAAGAGCAATCCTAAAATGCTTTTTTCCGAGGTAAAAATTCGTTCACTTTTGAGTGACTTATACAATAATGATCAGCTTAAGATTAATCTGCTGCTGAACGCGTTTAAAATAGGAATAATAGATGAAATGCGTAATTCTTTTCCGCTTGAACAGGTTACAAAAACAAGATTAACCAAAAGAATTGTTACTGATTTTGGCGTTAGTTCTGACAATGCAAGTTGGGCAGTTGATACTTGGATTATGTCAATGGATCAAAATCTGCTTGATTTGATTAACGAAGCTGAAAAAGATTTACGCACAGATAAGGAACAAATTCGCAAGCAACAGGAGGAAGAAGCAAGATTACGCGCCGAAGAAGAACAAAAGCGAAAAGAGGCCGAGGAACAAGCTCTCGAAGAGAAAAAAAGATCCACTCCGGATAAACGATTAAAAAACAGGGAAGACTATACCGATTATTACATAAACCCACAATTGCCAGAGACAACAGATTGTATTTATGTCCCTTGTGGATTTGGCAAAGGCGATAACGGATTCTTAATTTACGGAATAAAAAAAGCTCTTATTTGCAACCATAAAGACGCCAATGTATACGCTTTAGTATACAATTACTTAGTCCGCAATTCTTCATTTAATGAAGATGATATCCCTCAATTTCTTCAGGAAATAGATACCGTTTATGAGCTGGACTATCAGTCGATTTACAGATTGGCAATTACATTGCTGCAAATGGTTCGTCATAATCTGGCAAACAATGGGCTCATATTAAATTACAAGGGTGATGCTGAGTCATTAAAATACGCAGTTGCTTTGATTGATAATTATTCAGCTTTGTTCTGCAGACTTATAGGAATAACCCCCATAAAGCTTAAAGTAAGCACAAGCAATTCAGGAATTCCTATTTCATTAAATGGAAAGACCGGAATCTATATAAAAGATAATAAGAAAAACATTTCAAATGCAAGGGAGCTTTGGATTGGCAGAAAAATAAACTATCATCTCACAAAAGACAATTTGCCTGATTTGGAATACATTTTGCATGAAATATCTGATTTTGAAGTGTTCAAAGAGGGTCAATTTTCCGCTATATGTGATATGCTCTCTTGCAAAAAGCATTCTGTCTGTATTATGCCCACCGGCAGTGGAAAGTCTTTAATCTTTTATTTTGCCTCACTATTACAACCTTTACCGATATTCGTCATTTCACCTACCGATATTCTGATTCAGGACCAGATTCGTAATCTAAAAGCATTTCATAGAATAGACAACGTTGCTCATTTAAAACTAAATGATAAAACCGATTTTTCCAAGTGGGATGTTTGTAACAGTATTAACTATATCACCCCGATGACATTTCAAAATCGCAATTTATTAGTAAAATTCAGGTATTTAAATGCAGGAACAAAACTTATCGGAGAACGTGAAGAACATATAACCCAAGGAGCATCTGTTTCATATATTGTTTTGGACGAAATCCATTGTCTGTCTAATTGGGGACATGATTTTCGCCCGGAATATCTTATGCTATCAAAATATTTGAATAATTATTTTGACCACATAACTTTTTTAGGTTTTACCGCCACAGCAAACTATACCGTTGTTGAAGATGTTCAAAAGCAGCTTAACATCCCACAAGACAATTTCTTCTCTCCTATCTCATTTGAGCATTATAATGTCAGCTACGATTATCGTGTTTTACATAACGAAGATGAAATGCTTAAAGAAATTGCTGATATCACAGCATCTTTAATTAGCAGAAACGAGAGAACAATAGTTTTTACAAAAAACGACAGTATTTCGGAGAAAGTTGCCGATGCGATAGGATGGGAAGCAGACATATTTTCAAAAGACAATCCCTCTGCATATTACCATTTTGCCGCTGGAAAAAGCAAAATTCTGGTTGCCAGTGATGAACTTGGCATAGGTATTAACCTTCCAGATATAAAAAATGTTATTCATTTTGGCTTGCCGCTTTCAAAAAATGAATATGTTCAAGAAATCGGACGTGCGGGCCGTGCAAATGAAAATGTAACATCTTATATTCTTTATCTTGATACATCAGAAGACAATGTACCGAATGGCCTGCTTAAACGTGATACGCCTATTCATACTCTCTCTTCACTTTTGCAAGGATATGAAAACGATTACACTTACGCTTATCAAAAGCTAAGCGACGGAGCAGTAAGTGATGAGGATATGTATAACCAACTGATAGAGATGTATAAGAGCCTTTCATATTATGACAAAGCTCTCTTTGTAAACACTTATTCATTTGATACTATGGATAAGACTAAAAAACTCTTATATATGCTTTATTTATGTGGATATGTGAATGATTGGTATTCATATTCATTTTCAAAAGATAATTCCGGTATAGATATTCTGGTTGACGTTTGTTGTACAAATACCAACGACTACAGAAACGATTCCAATAAAATGCTGAATCGAATGAAAGATAACATGTACGCATATTTTGAATATATGGGTAATAACCGTGAAAGTATTGCCAGGGTTCAAAGAGCAAAAACTCCGGAAGAAATATTCCGCATTTATGTCAACTGGTACTATAAAAACTATTTATACCACCATAACGAGCAGTTCTTGGATTTGTTTGATTTCATTGTATCGAATTCAAAATGTGACAGAGATAAAATAACCGAAGAAATTAAAGATTATTTTGTTCTTCCTTTTGCTAAGATTAAAAGCGATGAAATCCTTTATAATGAACTGACACCAAAAGAGATAATCATTAAGGCTTCAACCGGTATTGGGAAAAATACACTAACAAATCTTGAAAGAATAAACACTAAACGCTATTCATACAAATATGACTTGGCGTTATTGTGCGGCAACTTGCGTATGAACGGCTCGTTTGATGAAAACCGTTTGAACAGAATTATACCTAGTCTTTCTGAAGAAGAAATTGATGAATTATATAAAGGAATTGTTTCCATATATGCTTTCAGCAAAACAGAAACGAAAATTGCTTTATTAAACTATATGGAGCAAAGTTCAAGAACACTAAATGCTACATTAAATGACTTTTTTGAGAGAATCTATCAAAAAGGGACCAAGGATGAAATTTATTACGGCATAATGTCCTATACATTAAACAAATTTTTCAAAGATATGAGGAGGGCAAGTCATGTTTGAAGATATTACTCAAATGGAAAAAGAAATAGAAACATTCAGAAGTAATATAATTGCGTCTTCTGAACTGGTAGAGTCGATAACGAATCTAACTGATGCTGTAAAACAACAGGAGGAATCATTTAACTCTTCTTCCAAGGCGATAATCAAAAGCCTTACCGATTCCGAAAAAGAGTTCGATTCAAAATCGGAAGAGCAAATAAAGCAGTATAAAGATATTAGCAAACAGACTATAGAGGAAATGAAAAGCAATCTCTCGTCGCTGCAGACATCTTATGCTGATAAGTTGCATCAAACAGAAGAAATTATAATCAGTTACCAAAAAGAAACGGAATCTAAGTATTCAGACTTTGTGAAAAAGCTTGAAGAAACAAATGTTGATCAGATTTACAAAGAAGTTCAAGATTTAAAAAAATCTATTCAAACGAAGTTTATGATTCTTATGGCAGGAACTGGGGCAGCTGTAATTGCTACTATAATTTCCATTATAATCAGATAAGACAACATCTCTGAAAACTAGCAAAGAAGAGGTGTAAAATGGGATTACTTGATATTTTCAAACCACAACCATCCGCTCCAATAATCAATAGCATACTTCCGGAACTAGCCAAACAAGAAATAGTTAACGGCAGACTTCCTATATTGAATACAGATAAAGTATTTTTAAAAGCAAACGAGCAGTGTCATTATATTGATAAGGCGGTTTACGAAAAGAAAAAAACTAACAAAAAATTAGTTCGTAGAGGCAACACATATTCTGCTCCAGGGCTCTTTAAAGGAACACGTATTCATATGGGTGGTGGACACACAGATGTAGTCGACAATATTCAATACGAAATAATACGCGGTATTCTGTATATTACAAATAAACGGATCATTTTTGTTGGCGAATCTGAAGGCTTTGATAAAAAAACTGATGATTTAGTAGCTATAACACCATATTCAAACTGCGTAGAACTACAGTTTTCAAAGGAAGTATTTAAACTGTTTGTGCCGGATGGCAGTATAACTAATAAAGTTCTTCAACTTATTAAATAATAGGAGGACATAATGGAAGGATCATTAAAAATCGGAACTAGTTTAATCTCCGAAAGCTCAAATAAATATATAGTAAATAAGCTTCTTGGTTCTGGCGGTCAAGGAGAAGTATATGATGTTGAGTGTGGTGGTAAACACTATGCATTAAAATGGTATTTTAAGCATATGGCTACAAAAGAACAAAAGGATATATTAGACAATCTAATTTCACGAGGTTCTCCTGATGATTCTTTTTTATGGCCTCAAGACTTAATATTCAATAAAATAGGAGAACCTTTTGGCTATATTATGCCCCTTAGGCCCCAAAATTATAAAAGCATTGTAGATATGATGAAACGAAGGGCTGAACCGTCTTTTTATGCACTTAGCCGAGCGGCGTTTAATCTTACCTATGGATATGAAAAATTGCACAGTATGGGATATAGCTACCGAGATATTTCCTTTGGTAATCTTTTCTTTGATCCCGATACAGGTGATGTTCTGATCTGTGATAATGATAATGTTTCTGCAAATGGGACAAACAACAGCTCGGTATATGGCACTCCAAGGTTTATGGCTCCCGAAATTGTAGTAGGTAAAGCAAAGCCGTCAAGAAATACAGATTTGTTTTCACTTGCTGTTCTGCTCTTCTATATGTTTATGCTTGGACATCCACTTGAGGGAAAACTGGAAGCGGACATCAAATGTATGGATATCCATGCAATGAATAAACTGTATGGAACAAATCCAGTCTTTGTATATGATCCAAATAATAAAACTAATCGTCCTGTTCCCGGTTATCAGGATAATGTCAGAATATTCTGGGATTTATATCCTCAAAATATCAGAGATCTTTTCACTCAGTCTTTTACTGTAGGATTAACAAATCCGGGAAAGCGTGTAACAGAAAAGAAATGGATGGAAACATTTGCCAACCTTATCACGGGAATAACTGAATGCTCGTGTGGAGCAGAAGTGTTTTTTGATGAGTCAAAAGCAAATAATGGTGTTGCTCCAATTTGTTGGAATTGCAGTAAGGTTGTAAACTTTCCCGCTTCCCTTGTAGTGGAAAAAAGCAGAGTATTATTATTAAAAGACGCAAAAATATACTCACACACAATCACTGGAAATTATGATATGAACACAGTGGTTGGTTCGGTTGTACAAAACCCAAACAATCCAAACGCCTGGGGAATAAGAAATGAAAGCTCAACAAATTGGACTTATATAAAACCTGACGGTCAACAGATCCCCGTTGCTGTCGGAAAAACAGCTGCGATTGCAAAGAATGTTAAAATCGATTTTGGCCAATCGGTTGGACGTTTTAATTAAACGGAGAATACTATATGAAAGAGGATTATATTCTGCAAGTTTATGCCGTACTTAAAGATAACCTTGAAGATGAAGATGATTTCAGGAAGATGGAAAACCTAATAGAAGCTATGGCAAGTATAAATGCAAAAAAGGCTTTCGATATGTGGTATCCATTGTTAAGTAAATACGAAAACTATGTTACTTATGAAAGTGTAAATGAATCTTACTATTTAACCGAATCAACGCTTAAAACATTAGGTGAAGCCCTTGGTTACACAACTCTGGATAAAATCATTTTGTCGGATCGTTATTTATATGACCTCCTGTTTAAAAGATATGTGTATGCAGGAAGTAGTATTGATTATACGCAAGATATGATAAAAAGAGCCTTAATGAACTCTGATTACTTGCTTGCCGATCAACTGTTTATTGACATATATTCAAATGGTAACAGGAGATATTCATGGTTTGATATTATGGACAGCTTAATTCGTGATGTTGAATACGACGAATTTATTCCTGATGAAACCGCAAAAAAGCTTTTAGTGAAATGGTCATGTTTAATTACAAACGAAAAAGAACGCGCTAAAATTCTTTCAACATTTTTATCAACCGATCAGGATTTCGACCTCTCTCCTTTTAATAAAGTTGATGATAAAAAAAGTGTTAGACAAAATAATAATGTCCGACCTAATTCTAAGAATGAAATATCAAGCATAATCAATGGATTATCATGTTTATTAAACGAACATCCCGAAGCAATTTCAAATCGACAAGCCTTAAAAGCAATGCTTTCTGATTATTTTCCTCAAAACAAACTGACTGTTAATATGCTGATGATGGCATATGATGAAGGACTTGTAACTGAAATAATAGAAAGCACAGATATTGATATACTTACCGAGAGCAGAATGCAGAGAGTATTAATCAATAATTATGGAATTACGGAAGACCTTTCCGAATCTATAATAACTATATGGAAAAAATCATTAAGTCAAACAGGAGGAATAACAAATGAAAGTTGAAATCAAAAGACCTGGCGGAGAATTAGCAACACGGCCTCTTCACTTCTTCTGGGTGGTTGACTGTTCCGGTTCAATGTATGGCGAAAAAATCGGTTCGGTAAACCATGCTATCCAATCAACTATCCCTGATATGGTTGATGCAGCAAACGATAATCCAAATGCACAGTTGCTTGTAAGAACATTGAAATTCTCAACTGGAGCGTCCTGGGTTACAACTAATCCCGTCAATATTGAAGATTTCACCTGGGAAGATCTTGATGCAGGCGGAGTAACCGATTTAGGCAAAGCTTTTGATCTGCTTGCAGCGCAATTGACTATACCTCCAATGTCAGACAGGGCTTTACCGCCTGTAATTGTTTTGCTTTCAGACGGTCAGCCTACTGATGATTATAAAAAATCACTCGATTCGTTATTAAGCCTTCCTTGGGGTAAAAAAGCGGTTAGAATAGCTATTTCAATTGGGCAAGATGCGGATGACGATGTATTGACAGCATTCACTGGTAATCGTGAACTTGTTCTTCAAGCAAACAACCCTCAAGCTCTTGTGAAGATGATTAAATGGGCATCGACCGCTGCATCATTGGTTTCTGCACCGGCAAGTAGAGTTCAGGATGATTCATCTGATGCACTTGCTAGTAATACAGAACCCAATTCAACCAATGCACCCCTTGTGCTTGATATGAACAACATTCCCGACCCTTCAGATGTTGACGCAGATGATGTTTGGTAAATAATAGTGTTGTTCCGAGAGGAGACTGACTATGAAACCAATAGTATTTGGAGAAAGTGTACAGGGTGCGTCTCATATTCGCTCGGAAATTGAATGCCAAGATAGTAAGAGAAAACGGGTTTGTGATGACGGCACAATAATAATGGCCGTAGCTGACGGGCACGGAAGCAAGAGCTGTCCTTACAGTAAAACCGGTTCTAAAACTGCAGTTAGTGTTTTCTGCAAAATAATGTATGAATACATTAATAGGTTTATTGATTCACCTGAGCAGCTTTTAACATATTTGAATCGTGAAGGTGATACAAAAGTTGCTCAGGAAATAGATTTGGAATGGAAACACCGTATCGAAGTAATTCATAGAAACAAAAGACGTGAGTTTCCCGTTGATGAATCAGGTAAACCAATAATGCAACAGGTTTACAGTATGTATGGAACCACTCTTCTTGGAATTGTTTTGGCAAAAGAATTTTTGTTTTCTTTTCAATTAGGCGATGGCGACATTGTGTTTGTTTCTTCTAACGGAGTTGAACCAGTTATTAAAGGTGATAAGATTCTAGGCGTTGAAACGCACTCTTTAAGCAAAACAGATGCGTGGAAAAAAGCAATTACTGTAGTTAGAAGAATTGATTTTAACGATAAATTGCCAGCTATGTTTCTTATGTCTTCTGACGGTTTTTCTAATAGTTATAAAAATGAAGATGAACTTAATAAAACCTATATTGATTATTTGAATATGATTAATCAGTATGGTGTAAAAACTGTTAGAGAAAACTTGAAATCTTGGTTATCTGAAACCAGTGAAATGGGTTGTGGTGATGATATCACTGTACAAATAGCTTATTATCCGAGCAGTGAAGACGCTGATATAAATATTGATAAAGAAACAGAAAAAGAGAGAATAACAAATATAGATGACATAGAATCAAATGATTAAGGAATATACCAGTCATTGATTCAAAGTGAAAGTGAGTCAAATATATAATGAAAGAACAAAATGAAGCTTTAGTTATTCTTTGCAAATGCGCCGAATCACACAAAACTTATGGTATTCGAGCTGAAAAAGCATCTCCAAACAATTGGATTTTCACTTGGGCTTTTCCAATAAAAGAAGATGTTGCAAAACGAGAAGGATATGAGCAATCGTCAATTAGTGGAAACATTTCATTTGCTGAAAACTATCCAGGTTGTCCGTATTGCGGAGGGTTAAACTGGACAGTTTGTTCGTGTGGACATCTAAGTTGTACCGTTCTTAAAAACAATATTTTTACATGTGAATGGTGCGGAGCTAAAGGAAAAATAGATGCCTATACCGGGCAAAACATTTCCGCCGGTTCTGATTTATGAGCCTTAAGAAAGCGTACTACGGCAACTACTATGATATTAGGCGAAAGCGCTTAACGGTTCTTGCCTTAGTAATTATTACTATAATAATAATTGTCTCTATAGTTACTGTATTTATTATTTCCCAAAATCAAGTTAATGTTCAGTCGTTAGATTCAGAACTACTGTCGATACCAAAATACAACGGAGAAATAAGCGTTGAAATCAATGGAAACACTCCATTTTTTAAAGAATCTGACTACACACAAAAGTCCAATCCTTATTTCAGTCCGCTTGACAAATTTGGTAGATGTGGTCCGGCAAAGGCTATTATAGGCAAAGAAATGTTTCCAACCGAAGAGCGAGGCCCTATTGGAATGATAAAACCATCTGGTTGGAAAACTGTAAGATATGATGACATAATTGAAGACAAATATCTATATAATCGTTGTCATTTAATTGCATATATGCTTTGTGGCGAGAATGCAAATATAAATAATCTAATAACAGGAACTCGTTACTTTAATATTAAAGGAATGCTACCGTTTGAAAGCAAAACTGCGGATTATATTAATTCTACCGGAAACCATGTTCTGTATCGAGTAACTCCATTTTTTGAGGGAAACAATTTAGTAGCAACTGGTATATTGATGGAAGCTATTTCAATAGAAGACAACGGTAAAGGTTTAAAATTTAATGTGTTTGTCTTTAACATTCAACCAGGAATCCAAATCGACTATTCTACTGGAGACAGCATAAGAGTTGATTAAATAGTATCTTTTGCAAGCAATACCTCGGTAAATATCATCGACATTTGTCAAGGAACGGTCTTCCCTTAGACTCGGGCATATCATTTATAAATCAGTATGCTTATTAATCTGAATTGTACCTTTATCCGATGGAAATCATTTGGATGAGTAAATGTCTGTTAAAGAAAAACTGATCAAAAAACGGTACAAAAACACCGATACGGTATCGGTGAAAATGCGCCCGAAGCAGGCACTCTTGAAAAAACACAAAATCATTAATACCTTGAAAGAATCAGCAGCGGTCCTCGTTTGAGGATCGCTGCTCTTTTCAGATACTTACTTGATTTTCTTTATTTTTCTGCTCTTGAGAGGTTATAAATCTCCCAGAGCACAGTAAAATGCTTTTGAGATTTTTTGATAATGGATTTGTTGTAATAATCGGAAACAAGGAAGTTGATGAGATACTCTTTCGGCACAACATACTTCTGCGGAAGGACAATAGC
>JAEEGL013640405.1_pt1 | contig 10157 bp, 8 predicted proteins | sample 9134231 | NCBI WGS metagenome assembly JAEEGL01 (sample SAMN16246548, study PRJNA631951) | gut metagenome | biome: gut microbiome; feature: rumen; material: fiber-attached | host: Bos | place: Iran: Karaj | collected 2018-10
GCAGCGGGAGGAAGTAGTTCTGCATGGAGAACATGCCCTTCTTCCTCTCACCGCCGTACCAGGTGTTCAGGATGCCCTGCTCGCGGCTCGTGACATTGAACAGGACTGCGGTCTCGGAATGAAGACCCAGCTCTTCATAATTGTCGACCTTTGCCTTGGATGCGGCATAAACGACGAAGTTTGGCTCGAATGCAGCCTGCTCCTCTTCGGTCGGCTTGATGAACATGTTGCGGACGAAATGTGCCTGCCATGCTACTTCCATGATGAAGCGGACCGCCATACGGCTGTCCTTGTTAGCGCCGCAGAACGCGTCCACGACGTACAGCTTCTTGTCGGAAAGCTGCTTCAGGGCGATCTCCTTGCATGCCGCCCATGCTTCCTGTGTAGCCGGATGGTTATCATTCGGATATTCCGGTGTGGTCCACCAGACAGTATCCTTTGACTTCTCGTCCATGACGATGAACTTATCTTTGGGAGAGCGTCCGGTATAGATGCCGGTAAAGACATCGACCGCGCCCAGCTCGGTCAGATAACCCTTCTCATATCCGTCCAGCGAAGGATCCATCTCATCTTTGAATAATGCTTCATTTGAGGGATTATAAATAATCTCTTTGGTTCCGGTAATGCCGTATTTGGTCAGATCAATGTAGCCCATCGCATTTTCCTCTTTCTTTTGAAATAAAACGAGCGGTAAAGACCCGCTGATGTTATCGTGATACCCATGTAAAACACGGCTGATATGCGCCTTGTTTTCAAGTTAGTATACCGCAAAAGCACCGCTTTGTATTGGTTTTTCTCATATACTTACCATATAATGTAAATTTATACAGGATCTGTACCGCACCATCTTTCCGATCTGCCTCCCGGACACCCGGATCCGCCGGCGTGCCCGGCCTCATTTCTTCTTTTTCCGGACCGAATACCCGAAGCTTCCCAGTTTTTTTCCAAAGCCGAAATAGTCTCCGTGCGAGTACGCGATAAGGGCGGCTTTTTCAAGGGCAAAGCGCCCGTTTTCATCAAGATAGGCTTCGTCAGCCTGCACTGCCAGCACATCCGCGATATACATCCGGTGGCTGCCCAGATCCTGAAAGCTCCGGACACGGCACTCGATATTGACCGGACTCTCACTGACCACAGGTGCATACTGAAGCTTTTCGGCACGGGCCGGTGTCAGTCCGCATACTTTCCATTTATCCTGGTCCCTTCCGGAGCGCACACCGCAATAATCCGCGGCGCGTGTGAGCGCCTCTGTCGTCAGGTTGATCACGAATTCGCCGCTGTCTTCGATCAGTCCGTAAGAATAGCGGGAAGGCCTTACCGAGATGTAGACCATGGGAGGATTGGTACAGACGTTGCCCGTCCAGGCAACGGTAAAAAGGTTGGTGTTCCCGTCCCGGTCGCCGCAGCTTACCAGCACCGCGGGAGCCGGATATACCATGTTGCCGGGTTTCCATATCTGTTTGGACATTCTTTTCGTCTCCTGTCGGGATCCGTCCGCCTCACCCGGGCTGCAGCAGCATCTTCGTGAAAAGCTGGGATCCGGCTGTGTTTTCACAAGAAAAAAGTTGTGGTATAGTGTATATATTATACCACAAACCAGGAGGCCAGGTATGAATTTTCAGAACATGGAATACTTTCTGACGGCCGCCGAGACCGGCAGCATCACCCATGCAGCCGAAAAGCTGCAGATCAGCCAGCAGGCCCTCAGCAACAACATTGCCAGACTCGAAGCAGAACTCGGATGCCGCCTCTTCGACCGCAGGCAGCGCCTGGAACTGACCTATGCCGGCCGCAAATACCGGGAATCCGCCGTCCGCATGCTGGATCTTTACAAGCAGACTGCGGCAGAGCTCCGTGATATCAGCAGCAGTTCCAGAGGTGAGCTGCGTATCGGTATTTCCTATACACGCGGACAGGCGATCCTTCCCCTGATCCTGCCCGCCTATATCGAAACGCATCCGCTGGTGGAACTATCCGTCCTGGAGGGCAGCACCAGTGAACTGGAAGCCCAGCTGGAACACGGCAGTATTGACGTGATGATCGGCTTCGCCCCTTTCAGCTTTGCCGGCGCCGAATTTCATGAACTGATGAAAGAACGCCTCTATCTTGTGTTTCCGCGGGAACTGCTCCGAACACACTTCGGAAGCGACACGGAAGCAGAACAGGTCATCCGGGCTTTCGGCAGGGATCATGACATCAGTCGTTTTGCCGATCTGCCCTTTGTCCTGCTGAAAGAAGGGGACCGGATCCGGTCTATCACCGACCGGGTCTTCGCCGCAGCCGGCTGCCACCCGCCTGTCCGTTTTGAGACCAAAAACACCCAGACCGCGGTGGCGCTGGCGGCAGAAGGCGTGGGTGTCACGATCTGCCCCGAACTCTACCTGAAAAGCAATTATATTGCCTCCGGACTGGGTGATTCCTATATTCGGCAGCGCGTAGAGGTCTGCCCCTTGTTTGACGAAAAAGATCCCGACGTGATCGCCATCGGCTATAACCGGGAACGCTATCTGAGCCGGGTCGCTTTCGATTTTATCGACATGTGTACGGAACGTCTCCGAAGCCTCTGAACACAGAAGTTCCGGATCTCTCATTCAGCCGTGGAAAGGTATCCCTTCAGATACTCCACGGCTTTTTTATACCCTTCAAAACCGAGCCCCTTATAGGTCTTCACGCAGGCCATTCCGGCATAGCTGATCTGCCGGAAACCCTCACGTTCACTGATATCCGTGAGATGCACCTCGACCGCCGGGATCCGGACAGCTTTGAGCGCATCCAGGATCGCGATGCTGGTGTGGGTATAGGCACCGGGATTGATCACGATGCCGTCCGTCCCGTCAAAGTACGCCTGTTGGATCCGGTCCACCAGGTCTCCCTCATGGTTTGATTGCATGATCTCACATTCCAGTCCCCCGGAAAGATCCTGTCCCAGCTCCCTGCAGGCGTTGTGACAATACTCCTGCAGAGCCCGGTAATCCTGCTGTCCGTAGATCTCCGGTTCCCGGATGCCGATCATATTGATGTTTGGTCCGTTTATGATAAGAATTTTCATAGATAATAAAATACTTTTCTTTTATAAACTAAAAATATAAATCATTGGAGCTTCATCATCGTGACGATCCTGTCTGCCGCTGCGGCAGGACTGTCGTCATTCAGCACACTGAGATCGGCAAACTCTTCATATAACGGCCGGCGCTCCTTGTACATCTCCTTCAGGTCCCGGCTCCGGCTCAAAGGTCTGCCGTCCGACGGAAGCGCTGCAGGATCTCTGCGGATCCATATGATACACCCGTTCTGGTGAAGCAGAGGGTAGTTTTCCCTCCGTGTGACGCAGCCGCCGCCGGTAGCGATGATACAGCCGGAGTTCCGCCCGAGCTCCGAAAGGACTCCGGTCTCATAACGACGGAAACCTTCTTCGCCTTCCGCGTCAAAGATCTCCGAAATCGTGCGTCCCGTTCTTTTCTCCAGCTCTTCATCCGCATCCAGGAACGGTCTCCCCGTTTTTTCGGCCAGTGCCTTTCCCACAGCGGTCTTTCCGGCACCCGGCATACCGATCAGGATGATGTTCTGCATTTCCCGCTCCAGCATTTCCCTCACATTTGTGATCTCCTGCTCCGGGATCTTCCGCCCGAGCCAGAGTTCCGCGCTGCGCGCAGCCTGGGAAACCAGCATGTGCAGGCCTCCTGTAAATGGGATCCCGGCACGTTCCGCCCTAAGCAGCAGTTCTGACCGTGCGGGGTTATAGATGAGGTCACCCACGCCCCGACAGTCCGGAAAGTCTGCCGGATCGAGGAGAGCTTCCCCGTTGCCGGGGTACATGCCCACAGGGGTCGTATTGATGATGATCTCCGCATTCCGATGCGCCTGCAGATGATCATAGGTGTCGAAGCTGACACCGGCTGCATGTCCCGTTGTCTGCCGACGCGTCTCACCGCTGTCCTGCCACCTGTCCTGTCCCGCGGAATGTCTCGTCATGACTGTGATCTTAGCCGCGCCGAGATCCCGCAGGACCGTGCGAACCGTCCGCGATGCGCCCCCGTCTCCGAGGACCAGAGTCCTGCGGCCGGCAGGGTCGATGCCGGCCTGACGCAGCATTGCGCAGAACCCGTAATGATCCGTATTATATCCATGCCACCCGTCCGGACAACGCACCAGGGTATTGACACATCCGATCCTCCGCGCCGTCTCCGAAAGCCACGTGCAGGAAGAAAGCACGGTCTGTTTGTACGGGATCGTCACATTGATGCCGTCCAGATCCGTTTCCCGCAAAAAAGCGGCAACATCCCCGGGCGCGATCTCATAACAGGCATAAGGAAAACCGTGCAGCCGCGCATGGATCCGGGGAGAGTAACTGTGTCCGAGGCGCTCTCCCAGCAACCCGTATTTTTTATTGTCTGCTGCCGTCTGTCCCATCTCCGTCCGCTGTTTCCGCTTCTCCTTCGGCGCGATCGCGCGTCATCTCATGCTGATACTTTTTGCTGAGTCCAAAGATCCCGGCATACAGTTCCCCGTAATACGGCCAAAGCTCCGTCCGTACCCGTGATCCGATCGCTGCCAGTTTTTCCCGCTCTCTCGCCGCGTCCAGGATCGGCAGGCTGTGTTCTTTTTTGTACTTTCCTATCTTTGCCGCGGCATCCATGCGTTTTTCGAAGGCCCGGATGATCTCCTCGTCCGCCGCGTCGATCTCTTCCCGTAATTCTTCCATGACATCCCTGCTTAGTGCATGCCGGGAAGACTTTTCGGCCTCATACGCGAGAAGCAGGTCATATACTGCCGCTGCAGCCGCCGCTTCCACGACCGGGACAGCCCGCAGCACGATACAGGGATCATGTCTGCCTCTGATTTTGAGGCGGACCGGCTCGCCTGTCCGGATATCGACACTGTCCTGCTCCTTTGCGATCGAAGGTGTCGGTTTAAACGCCGCGCGGAATACGACCGGCATTCCGCTGCTCAAGCCCCCGAGCGCTCCGCCGTGATGGTTGGTCCGGGTCCGGACCCGGAAGGTCATGCTTTGCTCGTTTGCCTGCGATACGGCTTCAAAGGCATCATTGTTTTCGCTGCCTTTCAGGTCTGCCGCCGCAAACCCTGCGCCGAACTCGATGCCCTTGACTGCCGGAATACCAAAGACCATCTGTGCGATCCGGTTCTCGATCCCGTCAAACATGGGTTCGCCGATCCCGGCGGGAAGACCTTCGATCACGCATTCCACGATGCCGCCGACCGAGTCCCCTTCCTCTGCCGCATTTTCGATGGCAGCCCGCATCTGTCCCGGATCTGTTTCACCGCCGATCCTGAGCGGCACCGCCGAGATCCGTACCCCATACCGTTCGAGGATCTGTACCGCAATGCCGCCGGCTATGCACAGCGGCGCCGTCATGCGTCCGGAGAACTGTCCGCCGCCGGCAGACTCTCTTTCCTCCCCGAAGCGGGCCATTGCCGCAAAATCGGCGTGTCCCGGACGCGGGACGAACCGCAGATCGTCGTAGTCTTCCGGCCGCGTATCCGTATTGCGGATCATCGCCGTAACAGAGGAATCACTGACGACTGCCGCGTGTCCTGTCAGCGTTACTCCGCCCGTAAACTCGATACGGTCGGGTTCCTTCCTGGCTGTCGACAGAGCATCCTGTCCTGGCCTGCGGCGGTTCAGGAAAACCTGCAGCCGGTCCATATCGATCCCGGTCCCTTCCGGAATGCCTTCGATCGTCACGCCGACCGCCGGCGCGTGGGACGCGCCCCATATGGTAAATCTGAAGATGTTTCCGATCGTGTTGTTCATATCGATATCTTTCCGCCCAGTTTTTTAAAATCTTCCCAAAAAGCCGGATATGATTTGCATACAGCTTCTGCTCCCTCAATGACCACCGATCCCTCACAGATAATGGAAGCCACAGCTGCACTCATGACGATCCTGTGATCACCGCAGCCATCAACAGTACCGCCTCTCAGCCTGTGGGAGCATCCAATCCCCCGGATCCGGAGCCCGTCCTGTGTTTCCTCCGCATCCGCGCCCAAAGAACGAAGCATTTTCACAGTGCTTCGGATCCGATCGCTCTCCTTGAAGCGAAGCCTGTCCGCGTGAGTGAACACCGTCGTCCCCTCAGCGGAAGCCGCTAATACTGCCAGGATCGGCACCAGGTCCGGAACATTCCGCACATCCATCACCGAGTTCCCTGCCGCAGCCTGCTTTTTCAGCTGCCGGACCGCCCGGTCCCCCTGCAGGGAGCTCTCGTCCAGTCCTGTGCAGCAGACCTTGCCTTCTGAGAGTACATCCGCAGCTTCCCAGAATGCCCCGTTGGACCAGTCGCCTTCTGCCACCGCATATCCCGGAGAACACAGACACTGCCCGGCATCGATCTTCAGCATTTCTCCCTGCCAGCTCGTCCGGATGCCGAATTTCTCCAATACATCCAGTGTCAGATGAATATAACCTTCCGATTCCGTCGTTTCCTTCAGCCGGATCGCCGACGGTTCTTCCAGCACTGCCATCGCATACAGGAGTCCGCTGATAAACTGGGAAGAAACATTGGCTGCAATACAGAACTCTCCGCCGCGAAGCTCTCCCCGTGTAAGAACAGATCCATCCTCAAGCCGCTCCAGACTGCATCCGTGCCTCTCCAGTTCCTCCCAGAGAGGGGAAAGCGGGCGGTCCGGGAGCCTCCCGCGCATCAATATATGTGCTTCGATGCCAAGGGCGCAGATCACGGGCAGCAGAAAACGAAGTGTGGAACCGCTCTCTCCCACATCGATCGTACAGGAGAGGGTCACAGGCCTTGCAAGCGGGACCACATGAAATATCTTCGTTCCGGCGTCATAAGTGATCCGGCTCCCGAGACCCTGCAGCGCGCGTACTGTTGCTTCAATATCCTGCGACAGGTCCCCGCAGAAGATCTCGGTCGGCCGGTCCGCCAGAGCAGCCGCGATCAGCAGCCGGTGAGCTGCCGATTTTGACGCGATCGCTTTGACAGTGCCGCTGAGCTGTGCAGGCTGTATCGTTACTCTCATAATGCCGCTTCCAGAAATACCTTCATCTCTTCAAGGGACATGGTCCGGATCTCACAGTCTCCGATCTCCCGGGGGATGATCAGACTGATCCTGCCGCCCCTGCGTTTTTTGTCCGCAAGAACAGACTCATATATGTCGTTTATCCCGATGTGAACTTCGCTGTCTTCAAAGCCTGCCGGCAGGCCGAACCGAAGCAGGATCTCTTCGATCCTTCCGGCGCACTCTCTGCTGCAGTATCCCTGTACTGCCGCTGCCCGTGTTATCGCTGCTATTCCCATGGCAACCGCATTCCCGTGACTGATCCGGTAATCCGAAAGCTTTTCCACGGCATGGGCAAGCGTATGTCCGAGATTCAGAAGGCGTCGGCTGCCCCGGTCGAACTCGTCTTCCACCACCACATCGCGCTTAAGTTCGATGCAGCGCGGGATCACGTATTCCCGGTCAAAGTCCGTCCCCCGCGCCCGCAGATGCTCAAACAGATCCTCATCCCAGAGGATACCGTACTTGATCACTTCGGCACAGCCATCCGCAAAGACATGCGCCGGCAGCGTGCGGAGAGTCTCCGCATCACAGAGCACCAGGCGCGGCTGGTAAAACGCGCCCGCAAGGTTTTTCCCTGCCGGCAGGTCCACTGCTGTCTTTCCGCCCACCGAAGAGTCCACCTGGGCAAGCAGTGTAGTCGGGATCTGAACATAATCGATGCCCCGCAGATAAGTGGCAGCCGCAAATCCCGCCAGGTCTCCGACGACCCCGCCGCCAAGCGCGACGACGGCATCACTGCGGGTCAGCTGCTCCTGCGCCAGAAACTGCAGGATCTCCAGATAAGCTGCTGCGGTCTTCGAGGCCTCTCCGTGCGGTATCACACAGCGGATCACACGAAGCCCGGCGGCGCGTAAGGACGCTGTGATCCGGTCGCCATACAGGGCCGCGACCGTGTCATCCGTAATGACTGCCACAGTCTCCGCGCGCGGCACATAATGTTTTATATACTCCCCTGTCTCCTCCAGCAGGCCGCAGCCTGTGATCACCGGGTAAGGGGAAGCGGTGCTGACATCGATAATGTTCATGAGATCCTTTCTTTCAGAAGGCATGCGGAACTTAAGGCCTGTTTCTCAAAATATACCATATCGGCGCCTGTAACTCCATAGTCAGGCTGTGAACAGACGGAAAAGTGTTGCGATTTGCCTTCCGGCAAAGTAGAATGCAGATATAACAGGAGAACAGCTATGAACATGGATTTTGAAAGAAAGCTTCCGATCCCCATGGAAGTGAAAGCGCAATACCCGATCACGGCAAAAGTCGAGGAGACGGTCCGGGAGCGCCGGAAGGACCTTATCAGGATCTTTACCGGGCAGGACCACAGGCTTTTGCTGGTCATCGGTCCCTGTTCCGCCGACCGCGAAGATGCCGTGCTCGATTATATCGAAAGGCTCCGGCGGGTACAGGAACAGGTAGCGGAGGAGATCATGATCGTCCCCAGGATCTTCACCAATAAACCAAGGTCGATGGGCGAGGGCTATATGGGTTTCCTGCATCAGCCGGATGCGGATGAAAAGCCCGACCTTGCAAAGGGCATCGTTGCCGTGCGTGAACTCCACATGCGCGCTGTAGAGGAGTCCGGCTTTATCTGTGCCGATGAGATCCTCTACACCGAAAATTATAAATACATCGACGATATCATGGGCTACGTCACGGTCGGCGCCCGATCTGTGGAAGACCAGCAGCACAGGCTGACCGCGAGCGGACTGGAAGTTCCTGTCGGACTGAAAAACCCCACCAGCGGCGATCTCACTGTCATGATGAATGCGATCCACGCGGCACAGCAGCCGCACCACTTCATTTACCGCGGCTGGGCAGCCTATTCCCACGGGAATCCGTATGCTCACGCAGTCCTGCGGGGGTATACCAACAAGCATGGACAGTCTCTACCGAATTATCATTACGAGGACCTGATCCGTCTGATCCAGTTCTACGAGGAGCGTCCCGAGCTGAAAAACCCGGCAGTGATCATCGATACCAATCATTCCAATTCGGGCAAAGATCCCTTCCAGCAGCCCAGGATCATCCGGGAGGTGCTGGAGAACTGCCGCTATGACAACGCTGTCCGGAAGATCGTCCGCGGCTTCATGGTCGAAAGCTACATAGAGGACGGACGGCAGGAGGTCGGCGGCGGTGTATACGGCAGGTCCATCACGGATGCCTGCCTTGGATGGGGCAAGACCGAGCGCATGATCCTGGACCTCGCGGAAATGCTCTGACCGACAGAACTGAGTTTGCAAAATCAAAAAGCTGCGTTTCTGAACAGATCGTTCATAAACGCAGCTTTCTGCTGTAATTCGGTCAGAGTTTACGACACAGGCCGCGCTGCTTTGTCTTTCGTACGCTCACAGCGCTCCCGCAGGATTCGGAAAATACTTATGTCAGATCTTTTCAAACGCCTGCTTCAGGTCGTTGATGATGTCATCCGCATTTTCAAGGCCGACAGAGAAACGGATCAGGCCGGGCTCGATGCCTGCGGCGATCAGTTCTTCCTCGGAAAGCGGGGAATGGGTCATGGAAGCAGGATGCTCGATCAGGGTCTCGGTAGCGCCGAGCGATACTGCCAGCGTCGCGACCTTGACGTTGTCCGCAACGATGGCTGCCTTCTCACGTCCGCCCTTCACAACGAAGCTGACCATGCCGCCGAAGCCGTCCATCTGCTTTGCGGCGATGTCATGACCTTCATGGCTCTTGAGGCCCGGATAGAATACCTTCTCGACCTTGTCGTTGGTCTCAAGATACTGCGCGACCTTCATCGCGTTCTCGCAGTGGCGCTGCATACGGACCTCGAGGGTCTTCAGGCCGCGTGCCACGAGAAATGCCTCGTTGGGTGCCATGACTGCGCCGGTCATATCCTTGATGCCGATCAGGCGGATGCTGTTGATGGTCTCCTGGTCAGAAACAATGACACCAGCCAGCAGATCGCCGTGACCGTTGATGTACTTGGTGCAGGAATGAAGGACAATGTCACAGCCGAGATCCAGCGGACGCTGCAGGACCGGGGAAGCAAAGGTGTTGTCGGCAATGACGCGGATCGCGGGATTGAAGTCATGGGCGATCTTCGCGGTCTTCTTAATATCAATGATCTTAAGATTCGGGTTTGCCGGAGTCTCCAGGTA
>JAEEGL014445590.1_pt1 | contig 10157 bp, 8 predicted proteins | sample 9134231 | NCBI WGS metagenome assembly JAEEGL01 (sample SAMN16246548, study PRJNA631951) | gut metagenome | biome: gut microbiome; feature: rumen; material: fiber-attached | host: Bos | place: Iran: Karaj | collected 2018-10
GGTCCCTCAGTTTTCTCGGTCTGGCGGGGGACCGGGCGCCGGACGTGTCGCCTCTGATCGGCCGGGCGCCGCTGCGGGAGGCGGCATGGGAAGTGCGTCGCGGCGGGAACACGTGCAGCCCCCGGCTGTCGCCGGCTGACATCCGGGAGAAGATCCTCCCGGCGCTGGAGCGCGAGCCGGTATACGTGACCCTTTGACCTAAAACAATTCGAGCCGGGATCGGTCGTTACCGATCCCGGCTCGCGCTGTTTTTTCTTCCGTCAGATCCGGACGATATAGTCGTCCTTTCTCGGTCTGGCCGGGGACAACTCTCCGTCCCGGTAGCCGAGGATCAGGTGGCCGACGCCCCGGTAGTCTCCTTCGATCCCCCAGGTCCGGAGGAGCGCCTTCCCTTCCTCGCTGTCGAATTCCTCCGCCGCCCGGTGGATCCAGCAGGAATCCACGCCCACGGAGAACGCGGCGTTCATCATGTTCCCGAGGACGAGCGAACCGTCCTCCACGTGCGTCCGGATCCCGCGGTCCGCCAGGACCAGAACGATCGTCGGCGCGCCGTAGAACGGGTCGCCATCCGGATTCCCGAGGATGGCCGCGTTCATCCTGCGCAGCGTCTCCCTCGTTCCGGGATCTTGGATCACGACGATCTTCGGGGACTGCCGGTTCATACCGGTCGCCGCGTAGGTGCCCGCTTTCAGGATCGCCTCGAGCGCTTCCTCCTCCACCTGCTTCGGCAGATAGCGGCGGACGCTTCTTCTTTCGCACAGCGTGCGGATGGTCTCGTTTTCCATGTTTTCACCCTTCCGTTTTCGGTTCGTCCTGTCTTCTACCACTGTCAGTATACCATCCCGGGCGCCCGTCCGTCAACCGTTCCGGGCGTGATTTCCTCTTGCTTTTTACCCCCGGAAATGCTATACTGGTCTCGACATCACGATATGGGAGCTGACCATGACGATTCAGGATTGCGAGGCCGTTCTCGCCCGCCTCCGAGACGGACGGCCGAAGAAATTCTTCCTTGATACGGACGCGGCGAACGAGATCGACGATCAGTTCGTCGTCGCCTATTCCCTTCTGCTCGAAGAAGCAGAGGTGATCGGCTTCGGCGCGGCGCCGTTCGTCAATCAGAACGCGGACACGCCGGCCGAGGGTATGGAGAGATCCTACGCCGAGATCCTCCGCGTGCGGGAACTGACGCTGCCCGGGTGCGGCGTTCCCGCCTACCGCGGCGCGGACCGCTATCTGCCCGGCCGCGACGCCCCCGTGGACTCCGAGGCGGCGCGGGCGATCATCGATGCCTGCCGTTCGACGGACGACCTGGTCTTCGTCGCTTCCATCGGCTGCTTCACCGACACGGCCTCCGCCCTGCTCCTCGATCCGGGGATCGGGCGCAATCTGGTCGCCGTCCTGATCGGCGCGAACGACGCCGACCGGACGAACGACGCCAATGAGTTCAATCTGGCGCAGGACCGGGCTGCTGCCCAGGTGATCCTCGAGTCTGGCGTCCGCGTGATCCTGCTCCCGGCGGAGGGCGGGACCGAAGTCCTCAGTCTGTCCGTCCTGGAGTGCGCCTCGGCGCTCGAAGGAAGAGGGATCCCCGTCGGGGACTATCTGACGCGCATCATGCGCCGCTGGCATCACGTGCCGGAAGGGTCGATCCGCTCCGCCACCCACATCATCTGGGACATCGCGGCCGCCGCCCTGCTGCGCCGCGGGACGGACCTCTGGCATCCCGAGATACGCGACCGGCTTTCCGTCGACGGGAACGGCTTCTTCCGCCCCGCCGAAGGAAAAATGATATACTGCAAGGATTACGACCGGGACGGGATCTTTTCCGACCTGTTCCGGATCCTCAACGAAAAAGCGAAACGGACAACGAATTGAAAGGAAAAAACCATGAAAAGAATTCTTGCTCTCCTGACCGTCCTTCTGCTCATCCTCTCCCTCTTCGCCTGCCAGAACGCGCCGGAGGAGGCGGGACCGGCCGGGGCGCCGGGCACGGAGACCGACGCGCCGGACAGCACGCCTCCCGAGACCGATGCGCCGGCGGAGACGGAGCCGGAGAAACCGGATCTCTCGGAGATCCCCTTCGTTCCCTCCGTCCGCTTCGCCGTCTGCTCGGACGTGCATATCTCCCAGGACCGGGAGCCGGAGGTCGACCGTCTCACCAATCTGTTCAAAACGGCCAAGGCCTACAGCGAGACGCAGGAATATGACGCCCTTGACGCGGTCGTGATCGTGGGCGACTTTGCCAGCCACGGTCAGCTGCACGATTTCGAGATCGTCAAGAAAGTCATCGACGAGAACTGCCCGGAGGGGACCGAGATGCTCCTGATGATGGGCAACCATGAATACAACGGGGGCGGCCAGGACAACTACCTAAACGTCATGGGCGTTCCGCTCCGCCGCCACATCGTCCTGAACGGTTTCCACTTCATCGCGCTCTCTCCGGAGAAGGAGGGGGCCGACTGGGAGGAGCAGTCCGGCTATTACGACCAGAACGTAGCCGACTGGGTGGCGGAAGAACTGAAGACCGCCGCCGCGGAGGATCCGGAGAAGCCGATCTTCGTCTTCCAGCACCATCCCATCTCCGGCACGGTGAACGGGAGCGACGACGAGGGATCTGCGACGGAGCTGCTGAGGCCGATCTACGAGCAGTACCCGCAGATCATCGATTTCGCCGGGCATTCCCATTCCCCGCTCATGAACCCGCGCGCCGTCTGGCAGAACGCCTTCACCACCGTGGCCACCGGGACGCTCTCCCGCATGTCCATTGGCGGGCGGCTGACGGACGGAACGCCTTCTGACGCCAATAACGCGGGCAGCTACTGGATCGTGGAGGCCGACCGGTACAACCGGGTGAGGATCATGGCCTTCAACACGCTGACCGGCGATTTCTTCGAGACGCCCGCGACCTCGGACGAGCCCGGCACCAAGCTGGTCTATGAGATCGACTGCCCGTCCGATCCTTCCACCTATGTCTATACAGCGGCCCGGGCGGCAGCCGCCACCGCGCCGCGCTGGCCCGAGGGAGCGGAGATCACCTTCCGCACGGTCAAGCAGAACCGCGCGAACATCGTCGTGCCCCAGGCGCTGGACGACTACGCCGTCACCTATTACACGATGATCCTCGAAAAGGACGACGGGACGCGGGAGGAATTCCGCTACACGTCCCACTATTACGTGGAGCCCATGAAAGAGAACGTCGGATACGCCGTCTCCACGCTGGAGAGCGGTACGCACTACAAGGTCACCATCTACGCCACCAACGCCTTTGACAAGACGAGCGAGCCGATCCGCGGCGAGTTCTCGACGCTGGCGGACGAGTGATCCATACGGCAAAGACGACGTGAAAGGCATGAGACGTCTGACGAGTGCGACGGCGCTGCTTCTGGCGCTGCTCCTCATCCTCACGAGCGTCCTGTCCTGCGCAGGGTCCGGCAGCGGACCGGAGAGTTTTCCGACAGCAGTTGAGACGAGTGACCCGCCTGAGGCGACGGAAACGCCGGACGAAACAGGCCTGCCCGCCGGAGAGGACGAAGAACCGGACGAAGGCTTTCTGCCCGTCCTCCGGTTCGCCGTATGTTCCGACGTACATATCACCACACTGCACGACATCGAGACGGAACGCTTCGCGGCCCTGTTCGACACCGCGTACGCCTACTGCGATACCCAGACGTACAGATCGCTCGACGCCGTGATCGTCGCCGGAGACTTCGCCAACGACGGCCGGTCCGCCCAGATGGAGGTCTTCCGCGACACGGCTGCGGCGCACATGCGCGAAGAGACGGCCCTGCTCGACGTGATGGGCAACCATGAATACGGCATCCAGGGCGGCCGGGCGGCCTACGAGACCGTCCTCGGCGGTCCGCTCCGGAAGCATGCGGTCATCAACGGATTCCACTTCATCGGCGTCTCCCCCGAAAAGGAGGGCGGCACGAGAGGTGAGAAGGCCAACACCTACGACGAGAACGTCGCCGCCTGGCTGGAAGAGGAACTGAAGGCAGCGGCGGCGGACGACCCGGAAAAGCCGATCTTCACCTTCCAGCACCACCCGCTGTCCGGTACGGTCTACGGGAGCGGCGGCGATGCCGCCGACCTTCTGATACCGCTCTACGCGGCCTATCCGCAGGTCATCAATTTCGCCGGCCACTCCCACGCGCCGCTCAACCACCCGAAAGCTGTCTGGCAGGATTCCTTCACGGCGGTGGCGACCGGCACGCTTTCCAGGCTCTATGTGCCTGGCGGTCTGTCGGACGGCGGGGCCCCCTCGAGAAAATCGTTTGCGGGATACTGGATCGTGGAAACCGACGCGAACAACCGCGTCCGGCTCATGGCCTACGACATCCTGACCGGCGATTTCTTCGAGACGCCGTCGAACACCGACGAGGAAGGCACCAAACTGATCTATCGGATCGACTGTCCCTCCGATCCCTCCACATTCGACCATACGTCCGCCCGCGTCTCCCCGGTAACGGAACCCCGCTTCCCCGAAGGGTCGGAGATCACGTTCCAGATACGCTCTGGCGGGCGCGTGACCGTCAGGATCCCGCAGGCGCTGGACGACCAGGCGATCGTCAGCTACAGGCTGGTGCTCGACCGGACGGGTGAAAACGGGCGGATCGAGCGCAGGACGTACCGCTTCTCCTCCTGTTTCTATCTGGAGCCGATGCCTGACAGCGTCTCCTTTGCCATCTCCGGTCTCCTCGCCGGGACCGAATACGAAGTCACGGTCTACCCCGTCAACGCCTACGACAGGAGCGGAAAACCGCTCAAAGCCGCATTCACCACCGGACCGGCGGACTGACCTCCGCCTTCCCTCGATATTCAACGAGAAAGGACATCCCGATGAGAACGATGAAAACGATCCCCGCCGCGGTGAAGACCGCCGCTCTGCTTCTGGCCCTTCTGATGATCTTCATGACCGCGCTCTCATGCGGCAGGGACGGCGGCGAAACCCCCGCCCCGGCGGAAACGGCGGACGGAACGGAAACGCCGGCCGCGCCGAACGAAACGGAGACGCCCGAGGGGCCTGAGGAACCGGAGGAGTTCCTTCCGGTGCTCCGCTTCGCCGTATGCTCCGACATCCACATCAACGGGCCGCATGACGACGAGTCGGCCCGTTTCGCGAAACTCTTCGACACGGCCTACGCCTACAGCGAGAGCCAGGCGTACACCGGGTTGGACGCCGTGATCGTGGTCGGCGACTTCGCCACATCCGGCAAGGCGGCCCAGATGGAGATCTATAAGTCCGTCGTCGCGGAAAAATGCCGCGAAGGCACGGTGATGATCGACGTGATGGGCAACCATGAATTCAACCAGGACGACGTCACCTATCTGGAAGTAATGGGCGAGCCGCTCCACAAACATGAAGTGATCAACGGCTTCCACTTCATCGCCGTCTCTCCCGACAAGGCGGGCGGAACGCCCGACGAGAAGGCGAAATTCTATGACGAGGGCGTCATTCAGTACATGACCGACGCGCTGGTCGAAGCCGCCGCGGAGGATCCCGCGAAACCGATCTTCACCTTCCAGCACATGCCCGTCCTCGGAACCTGCTACGGAAGCGAGAGCGGCAACGACGGCGCGCAGGCGTTCCAGGCGGTCTACGAGCAGTATCCGCAGGTGGTCAATTTCGCCGGCCATACGCACGCGCCGATCAACCATGTGAGAGCCGTCTGGCAGGGCGCCTATACGGCAGTCGCCACCGGTACGCTATACCAGTTCGATCTGTGCGAATCCCTCACGGAGCAGGCTCCCTTCCGCAAACAGGCGGGACAGTACTGGATCGTGGAAGTGGACGACGACTACCGCATCCGTCTCCTGGCCTATGACATCCTGACGGAAGACTTCTTCGAGACCCCGTCGAACACGGACGAGGAAGGCACCAAACTGATCTTCGACATCGCCTGCCCCTCCGACCCGTCCACCTACGTCTATACGGACGCCCGGGCCGAGACGGCGACGGCGCCCCGCTTCCCCGAGGGAGCGGAATTCTCCTTCCAGCCCGTCCGGAACGGCCGCGTGAACCTGACGATCCCGCAGGCGCTCGACGACTACGGTGTCGTCGCCTACCAGATGGTGCTGGAGCGCCCCGCGGAGGACGGAACGTTCACGAAGGAGACGTCCCGCTTCACGTCCCGGTTCTATCTGGAGCCGCTCGCCGAAACGGTCACCACCTCCCTCACCGACATGCAGGACGGTCTGACCTACCGGATCTCCGTCGCGCCCGTCAACGCCTACGGGATCATCGGCGACGCGATCACGACTGAGTACACCCCGGGCGAGTAAGGACCCGCCCGTAAAAAACTGAAGCAGAAAGGATGTTCCAGAGAAGATGAGACGCGCACGCCCGTCTGCCGGTCTCTTCGCCCTCCTGCTGGCGCTCCTCCTGGTCCTCCCGGCCGCGCTCTCATGCGCCAGGTCCGGCGGGGAGACGGAGACGCCTCCGACGGCGGAAGAGAACCGCGAAGCGGCCGATACGGCCGGGAACGACAGGACGGAGGAAACGGAAGACGGGGACGGACAGCCGGAAGACGAATACCTTCCGGTCCTCCGCTTCGCGGTCTGCTCCGACGTCCACATGGGTTCTTTGAACGACATCGAGGCTGGACGGTTCGCCGGATTGTTTGACACGGCCAACGCCTACTGCGAAACGCAGACCTACCGGAACCTGGACGCCGTCGTGGTGGTCGGGGATTTCACCGGAGGCGGCAGGGCCAATCAGATGGAGTTCTTCAAGATCATCAGCGAAGAACACAAGCGTGAGGAAACGACGGTCATCCCCGTCATGGGCAATCATGAGTATGACGACAGCGGTCAGAAGAACTTTCTCGACGCGTTCGGGTGGCTCCGTACACACGTCGTCCTGAACGGCTTCCATTTCATTGCCGTCGCGCCGGAACCGGACAACGGGACCTATGACGAGAGCGTCGCCGGCTGGATGGCGGAACAGCTGGAGGAGGCCGCTCTGGACGATCCGGAGAAGCCGATCTTCACCTTTCAGCATCATCCCCCCCAGGGGACGGTGCACGGCAGCGGAGGCGACGCCTCGGCACCGCTCCGACGCCTGTACGCCGAGTATCCCCAGGTCGTCAATTTCGCCGGGCACACCCACACGTCCATCGTTCATCCGGAATCCGTCTGGCAGGGCACCTTCACGGCAGTCGCCACCGGCACGCTCTCCCATCTCTATCTGGCGGACGGGATCACGGAAGGGACGCCCTTCTCGAAGAACGTGGGCGCCTACTGGATCGTGGAAGTGGACCGCAACAACCGGATGCACCTGATGGTCTACGACATCCTGACCGGGGACTTCTATGAGACCCTCTCGCTGTCGGACGAGCCCGGAACGAAGATCGAATACTGGATCGACTGTCCTTCCGACCCGTCCACCTTCGTCTACACCGCCTCCCGGGCCGGAAAATCCTCTGAACCGGCCTTCCCGGAAGGAGCGGAGATCACCGTGGAAGAGGGCCGGAGAGGGCGGTACAACGTGACCTTCCCTCAGGCCCTCGACGACGTCGGCGTCACCGTCTACCGGATGGTGCTCGACCATGTCGGAGACAACGGACGGGTCGTCCGCCAGACGATGAAGATCACGTCCCAGTACTACCTGGAACCGATGCCGGAAACGATCACCCAGAGTCTGGAGGGCATCCAGGCCGGCACGACCTATACGATCACGATCTATCCGACCAACGCATACGGCAAGACAGGCAAGGCGCTGACGGCGGAATTCACCGTCCCTCCGTCGGATCAGGACGGCTGACCGCCGCGCGGGCCCGTCTCCAATTGCCAAATATTTCCATTCATATCATTCCATACTTCAACGGAGGACTGAACCATGGCTGAACTGCTTCCCGTCGGCGTCCGCAGGGACGGCTCCTACTACACCCGCATCGAATGGGCGAACGTGACTGAAAAGGACCCTCGTTTCTGGGTCTGCAACATGATCTCGGACGACCACGAACGCAACGGCGGCACCTACGGCGCCAATACCGAGACCACCGCGGATGTGATCCTCTCCTTCTGGGGCGAGACTCAGACGATCGGCAGGATCCGCATCTACAAGAACGTCGGGATCACCATCTCCGTCGTGGAGGAGCTGGCGCGCTACATCAACATCTTCGTCTCCGAGTCCGACGAGCCGTCAAAGATCCGCACGAAGGACGACGACATCGAGTCCGCCGACTGGAAACTGGTCAAGCGCATCGAGATCGTCAAGGAATTCGGCTGGCAGGACGTGGTTCTGGACGCGCCGGTGAAGGCGAAATACGTCCGGGTCCAGCTGGAGGACAACTTCTGCAAACGGGACGAGACGTTCATCCCCTGGTGCGAGACCAGCGAAGTCAAGTTCTATCCGGCTTCCTGACAGGCGCGCCGCGAAACCGAACGGCCGCTGGTTTCCGGCGATCCGGATGCGGCTGATCAAATTGGGAACAAATCAGGAAAGAGAGGACACTTCTGTGAAAAAAAGGATACTGGCAACGGCACTGGCGCTGCTCATGGCGCTCTCCCTGTTCGCCCTGTCGGCCATGGCCGCGGCCGAGCCGACCGAAGCGGACCTGAAAACGCCCCCGGTCATCTCCAACCTGGAGATCCATGACGACGGGGGCAGCAACGTCTGGCTGGAGGTCACGGTCCAGACGCCCGACAACGTGCTCAACGCGATCGATTATTACGAGAACCACGAATCAGGTTACAATCAGGCCGGATACATCGGCCAGATCAGCCTAGAGTACTCCATCGACGGAGGCGAGTGGCAGGAGAGCGCTCTGGGCCTTGCGGGGAAATACTATGAAGACGCGGATGAATATCCCGAGTGGAACGGCATCCACGAGACCCAGTATCTCAGCGAGCTGCACGTGGATTCCGAGGTCAGGGCCCACGCGCGCTACGTCGGCGCGGACGAGTACGGATCCCCCCGCTACAGCGACTGGTCGAACATGCTGGTCCTGAACGAACCGGCCGATTTCACCGCGTCGCTGTGGGCGCTGAACGAACTGTCGGAAGCCGACAGCCTCGGTCTCATCCCGGACTGCCTGGCGGGCGCGGATCTCACGCAGCCGATCACCAGAGCGGAATTTGCCGCCGTCAGCGTCAGGGTTTATGAAGCCCTCTCCGGCGAACAGGCCGTTCCCGCCGACGTCAATCCCTTCACGGACACCGAGGACATTGACGTCCTGAAGGCGTACCGGGTCGGCATCACCACGGGGACGAGCGCGACGACCTTCCGCCCCGACACCCTGCTGAACCGGGAACAGGCTGCTACCATGCTGACCAGAGTGTACAAGAAAGTCTCGATCGAAGGCTGGGAGATGAGCCGGGACGGTGAGTTCGCGGACGCCTTCAGCGCCCTGTTCGAGATGCCCGCTCCCTTCGCGGATGACGACCGGATCTCCGACTGGGCGAAGCCGAGCGTCTATTTCATGGTCGCGAACGGGATCATCAACGGCGTCGGAAACAACACGTTTGCTCCGAAAGCGGTGACGGACGCGGAGGCGGCGCTCGGATACGCGCAGGCGACACGCGAACAGGCCATCGTCATCGCGACCAGAATGGTCAGGAATCTGAAATGACCTTCACAGAGTGAAAAGCGAATGAGGGCAGGACGGCTTCGTCCTGCCCTTCTTTTTCGCGCCGGCGTGCCGGCGGCAGACAAATACGGCGCTTCCCTTCCGGGCCGCGCCGTATTCTTACGTATTCTGATGCGGTTGCCTGAGCGCCGCAGCGTCTCCGTCAGGCCGCGGGGGCTTCTTCGCCGAGCGCCACGGCAGCATCCTCGACCGCCTCGGCGACCTCCTCGGCCGATCCGTCGGTCACCACGCCGGTGATCTCGTCGCGTTTCGCGCAGAAGGCGCATAGACGGGTACGGTTGGCGGCGATCGCCTGCTCGACCGTGCCGTAGGTGAGCTGGTCGCTCTGGTTCAGGGCGGAACAGTCGTCATGCGTGTGATAGACTCTGCCGAAGGGAGCCCAGTACACGTCCTGGTTGATGGCGGCGATGGCCGCCTGCTGCTGCTCCTGGGAGACGGGGTTGTAGTCGATGCTGGCGGCGCCGCCGATCAGGAGCGCCACGGCCGCCACGACCGTCGCGATCGTCTTGGTCTTCTTGTCGGTATTTTTGCTGGTCAGTACGACGATGATGAAGGGGATGAAAGCTA
>JAEEGL015164670.1_pt1 | contig 10157 bp, 8 predicted proteins | sample 9134231 | NCBI WGS metagenome assembly JAEEGL01 (sample SAMN16246548, study PRJNA631951) | gut metagenome | biome: gut microbiome; feature: rumen; material: fiber-attached | host: Bos | place: Iran: Karaj | collected 2018-10
AAAGTAAACGCTCTTTTAATTTTTTTCTTTGGCTTATTAGTTTTCTTTTTCTCTACCTTTTTATCTTTTTTCATAAGTCTTCACCTATTATAAGTTTATAATTATTAATAATTTTAGTCAATAAAACTATAAATAAAAAAAGTAGATATAAATCTACTTTTTATCTTGCTATTACTACTACAGGTCTTAATCCTTCTCCTAGATTTAATAGATATCCAGGTAATCCTCCAATATCCCAATAAAAGTCTTTATTACGATATACTTGCCATATATGATTACTATCTACTGCATTTCCAAGTAAGAAAGATGTTTCAGTTAGGAATGCATAATTAGGACATGTATGAGTTGAAATACTACATCCTAATTCAGTAGCTTCTTTAAATGACATCATTCTTATTTCTTTAATTGGTACACCTAAATATTTAGCGTAATTAACTAGATATTTATATGCATTAGCATTTCTATCATATACATATGGGTAATTAGGATTACTATAAGCTCCTCCATATTTAGCTTTAGGTTTACCAGTACTTGAATCATGCCAATAATTAGTACTAGAGAAATTGATAGATCCAGTTACGTATTCATCTACATTTAAATCTCCTAAACCACCTATATTAGCGCTACTTTGTCTTCCATATGTTGGATCACTTGGAGTATGTGCTTCTAATACATCGTTATGTCCATAATAGAAGTGAACTCTATTACCTACTGTTAGATTATATCTAGCTAGTAAGTATAGATTCTTAGAATCTTTCTTATATACATAGAATTGTTCAGTTCCTATAGTTATAAGATCTCCAATAGATACTGTATTTTCATCTTTTCCTGATGGATAAGTAATCGCATTATTAGTAGTTGTTTCTGCTCCAGGAACAATACCTGTAGCATCTACTTCTGCTTCTCTACTCTTACAATCTCCAGTAAACTCTACTATAGTACTTCTACCATCTATACCTATAGTAGGTGTTATATCACCAGATTTAACACCAGTTTCTACTAAACTGATATCTAACTTACCATCAAGTGTAGGTACTTTAATACCCATACCTTGATTGTCAGTACTCATCCAGTAATAGTTATACGATTCATTATCATATGTAACTATTACATATGCTGGGTTAAAATCTCCTCCATATGGAGATTGTCCTCCTGATTCAAGTTTAATACAGCTAGTTGGAATATAATATGTAGTATTAGTATCAAACATATCCATATTACCATCATTGACTAAGTTAACTGCACCTTTTACATATTGTCTAGCAGTATCTATATAAGTTTCTTTTCTGGAATCATTAATATATTTAGTTACACTTGGAATAGCAACTAGCATAAGTATTCCTAGAATAATGATAACTGCTAAAAGTTCTATTAAAGTAAATCCTTTATTCTTCATAATTATTAAGAGCCTTTCTATTATATTTTTATTATATCATATAAATAATAAAAGACACTACTGTGTCTTTTATTTGCTTACTATACTTTTAATACTACTGTATGGAGTATGTACCTTTGTTCCATCTACTAGGATATATGCTCTTACTTTGTAATAATATGTCTTTCCTTTAGTAGTTGTATCTTTATATTGTAGTACTTCTCCATCAGGAGATATTGTTTCTTAATATGTATATGTTCCTGTCTTAGATGTTGCTCTATATACTTTATATCCATCTGCTCCATTAACTTTATTAACTGTTACTATTACTTTCTTTGAAGTAGTTGATAAAGATATACTTGGAGTTGTAGTTGTTGACTTTAATTCACCATATACCCATGAACTACATCTATCAAGAGAGTTACATGATCTTATTCTAAAGTAATATAGTTTTCCTACTTGTAAGTCTCCTACTGCTAATACTCCTTCATTTGGTAATTCTTCTACTAATGTGTAATTAGTATTATCTATACTCTTTTCTACTATATACTTAACTGCTCCTTTAGAAGCTCCTATAGTTACATTTATTTCATTATAATCTCTCATACTTAATTCTAATGTTGGTTTCTTTGGTGCTGTCTTAGTACTTACTACTGGACTATAAGCTCCATATATCTTAGTAGTTCCTACTTTCTTATATGCTCTTACTTTATAGTAATAAGTCTTATTTGATGATAGTCCACTATCTTTATATGTAACTGTATTTTTATCTGTAATAGTAACTATCTTAGTCCATGTTTTATTATCTGTACTTCTATAAACTTTATATCCTGTTGTATTAACAAAATCCCATGCTAGTTTAACAGTAGTAGTTGTAGCACCTGTAATATTTAATGTAGTATTATTTGGTACTACTTTTTTACTAACTACATTTGAATAACCAGAACATTTAGTAGCATCACATGCTTTAATCTTATAATAATAAGTTTGTCCAAAAGTACGTTTTCTATCTGCATACTCTGTTTCAGTTCCTGCTATTTCATCTATCTTACTATAGCTACTACCATCTGTACTTCTATATATTTTATATCTAGTTGCTAGATCTTGTTCATTCCATGATAGAGTAAGTTTACTATTGTAACCTTCTATATCAAGTACTGGTGGTGTTAATTCTTTAAGTGCAGGGAACTCTATAAATTCTCCTACTGTTTTATTGTTTAATTGGAATTGTACTAAATTATATCCATCAAATGTTACTGGGAAAGTAGCAATATTTGCTAAGTCATATAAATCAGAAGTTAATGTAATTAAAAATCTAATATGATATGTCTTATTAGCTTCAAACTTTCCTGTAGCATTTTTCCAGTCAAAGAATCCATCTCCTGTCTTCTCTTGCCATACTGCTTCAGTTTCTACAAAGTTAATTAAATCTTGTTCATTATCAAGTGTTTCAACCCATACTTGTGGATCAGTAATATCATCACCTGCTTTAGGTGCTTTTATTTGTCCTCCTAATTGAATTGAACTTACTACGTCTTTAACTGTAAATGTTTCTGATATGGCCCATCCATACATGTATTCATTACTATATCCATCTATAGTAAAATCGCTTTCGTTTCCATCGAGAATCAATACTGTATCATCACTTAATCTATATTGTTCTCCTGCTTCTCCAGTAACTGCTAAATGTATACGATATTGCCACTTACCTGGAGTAAATACTCCTTCTTGAAGTTCCCATCTATCTCTAACTTGTTTATACCATCCACCTGAGTATGCTTCGAATACTGCTGGCTGTCCAACTGTCATATTAAATGTTGGATTAGTTAGTTCAGCACCAAGAGCTGGTATTGAAGCAGTATTACTTGTTGCTTCTACTCTAGTAATAAGCTCTCTTTCATTTGGTGGAAGAATAGTTTTTTCTACTGGAACTGTTATTTCTTTATGATTGTTTTCTGCATCAGTTACTCTTACAACTAAACTTTCATTTTCTCCTACTTCAGTTGGAGTACCATTTATAGTACCATCTTCTGATACAGTAAGCCAATTAGGTCCAGATACTTTAGTAAATACATAAGGCTCTGTTCCACCTTCTACTCCATCAGCTACTGATATTGTATAAGCAGCAGTACCTCTATATGACTTATATATAACATACTTTGATTTAGCAAAGAACTCTAATTCTCCAGTTGCTTCTATATTATATGTTGGTGAATAAATATATCCTGCAGTATCAGTTCCTTCTGATAGTGAAGTTCTATAATCGAATGTCCATTCTACTCCATTAACCTTTAATTTAGATTGGCTATTAAGCATATAAGATACTCCTTCATCACCATCTATCTTAAGTATTGCTCTATATTGCCAACTTCCTGAATCAAATCTAAACCCATCTTCTTGTTTTATCCATTTTGTATTTTCTTTTTTGTACCATCCACTTTGAGAAAAATCAAAATGAGCTTGTGTTCCTTCAGTTATTGTAAACGTAGGCCTTTTAATTTCTCCTGTATATACAGGTATTGTATCAACATCACTTGTAGCCTCTACAAGTGATATTACTTCTGCTCTATCATCAGCATTAACTATACATACTGGTAATAGAACAATAGCAAATAAAAATAAATATTTAATTATTCTTCTCATATACATCTCCTCTATTATAATTATATCTCACAAAAGAAAAAAAATAATACTTATTATTATTTTTTTCTTTTTTACTTAAATCTCTTTTTATTAAACTCTAATATCTCATTCATTAGTTTATCTATATCTTTATATTCTTGTTTTTCTTTAACATTTCTAATCAAATTAACAAAAGTTTCTTTTGTTAATGGAATAGAATATTTACATCTTTCAAGTAGTCCATTTAATTCTTCAGTATAATTAGTAAACATTGGAGAAGTATTTGTATCATCTGGTCTTTTTAATTTAAATATTTCTTCATATTCACTACCACTAACCATAAAGTGTTTATAAGAGATTAATTCGTTATATCCTCTATCTATAATCTTATCATTAGGATTTAGATATCTAAGAAAACTTAACTCTTCTTCACCATTTTCTCTAATACACTTTACTACTTCTTCAGCACTATCCCATGTACAGTCAAATAGATAAACTCCATTAATATTATATTTAGGATCTTTAACTTCAATTACTGTTTGAGCATGTGGTATTTCAAATAATTTATACATATATGCTTTAAATCCTAATTCATTTAATAATTGTGCTAAAAAAGCAGAATAACCAGTACATACTATCTTTCCATATTTAATTATTCCACATATATCATAGTATGAATAATCAAGTTCTTCATCTTCTTCATCATATCTAAATTCTTTAATAATATCGTAAGCGCACACTATTTGTTCAAGCGGAGATAGATCTAAACTTTTTATTTTATTAAGATAATTATTAATATAATCTCTCATAGTAATAAAATCTTCTAATCTATATGAATTCCAATTACCATATTGAACTTCCAAATTATACTTTTCATCTAGTTCTTTATATTCATCAATATTAGCATAATCTTTATTTTCTAATTCTACTATTAATGAATTAAAAGAATAATTATTTTTAGTAAATATATCTACTACTTTTTTAATAGTATTTATATCAGCAATACTTAAATATAAAACATTATCTTCTTTTCTTCTTTCATACTTTATTAATGGATGTATATTCATATCTATAAATACTGGTATATCTTTATGATTATAAATTCTTAAGTTTTCATGATTATAATCTTTTAAAACTATTAATACTTCTTCTAGTTTATCTAGTATATTGTTACTCGCTATATATAAAGAAGTACTTGTATTAAACATATTATTTATAATAAATACTCCTCTATATATAAGATTATCATTAAATAAATTACCTATAACAATAGAATTATCTTTAAGTTCTTCTTTTACATTTTCATTTAATAAACATACTATCTCTTTAACATTACTATTATCAATAATAGTATCTATATCATTCTTATTATATTTATCTAGTGAAGATATATGTATCTTATTTAATTTTTTATATTCTTTAAGTTTAGGACTTTTAAGTACTTCAAGTGGCATACTTAATTCTTCTACATCTTTAGACATATTATCTAATATATATTCATGAGCATATTTATTAAATAATACTCCTGGTAGATCATCGATAGATACTTTATTATTGTTATTTAAGTACTCTATTATTTTATCTTTATTTTCTTCAAATTTAATTAATTGCTTATCTTTACGTTCAATTATTTCTACTTTCTTTGGTTCCTCATCTGATGAACAAAGTAGAAAATGTATAATATTTGTTCTTCTTCCCTTTTTATATTCTTCTAAAACAGTATCACGTCCCATTGAAGAATCTGCAAATAATACTTCACCATACTCATCTACAATTACTTCTCCTCCACCTCTAAAGTTTCCATAAACACTAATTAAATTAGTACCTTCAATTTCTGAATATGCTAGATTCTCTTTAGTATGTAATAATGGATCCATAATATTTAATAATCTCTTTCCTAGTCTTATTTGTTCATTTTTACTTAACTTATTATTCATATAGTCACCCTATTAAAATTATAACATATTATATATTTTTGTTTAATTTACTTTTAATTGAAACATTTTTATTATACAATTAATATGTAATATCATAATGTGAGGTGATAGTTAATGGCAGACTTTGCAAAAAAAGATTATACACAAATAAACTTTACTATGGTCGATGATGTAACTGCCGAATGGGAAAGCACTGTATCTGAGTTTTCTGGAGCTTATCAAAAAGCATCAGCAGATGCCACTTTTCAAAAACTAGAAGAATTAGGTTTCTCTGGTGGATTCCCAGGAAAGTTCGATACAGCCATGGAAGGATTAGTAACGAATGTAAATGCTGTTATTGCAGAAGTTAAAACTTATATAGAAAATTTAAAAAATGAAGATAATACTCTAGCTGGATTATTTCCAGAAGCTCCTGGAGATGAAGATCAGGGAACTAAACCACCAGGAAACAATGGTGGTGGCGGTGGTGGAGGAAAAGATAACTCCGCTGAACAAGCTGCTTACTTTAAGACTATGTCTCTAAGTGATTTAAAAGAAGTTGTTGCAATACTTACTAAGTATGCTAATGAACATGGAATGAGTTTAGATCAGTTATTAGCAGATGTTAAGAATGGAGATGCTATTAGAGAGTTACTTCTTAACTGTCCTAACTTAAGTGAAGAGTATAAAGCACTTCTTAAAGAAGGAAATAGCGAAGCAACTATGAAAGCGCTTGCATCTTTATTAAACGGAGATATTCCAGAAGCAGTAGGAATGAACAAGACTACAAAACTTACTGGTAAGACTTACTTAATGAATGTTGCTAAAGCTAACAATCTTACTTACAACGAATTAGTTACTGATGAGAAGTACGATAAGATGCTTAAGAAAGCATTACAAGATATGAGTTCAGTTAGCGATACATTAGCTACATTTAATGAATCAAATATTCAAGCTAAATTAATAGAGATAATTAATGGTACTTATAAAGATACTCCACTTACAGATGCTGGAGCTACATTAATTAAGACTCATATCTCATCTATTATGGAACTTACATCAGTTAGTCTAGAAAACTTATTAACTGATCCTCAATATCAAAAAAGCTTAGTAACTTCTATGGAAGACTTAAGTAGAATGAGCGTATTTACTGGTGCTATATCTAACTTTAAAGATGCATCAAGTATAATAGCTAAACAATTCGAATAGGAGGTTTTTATGGCAAATACATTAAAAGTAGATTGGTCCGAAGTTAGTAGTTTAGGTAAGAATACACTAATTAATTCAACTGACTTTGAGACTGCAAGACAAAACTTTTTAGACTTAGTATATTCCATTTATGAATGTTGGGAAGGTGACGATGCTGACGAATTTGTAGCAAATGCTTCAAGTTTCCTAACAGCACTTAAAAAAGATACATTATATTTTGAAGCTTTAGGTAAGTATTATGATCATAGTTCTAAAACTTATAATAAAGTTGTAGATGAAGCTGAACAAAGAGTTAATCGTATGAATCAACAATTAGAAGAGGAAGCTAATAAATTTAAATTAATCCCAGATGATGTGGCAGGTGGTCAACGTGTCTAATATAAAAATAAATAGTGATGAGTTAAAAGCTAAAGCATCTAGCATGAGAGAAGAAAAGAAGAAAATAGATGAAGTATTAGAAAAATTTAAAGGTGATACAATAAAGATTCAAACTTTCTGGTCTGGTAATACTGGGGATATGGTATCAGAAAGAGTTACTAAGTATACAAATAAATTTGATTATATTAGTAATAGATTAGAAGGATATATATTATTCTTAGAGAAGACAGCAGCTGAATATGAAGAAGAAGATAACTTAATAAGTAAAAAGTTAGATGGTAATGCTGAAATACCTGCAAACAGTAATCCAGCAAGCAATAGTTAGGAGGTTTTATGAAACTTACTAAAAATGAAGAGTTATTTACATTAAAAGATAAGATAAAAGATTTAGATCCTAGTACACTTACTACTCTAGCGCAAGTTGATGCTGATGCACTTGATATCTTTTCATCAAGAATGACTGGAGTATTCGATGGAACTAGTGATGATGGATGGCACGATAAAGTAAGAACTGGTATTACTACTGGTATGTCTTACATAAAGAGCTATATTGAAGAAGAGAAAAAATCGACAGATTTTATTAAAGGTGCAGTTGGACCTATTAACAATATGAAGTCAATAGTTACTAAATATTGTGAAGAATTTGATAAATATGCTGCAATAGCAGATAAAGCGCCTACCAAATACGAGCAAGAAAATGGACAAGACAAAATATTTGACGATGGTCGTAAACATGTATCTCAAGATTACCTAGCTTGGAGTAGACAAGTAGATGCATATGAATCTGCTATCCCTACTCTAGAAGCTGAAGCTGAAAGATTAGTTGAAGCAGTTAAGAACTACTTCAAAGCTATAGATTTAACTACACATACTATGGATTCTTCAGTATATGCTGCTGGTGATGGAGATATCAAAATCAAGTATGAAGAAATACTTAGACAAATATCTGAAATACCAGATGATGAATATGTTAAAAAACATGATACTGAATTTACTGTCGATGACCAAGGACATATCGTTTCTAAAGATGAATACGAAGTTCACGTAGAATTCGATGATGGTTCTAAATACGATGGTGAAAGAACTGTCGAGCAAACATACGATGATATCAATGGTGATGGTAAAGTTGATGAAACTGATGAACTTATCTATACGACAGTTCATGAAGAAGGAACTTATACTGATGCTGAAGGAAATGAATATGGATACTTACACGATGAAGAATCAGACCAAATTGGTATCGTTCATTCACATACTGTATTAACAGATAAAGAAACTGAAGAAGTTGTAAGAGAAGAAGAAACCGATAGAGTTGCAGCATACACAGACGCCGTAGGATCCGATACCGTTGAAACAAACGAAACTGTTAATGATGGAGAAACAACTACTGAAACAAGAACAACAACAACTACTGCAGGTGATCAAGAGTATAAAGAAGAAGTTGTTATTCAAACTAATAACGATGCTCCAGAAACTGGTACTGTTAAGAGAGATGATGATACGACAGTTACAGTTTACAGAGATCCAGAAACTGGTAAGTTAATGTCTCAAGAATCATATGTAGATAAACATGGTGAAACTGTTAAAGAAACTCCAACTGAAATTAAAGAAGAAACTAGAACATTAACTATTACATATCCAGATGGAAAGACTGAACAAATGACAGTTAACCCTAATAACCCAATAGATGAACAAAGAATAATGAATAAGTTAAACGATGCACGTGCTCAGTACTACACATCAGGATCTCAACCATTAGGACTTAACTATATTGATTTATTAACTGATGGAGAAACTTCTATCAGTGATGTATGGACAGATGATCAGATAACATTAACACTAGAGTAACGGAGGTAAAGTATGGAAATAATTAATAAAATAAATAATCAAGTTACAGAAGAAGATTTATACAAGTTATATGATATATATGAAAGCAATTTACCAGGATACGTTAAAAATGATGTAATATTCAAATCAATAGTTGGAGATGAATATAAATCAAAATGGGTTAATGAGATTCTTAATGAACCTAATAAATTAGTATCTACATTCTATGAAGGAAATACTTTAGTAGGATATATAATAATATTTGAAAAAGAAGAAGAAAACTACGTAAGAGAATTTGAAATAATAAAAGAATATCAAGATGATGGAAAATCATTTAGAGGTATGATATCTCAAATTCTTCCATATACTAATAAGGATAAATTATATACAGGAAGAATACTTCAATATAATGATTCAGCTAAAGTAGCATTCTTTACTGTAGGTGCTATACATGATAAAGGAAAATATGTATGTCCTTATGATAGATTGGTAGCAATATTAGAAATTGATCCTGAAAAGATGAAATTAAAATATAAGATGCAAAAGAAAAAGAAAAAAGAAGCTCCTACTGAAGAAATTGAAATAATTGAATAAAATAAAAAAAGATTAACAATTTGTTAATCTTTTTTATTACTCTTATACACTTCCATATGCAAATAATAGTTGAAAGTTAGTATTACCATAACCAGAAGTGAAATATCCATGAGCTGCTCTAGAAGTATCTACATTTATAAACTTACCATCATCTAGGTATAGTGTTAGTTTAGATGTAAATTCAAAACCAAAGTGCTCATCATTATTAAATCCTAGAGCTGTATAGTTTCCGTCGG